>Ga0307515_10002699_pt1 | contig 38010 bp, 28 predicted proteins | sample 17_EM_MG_FD_194513 | JGI IMG/M metagenome (GOLD analysis project Ga0307515, IMG submission 194513) | Populus trichocarpa ectomycorrhiza microbial communities from riparian zone in the Pacific Northwest, United States - 17_EM | ecosystem: Host-associated > Plants > Roots > Unclassified | place... | reverse complement strand
GATGCGCCGTCTGCAGCTGCATATTTCACATACCAAACACTAAATTATCGGATGAATATTCGTGGACTTGATTGAGGGAACCGTTTTGTACAAACCCGGACCGAACCGGCCAGGTCCGGGTTTTCATGGAACCGCTATAATAGAAACGGTCCGAAAACGGAACCGTTGCTAACACTAGGCCGCACATGTACATTCCATTCAACCACCTCCAGACCCATCACCTCCCAGTCCACCATCAATTAGATTCCATTGCAGCCTCCAAGTGCATTTCCACCCTTGCTCAATCCCATCCTCCAAGTGCATCTCTCAGCTCACAAAGTTGTGCCCTCCATATTCATCATTACGTTTCCTGGAACATGCCCTGCGAGAGCTATCTCTAAGTTTACTTGTTTGCAGCCTGCAAGATCGTCTCCAAACTCACTCAATTACTACCACAATGTGCATTTCTAATTTCACTCAATTATCACCTTCAAGTTTGCATGGTCATGGGCTCTCAAATATGTAGTTACCCGGCCGCTCCCTTTCAGTGCATGACTCGCTTCCCCATGGCGTACGTTACCCTGCCCACCCAGACGTAGGTGCCTTTCCACTTTCTTGCCGTAATTTTGCCCAAACCACTCCTGTTGCTAATGCCATCCTTCCCCACATCTTTCCGTCTATTTGTATGGCTGCCTTCCAGCCTAGCAGACCTGTTCCCCCTGTCCGCCCCATTGTCCATGGGGTGCTCGACCGTTCAGTTCGCACTCCAATATTCGGCGAAATTATTATGGTCCGCTTGCCGGTGCTAGTTTCTGGTCCCGGATCTATTGTCTCGCCCTCGGCTATCACTGGTGCGAATACAACAAACTATCATCCCTGTATTGTTGTGAGCTCAAATATCGTCATGAACCCGAACGTCGGTATGCCTGTTTGGAATCTTGAAGTTTTCATCTGTCGTTCCTTCACCGAGTTAGACGATTCTGCCAACTTTGTTGCTAGTTTGGATCCTAGTCTGAAACAGCAATTGATTCCGCTGCCATGGATTCCTGCTCTCGACACTCCGTCTGAGTTTGGTGATCCTCTCTCAGTTCCGAGCTACAATTCTAGGTACAAAAGTTGGGTCACATGTGGCAGCATCATGGTTAATATGGGATTCAATTCACCGGTGAGTTTTCTCATCAGCTTGATGTGCCCATCGTCCCCAGCCATTCTACTTTTTAGTCGTTAGACTGAAGCTTGCGAGCTAAAAAAAAAGACGGCTGAGCAACGAAACCACGTATACAAGCGTATACTGATTCAAGTTTATTATCGCTGTAGTATAAGGCTTTTGATCCTCAGGCGGTCGTGCCCGAAACTGAACTTTTCCGCCTCATCACCTATTCCACTCGCCTTAAAGATGCTGCTCAGCCTCATGTCTTCCAAGTTTCTAGCGGAATAGGACCCGCTGGACCAAGTCTGACGATAGGAGGTGCTGACACTGAATTCGGAATGTTGGGAGATGAAACTGGAAATGGTAGCAGCAGCAGCAATCCCAATGTTGGAGGAACGAACAACGGGAACGCCGGAATCACTCAGTGCAACCGTGGTATTGACTCCTACATTCTACTGCTTGCTATTTCAAATCTAATCATTGTAGATACGATTCCTGTCTTCTTCGCCCCCCAAGATGACGACCACGATAATGACGAGGACTACGATGGAGTCGTGGTGGGCTGCGATGTGGAACAGTGGTTGATGATGTTCGCACCAAACAACGCTTACAACAAGGAAATGGCGAAGCGCTATGAGGCTGAGCGCCTGCACCGCCTCCAGAACTGGCTTACAAGTGTTTGACCTTTTGATCTCTAGAGGGAGTTGGCGTTTTATGTTTTTAATCATTCGGTCTGCTGGGGCTATGAGTGTATGATCCACTTGTTTTCGACGGGTTACAGATAATTACTTCAAAATGAATGTTTTGCACTTTTGTAGAAAATCTTCTCGTTCACCTTACTTTCGTGTTAGAGTTTGTGAATGTTCATCCTGCATCCTCTCCTGCATTGGAGGAGGCAGGGAAGTAAAGGCAAGTAGGGAGAGGAAGGCGGTGAAGGAGGGGATGCCAGAGATCTGTCGGCCATGGAAGGTTAGCTGTGGAAGGTGTTAAGCAGGGAAGGGTGTTGGGCGATGAATGGAATCTAGAGGTCGGGCCACGCATAAGTTTCTCATGCAGTCTATTAGATCTTCTGCCGTCCCCATCTGACTTAGCCTTCGCTTAAAAACCAAGCATCCGCCCAAAGACTACCGTCGGCCGCCTTAGCTTCTCATACTGTCCGAATAAGCTTGTGGCATCTGAGCCCTAGCTATTTAGCGAAATTTACGCTGCCCAGCTGAGCTTACGATCAGTTTCTACCGTGATTCCGACAAAGCATCCGCCGCTAAAAAACGGTTTCTCTCGTCTGAAAGAGCTTTCAAGTGCGACTGAGCTTGTGCAGTCCGATAGAGCCTTCCATCGAGCTTCCGCCATGGAGAGATGCATCCAGCATCTGGGCTGTACGAGCTTCCGATAACCAAGAAAACTTCAGGTAGGCTTACAACGAATCTTCTGCCATCTGCCTAAACTTCTGTCGGGCTTCCGCCATCGATATGCTCGGCTTCCATTGACAACCTGATGACTTGGGAGGTGGAATAATACTGAAATTTCTTCGTGATTCAACAGTAGACAGGAACTATATTCAAAGGGTGGTTGTAAAGCACACGTTTAGCTCCGCAGAGAAGGTCGTCCAGAGCCGCACACCATCGGTGCCAAGCCATGATGTCACTATAGCCTCATCGGCATACCTCCGTGGTGATGCCCTTGGAACTCAGTGACAATGACCCCCCACCTTATACTTGCAAATATAAGTGGAAAACACCTCTTTACATAGTATAACCAATATCAAATAACTTATCTCATGACCTCAATAAGTACACATATTGAAAACACCATACAATGGTGAATGAAATTTTACCACTCACCAGAAATTTTCTCAATTGAAGCAGCATTAACCAACTTCACCTGCAGAGCATCTTAACCTTCACCCAGATTATGATGAACAATTCCATGGCAAGGATAAATGGAATCAGGTTGAACAACTTCCCATTTCAACAAAGAACTGGTGATGCTAAATATGTAGAGTTAGCAATGGTTCAGGAATGTCGCTTTGGGTCCGGGTCCGGCTCGAACCCAAACCATGGCCATATTGGCGGTCGTGATTGTCAACCCACCAGAACCATCAATTCCGGTACGGTTCGATGCAAAGCTCCAAACCTGTATGAATTGGGCGGGTTGTCAGTGGGTCGCCCGGCTGGTCCATCGGTAGATTCATATAATGCACTTGCTTTCGCAGTTTGATAATAGTATCATACCAAAATCATGTATCCAGCAGCCAATGATCCCATTTTGCATGTTTTGCATATTGCAATATCGATTATTTTGGAATCCGTGTTTTTTCTTTTCAATATTGGATTTTCACCTCTAAAGGCGGTCAATAGTTCTTATATGAGCTCATAGATCCAGGCAATGCCTTGACTACCCAATGCACAAGACCACAAATTGTTGACCCTCCGATGACGCTCATTTGCACAATGGGGCAACATATATGTCATGCTCTGTTTCGGTTGAAAAGGCTGCCATTCCTTCGTATATGAATCATTGCCACAAAGCAACACTTAGATTAGGCAATACGCAAGACCAAAATCATGGATGCTCCATTGACGCTCATTTTCAGGATGCGGCAGGGAGTGTGTCGCTATTGTTTTTGCTCCTAAAGGCAGCCAATACGTCATTTATGGATGTTTGCAACCAATCCCCAGCTAGGTTACACCAGATGCAAGACCAAAAATCATTGATGCTCTGTTAACACTCATGTTCAGGATGGGGTAGGGAGCATGTGGCTATTGTGATTGCCTCTAAAGGTGGCCACTATCTTGTTTATGGATTTGTGCAACCAATCGCCAGTTAGATTACCAAGATGAAACACCAAAAATTGTTGACGGTTCGTTGACCCTCATTTTCAGGATGGGGCAGGGAGCTTGTCGCTATTGTTTTTGCCACAGAAGGCAGCCAATACTTCTTTTATGGATGTTTTCAACCAATTGCCACTTAGGTTGTGCAGGATGGAAAGGCCAAAATCATTGATGCTCAGTTGACACTCATTTTCAGTATGGGGCAGTGACCACATCACCATCTCTTTTGCCTATAAAGGCTGCCAATATGTTGGTTATATATAACAGCAACCAAATCCCTTTTCAATTACTGTACTTACCAGACCAATAATTGTTAACCCTCCGTCAACGCTGATGATAATGTATCGTCCATTTGATATCTGCTGCAATCAATAATTGTGCTTATAATGATTTGAACATATTTGTTGCCTTTCTGCCTGATCAAGACTTGGCCCTTTGGCAAGGCTGAGCCCAGTAATATTCATGCACTGGTCGCTCTCATTCAGTAAAAATTTATACATCTTGCCAAAGTATGCATTTCGCCCACTATACTTCTGTTTATAAACCAATATTCAAATGCAACTGCCCATTAATCTCCCATAATATTTCTGTAAATCAAATTCTTGGTCAAACAACATAAAGAACCTTGTGAAAATACATGGACACATTCTGTCCTACTATTTCTTGTTCCCCTTATTCCTCCTTGTTTCCATTGTACTGACAATCATCAACGCCGTTCCCGCAATTTTCTTTGACCTCTGTGTTGACCGAATCAATCCGGGAACATTCTTGGCGGCACTCAAATCCCACAGCTCTGGACCTTCTGGATCATCGACACCATTTTGTAGGTCTATGTCCAATTCAGTATCGGCGTCCCAGTCATCTTCAGTGTCAGTTGGATTATCGAAGTCCCCATTCCGGTTAAGCCAATTCTCGGAGTCTGAAATGCTGTCAGGTGTGCTATCCTCATCACTTTCAACTGGATGTCGGTGGATTCTACTGATTCGGCGGACATTCAATACTTGAGTTCATCCTCCAGGGAAGTACTTTGCTGACAATGCTGGTGGCAAACGTGATCGTTCAAGCAATTTAAAAGCAGCCGCACCATCATGGCGAAAGTATGACCAGGACTGTTTGACGATCTCTTCAGTATCTGGAATGTGTCCTACGGCTGTCATTTGGTTGTTCTGAGGGTGAGACTCCTTGCGGGTAGCACGTTGGTTTTGGCTGCCCTGCCACTTTTCCAAAACATTGTGGACCTTGGCCATTCTGTGCAATTTCCGTTCCTCCGCCTCTCTTTTCATTTCCAAGTCATTTTCAGCATTCCTGGTATCCATTGCTAAGTCATCACCTGCCAATATCCCGTTATTGGCTTGAGTGAACTGCCTTACTAACTGTTTTTCGCAAAGGGCCTCTCCTGTAGTTTTTGAATGCATCCAGCTGATGACATCTCGGCCAATGGAATAACTGGCCTCCCTGCAGATGCCATGTGGTATGGGAGATAATATGTCGCGCGCTACACTGGAGAGATTGGCATACTGTAAGTGCATTTGTTTTTGCTGATGCCACCAGTCGGTGATATCCTGTATCCAAAATGTACTGCTACTCTCCATAGCGTCAGAGAGGTAATCATTATGATTAGGATTAACTTGCCCCCATTTGTGTGGCAACTCAGGCAGTGAATTCAAATACAGCCGTGTGGCGGTGATTAAGGATGCTGCACAATGGCTTCGTCCAGGTGTCGTTTCGGCCATATTTTCAGGCATCAAGTATTCTTCATCATCGCTGGAGAAATCATATGGAGCATGAGATGTTTGACCCAATCTGGAAGCCATGATACGGGAGAACAGATTGCTGTGCCGGACGCTTTCAAGCTTAAGGAAAGACAAAAGTCAATGCCTGGCGCAGTATTCATTCTCCATATACTTCAGAAAGGCCTCCTGGTTGTGGGTAGTATAGGAGGTCTCGTCCTCATCATTATTATCCATTCCCTTGTCCCACTTCCTAAACAATTGCAACTCCTGGAAAGGATCAAGAATATGTGCTGAAATGAGAAGCAAACATGTGGTCAAAGTTACCTCAGCATAATATTTGGACAGCATTTGGTGCTCAAACTTCACTGCGAAGTATAAGTCTTCCTTCCATTGAGTCTTCTTCTTAGCCAAAGCTCGCATAATGCCATTCATATGATCAAACATGTCATTATAGACAGTGATGACGTGATGCAGAGGAAATAGTGATACCAACGGTTCTGGACCGTCACTCTGGGTCAGGGTCCATGTCGAACCTGAACAATTGCCAAATTGACTGTCCGGGATGTCAATAAACCCGAACTGTCAACTCAGGTACGGTTCGATGGTAAACTCCCAACCCATCTGATTTGGGCGGGTTGTCAGCAGGCTGCCTAGTGGGTCCATCCATAGATTCAATTAAGGATCTTGTTTGTGGTGTATATTAATAGAATCTTATGAAAATCGCATTTTCAACAACCAAGGATATGTTTTTGCGTGCTTTGCAGCTTGCAATATCAATTAATTTGGAATCGGTGTTTTACCATCAATGATTTGTATTTGTGTCTATAAGGGCGGTCAATAATTCCTTTCTGAACTCGAAGATCAGCGTGATGCCTTGATTACCAAATATGCAACAACTAAAACTTTTGATGCTCCATTGACACACATTTTCAGAATGCGGCAGGGATCATGTCGCTGTTGTTTTTGCCAGTAAAGGCTGCCAATATTTGATGAATAGATGTCTGCAACCAATCAGGACATAAATTACCCAAGATACGAAGCTAACAATTGTTGACGCTCTGTTGATGCTCATTCTCAGGATGCGGCAGCGAGCATGTCGCTGTAGTTTTTCTCACTACAGGCAGCAAATATCTGATAAATGGATGTCTGCAACGAATCGGAACATAATCTATCCATGATGTGAAGCTAAAAGTTATTGACCCTCCATTGATGCTCATTCTAAGAAATGGGCGGTGACCGTGTTGGTGTCATTTTTGCCTATAGAAGCTGCCAATACATCTGTTATGTATAACAGCAACCAGATCACTGTGTAACTACCGTAATTACAAAACCACAAATCTTTGACACTCCATTGACGCTCATTCCCAGAATTGGGTGGCAACCGTGTTGCTGTCTCTGTTGCCTATAAAAGATGGCAATAGATCGGTTATGCATAAGAGCGACCCAATCACTGTGTAACCACCATACTTACAAAACCACAAATCGTTGACGCTCCGTTGACGCTCATTCTCTGTATGAGGCGGTGACTGTGTTGCTGTCTCTTTTGCCTATAAAAGCAGGCAATAGATCGGTTATGCATAACAGCGACCAAATCACTGTATAATTACCATACTTACAAAACCACAAATCATTTACGCTCCGTTGACGCTCATTCTTGCAATGGGATGGTGACCATGTTGCTGTCTCTGTTGCCGATAAAAGCAGCCAATACGTCGGTTATGTATAACATTGACCAAATCACTCTGTAATTACCGTACTTACAAAACCACAAATTGTTGATGCTTCGTTGACCCTCATTGTGATGTATTATCCATTCAGCATCTGCTGCCATCGATAATAGTTTTCGTCATGTTTTGAACTTCTTGGTAGTCTTTCTCACAGATTGAGACTGGGCTCTGTGGCAAAGCCAAGCGCAGTAACATTCTTGCACTGTTCGCTCTCACATGACTAAAATTCATGTATCTTGTCAAAAGGTTCATTGTGCCTGCTATACATCTGGTTTTCAACTGGTATTCACATGCTACTGCTCACCATTGGCCCATTATATATCTCTAACTAAAACTCTCAGTCAAGATACATAAAGAAGCTGGTGAAACATTGACGCATTCTGTCCTACTTTTTCTTCACTCCCTTATTCCTCTTTGTTTCAATTGCATTCACCGTCATCAACACCGTTTCACCCTGTCTCTGTGACTTCTGTGTAGGGCGAATCAATCCGGGAACATTTGGCGCAGCGCTCACATCCCACTGCTCTGGGCATTCCGGATCCTCAATGCTATTGTCTTGCTCTATATCAGATTCAGCGTCCGCTGCGCAATTGTCGTCCCTGTCATTTGGATTATCTAAGTCCCCATTCCAGTGACACCAATCTTCAGAGTCCGAAATGCTTTCAGGTGCACTATCCTCATCACTTTCGATTGGATGATGTTTGATTCTTCGGATTTAGCAGACATTCAATACTTGAGTTCGACCTCCAGGGAGGTCCTTTGCAGACAAAGGTGGTGGCAAAGCAGATCGTTCTGACAATTTGAATGCAGCAGTACCATCATGTTGAAAGAGTGACCACGATACTCTGACAATCTCATCTGTGTCCGAAATGCATCGCACGGCAGTCCGCTGTATGTTTTGAGTGTGAGATTCCTTCTGGGTAGCATGTAGGTTTTCGCTGCCCTGCGACATCTCCAAAAAGTTGTGAACCTTGGCCATTGTGTGAAATTTTCTTGCTTCTGCTTCTTTCTTCATTTCCAACTCGTTTTCTGTGTTCGTTGTATCCAATTCGGGGACAGTACCTGCCAAAATCCCATTATTGGCTCGAGCAAACTGCCCTACAACCACTTTTCTGCAACGGGTCTCGCCTGTGGTTTTTGACTGCCTCCAGCAGATAACATCTTGGCCGAGGGAAAACCTGGCCTCCACTCCGACACCATGTGGTATGATAGAGAAGATGTCGCGCACCACATTGGAACGATCGGCTGACTTTGAGTGCGTTTCCTCCTGTTGACACCACCAGTCGGCTAGGTCCGGTAACCAAAATGTACTGCTAATTTCCATTGGGTTGGGGTGGTAATCATTGAGATTTGGATTAATTTGCCCCGATTTCTTTGGTGCCTCAGGCGGCGAATTTGAATAGAGCCTGGTGGCGGTCAATAGACGTGCTACGTGATCTCTTCGTCTGGGTGTCGTCTCAGCTGCACTGTTAGGCGTAAGTATTCTTCATCATCGCTTGACAAATCATCTGGATCAAAGGATGATTGACAGGATCCTGAAGCCGTTGCAGTGGGGATGAGGGTGCTGTTCGGTAATCTTTCCTGCTTATTGACTGGCACACGTTGATCTTTGGCACAGTATTCATTCTCAATATACTTCTGAAAGGCCTCTTGGTATTGGGTAGTATAGAATATCTCGTCCTCAGGATTAATATCCATTCCCTTGTCTCACTTTCTGCACGATCGCAAATTCCGAATAGGATTGAGGATATGTGCAGAAATGAGCAACATACCTGTCATTCGTGTCACTTCAGCGTAGTATTTGGACAGCTTCTGTCGAGCTACCTTCACAGCAAAGAACAAGTCTTCCTTCCAAGGAGTCTTCTACTTGGCCTAAGCTCGCATCATGCCATCCATGTGATTGAACATGTCATTGTACACTGTGATACCGTGATGCAATGTGACTGTATGCCTCTTTGACATCCTCAGGATCGAATATCGAAATGCCCTCAACACATCCATGACATACTTCACACTGGTCCACTCATCTTGAGTTGTGAAAAGTGGCCGGTAATCAAGGAATTTTGGATTTTGGAGCCACTCATGTGTGAATTCCCGTAATCAGTTGGGGCGCTCGAGCAACTCCAGTGTTGAGTTCGACCCTGTCTTCACATCCATAATCGTCAGTACCGTGATGCAAAAATTGGCCTTTTGACAGTCAATAAACTCGTTTCGACGACCAGGTGTCAGCGTACTCAATACAGCAAGCATTCTCTGCTATATGAAGGTGAATTTCAGGACTTCCAAAATATCATGAAATACACACTTTCTCAATTATCTTGGCTAAACCTGGTTTCATGGCCGACACCTTATTGATTCTAGCGTTGCCCTCTTTTCGAAGTCTTTGACTCTTCCCAATGTCTATGCTCTCATTCTCTCCAAATTGCTGATCGTGCTGATGGGCTTCCCAAGACTTGGTGCGGCCTTTTACACCTCGACTGCTCATGAATGCACCCAAAGCCGGCTGTATGACCTGCGCCATGCATGGTATGTGGTTCCTCAAAGCAGGCCACTGGATTGCGGAGGCCTGGAGTGTTGATTGCAACTCGCATGTCATCGAGTAATGTGAGGAAGCATTATCAGTCATAATCCCAAGCAAACAGCTGTCGGTAAGCTCAAAACGTTCAAGCACGTCCTTCAAATGTACGGATAGCCTTGTTCCAGTATGTTGGCCCTGCACATATCATTCTTAAGTAGCTTTCGAAAGGGGAAATGAACAGGCGATCAACCTCATCGAAAGTAAGTTGAACTTCATGCAATGCCCAGTTGCTATCCATATAGTAAGCAATGACCCACGTTATGGCGAGTTTGTTCAGAGATGTCCATCTGTCCAAAGCAAAACTGACTTCATTACGTGATGGCATTTGCTTCATAATTGGATCCACAGTCAGTGCATATTCCCTCCGCCAAATGTAGCTAAGAGTCGTAGTGGACGGCAGCACTAGGTCATCGCGTAATGCCTTATATGACCGTCGTAACTCTAGATTACATATAGCGTTCCTTGGAATATGAGCGGAAACACATCCTAACATGAGGTAGCGATTCCACGTGTCTGGGTAAAATTTGGAGGGTTCAGAGTCCTTAGCTGCCAGTTCAGAATGTTTTGTCTGTCATTTCGGTCAATATGGATCATCCTGGATGTGAAATATGATCTTTCTCTGCGAACATACTATTTTGATTCCTCGACTTCCTTGCCTCTTCAGGATGGCCAAAGTGGTTTCATCAACTGTCTAACTAGTCAATTCTGTAACCTCTGACTCTGTTAATTCGTTTAACTTTGCGATGTGAGCTTTTGCCAGTAGTTGTTTCCCCATTGAGCTGGTCCCATGTTCTGATGGATGGCGAAGAACATGATGACAAACGATACATATGATGCCAGGGCTGCCAGTCTCCTCAATTCCGCAGTGTAAGTACAATCGCAAAGAAGGCGCATGTCTAGAAATATTCTAAGCAATAGGCTGCTTCGAGCCTACATTCATTGAAGCCCACCAACCATTGAAAACGAGTTGTAAAGTAAGGTTGCTCAAATCACGAATACAGACAGGTTAATTTTTGGAAGAGATCATAACCTCGAGCAATGAGGTGTTGAAAGATTTTGAATCTGCCACGGCCGTAGGAATAAGAAATCTGGGTAATACGGCTCGAAAAACTGGCGAAGATAACGATACAGTAAAGCAGACTGCGGGTTCTTGAACATTGACTCTCCAGCTACCAACATAAGGATCAGATCTGTGAGACATTGGATACATTATTGTGAAGTAGTATACAAGGACATAATAAAAAGACTGACCGCGTAAGACTCAATTCTGTAACAATGCAATCCAGTTCATGGTGGTGAAGCTTACTGAGCCCCCACAGAAATTGTTGACGCTCGGTGGGCGCTCAATTGTAGCAGGCGGACTCAATATCTTCAGTAGTATTTTTGTTCGTAAGGGTAGCCGAAAAGATGATCATTGGTTAGCACCTTTCCGTAGCCCTTAGATTGTCCATGATGCAAAATCGAAAATTGTCAACGCTCCATTGACGCTCATTTTTAGGAGTTGGTAATGATATCGTCACTAGTATTTTTGCCCATAAAGGCTGGCGATACATTGATTATGGGATAATGTCAATGCACAGCGCTCTGAGTGTCCATGATGCAAGACTAACAATCGTTGACGCTCCGTTGAGGCTCATTTTTGGCAGGTGGTAGCTTTATTGCCATTGCCATTGTTTCCCATAAAGGCGGCCAAAACTTCAATTATAGCTCAAAATCATCCCACAGCTGTTTGATTATCCAAGATGCAAGAACAAAAATTGTTAACGCTCCATTGACAGTCATTTTTAACAGATAGTAGCGATGTCAACACTAGCATTTTTGGCCTTAAAGGAGGCCAATACTTTGATTATGTGTTACAGCGACCATGTCTTCTGTTTGAGTATCAGACTCACAAGACCAAAAATCTTTGACACATCATTGATGCTCATTTCCAGGATTGGTCAATGAGCGTGTCGCTATACTGTTTGCCTATAAAAACCGCCAATACGATCACTTTGGAAGGATGTGACTATGCAGCTGTTTGTTTGCTGAAAATGTAAGACTAAAAATCGTTGACGCTCTGTTGAGGCTCAACCTAATAACATACTGACAGTCAGTGGGTGCCCAAAGATTGTATGTAAAAATGCATATAGTCGTCATTGGCAGCCAATAAATCATTTCTATGTAGAAACATTTGCATCCAAATGCTTCCAAGCATCTCAATTTCTGATCCACCACTAGACACATTATCTGAGTAATAAATGACGTTGGCCTATCACATTGCAGCGCTTTCGGCTGGCACCTCACCGCATATCAATCTGTACAGTAGTTTTCGATATACTTAGCCCGACTTCCTCACCTTTCCCCTTCCAACTCATTGTCCGCGATTTCCATGACCTACCATAAGCAATGTTCAACATCTCGACTATGTGCACCAGGTCTGGGCAGCAAGTTATACAGTTGGATCCATGATCGTATGCCGCATGAGAGTCATCATTCATTAAGCGTCGTATTGCGCGTTGACCGCTGCATCTATGACCCGTATGACATCACTGACTTATATTTTGTTAGTGAAATTCGTCTGCAATTTAGTTTTAATTGTCTCACTTAATCGTGACGGGCAGGACGATATCACGTTCACTGGTCGTCAGTCAACGAGATTGGATGTCTGGTTCATTGGCATGGCCTATCCGACCCTTGCACATGCATGGACAAATTATCATCTCTCACAATTTGGTCACTGAAATCAAGTAACTGCTGACACGTAGCAAAATATGTACAGGTATTGCATTTCAAATTGATACATCGTCACAAATGACAATTTGCCTATTCATTCCTCCGGCGACTCAGGAGCCGTCACCACGTCCTGGGCGGAAACCGATTTCAATATGGGAATTAGCTTGGGACGGAATATGCAGGGGTTTAAGTTTACCGGTTCAACATGCTTGGATTGCTGAATTTGAGACCAATCAGGCAATGGGGTGGGAGGGAGGGACGGAATGCATTCGTTTGTCTGCAGTTTCTGCCAACCTAGCCTCATATGACTACTCCCTGGTGGAGAAGTCACTTGCGGCATTTGCAATTTTCCAGAGACACTGTCAAGAGTCTCCAGAGGCTCACTCAATGTCCTCGCCACATATGACCCTGCATCATCTGCCGTGTGAGGTTGAATGACAGCCGGAACCTCCAATTCAGTCGTCCCGCACATCTTAACCCTCTGACGGAAGTAGTCGGCCGCGTCTCCCCTGCCTGGTTAGGTGGATTCGTCTAGCTTCATCTGCTTCTGCCGGATAAGTTCCATGCGATACTGTACCGGTTTGGGGATTGTGCCCATCACCCAGCCGGGTTCGTCATCTTCGCTAAGCTTGCCTCCCGCAGGATCTGCTTCATCATCATCCTCGTCATCCCCATCCTCCCAATGGTCAGAACATGCAAGATCACTCAGACTATCTCCGATGGCGTTCATCATTTGCTTAAAAGTTGTTTCAGGCTTACTGGCTGTCAATCCCGCGTTTTCAGCATTTCTCATATCATCCTGCTTCTGTTCAATTGCTGTCTCTGCGTCTTCAACTTGCTTTCTGGCCACAGCGGTTTCTCTGTCCACATAACCCTCGATCCATATCTCTTTTGCTCTCTTACTTAAGAAGTGCGTTTCACGTGGATTCCCCACCGCAAGCTTCTTTTTGGATCACGAGCTACGCAGCGCTCCAAGAGCTCAGACCCATTCTGCTTGCAAGCTGCATTTGCCCTGATTCGCTTGATGACTTCGTCGTGTGGAACACTTTGTCAATTAGCCGTATTTGCCTGCCTGTAGTGGCGAAAGATTCATTTTTGGAACATTGACCATTGTATTTTGTGTTGACTTTGTTGATTGGCAAGATGTTGGATGTTGCAAGATATGGATCACATGGAGGCAAGCTGCATCTTGTATGTGGAGGTTGGTACTCTCAATCGACTTGAACAAAGCAAAATCTGCATTTTGACCCTCACAACATTGGGAATAGCAGTGCTAACTGTAGATCATGACCTGATATCTAGTGTCTGTATCATGTAAGATCCCAGGGATTTCTTGAGAGAAACATCGGCAGACTTTCTTTCCGAAGAAGAATGTGGCGTTTTTATCTCACAAACACAAGATTTCGACTGTCTTTCACCGTGATATATCCCTGTAAACAAATACCCAATATCGGACTAACTTCGTCCAAATCGCAGGATGGTTGGCAACCCATGCAACCGGCAGCTATGGGCAACAGGATTCGACTTGTGTAGAACGAGCAACTTGGCTGCTGCGCATGCCAATTTGACTTGAAGCTAGCTATATATTCCTCAGGACTTCCCACTTCGTTTTGTCATCATCATCTCTTCACTTCCACTGCAGCAAATCATGGGTCCACCAACACCTCAGCAAGTTGAGCATGGAACAGAATCGAACACCACGATGGGCGCTTCTTCCTATACACCACCTGCTGAGACCTAACTACAACGCAGACACCACTTAGCTCACCGTGACGCTGTAAATGCAGCCACCGAAAACATGACCCTGGACGCACAGTTAAAAATTGTCTGTACAACTGGAAACAGCAAGAACAAGAAGCAGCACGCCATCGGATGTGAGTATAGTCGACTTGAGGTAGACCACCGTCAACTGATGATATAACGAGCAGCTGGTGTACGTAGAGTGCTGCGTGACCAATTTCCAGCCACCCTTATTGGGAAACCTCCATGATTGACCAAGGCATTTGTCCGCACAGTATGCGAAATAGAACATCATGATGTTGTCAGCTCTGAGATTTTCGCAGAGGAATTTAGTGATAAGAATCCCCGAGAGTGGACCAACCAGGCTTTAACCACATTGGAGGATGCGACGGAAGCGTATATGGTTGAGGTAATGGCCGAATCTAATATGTAGATGCAGCAACTAATTTCCTTGTAGGTTTTCAACATGACTGCAACTATGGCAAGCCATGGAGGTCGGATACAGCTAGAACAGTCTGACATGCGCCTGGCTTTGAATATGGCCACAATGGCCAAAGGGGAGTTTTTGCGCGCCGCGATGGAGGAAACGTATTTCCTAATTAATAAACCTCGGGCGGGTGTCCGAGAAGACAAGAAGCGCGGAGTTGAGTTGCCTGGGCATGAAATTGTGAAGGCTGCGATCAAAAGACACCTGGCTATGCTTTGGGAAAATCAGATGGACGGCTGCCTTCCTTGCCAAAATGACAAAGCACAGAATCACCAGACACGCTGGAGACTAGTGTTAGCAACGGGTCGGGGTAACCCGCCAGCGGTCCGGTTATTGGCCGGCGGTTCGGTTCAGTTCTGTGCCAAACCCGGCCAAAATCCCGACCCGCTGTGTCTTGGTGGGTTTGTTACCCGGACCGGACATAGAACCGTCGGTTTTTGGCCAGGTTGGAACCGGACTGTCGTTCCAAATATACGGTTCCCACACCTTTGGCTCCAATAAAGTATTTGAGTTCTGATCGTATCGTGATATGGTCAATACGTAAATTGTGCAGTTTTATGCGCTCTTTCACCTCCCACCTTCAGAATTGTGATCCGACCAATATTCATAGAATCGCTGCGAAATGACGCCAAATTTAACGCGAATTTCGCGGGTTTTCGATTGCGACTCAGCCAATATTGGTCCGATCGCAAATCTGAAAGCGGGAGGTGAAAGAGCGCATAAAATTGCACAATTTACGTATTGATCGTGTCATGATACGATCAGAACTCAGATAGTTAATTGGAGCCAAACTTGTGGTGTTGAAATGCCTGGTTTTGGAGGTAAAACCGGCCCATTGGCAATGGTCCGGGTTTTCGTGTGGTGGAACCCATTGCAACAGTTCGGTTCGGGGTCGGAACCGGACCCGGAACCGACCTGGGAATATGGAACCGTTGCTAACACTACTGGAGACGTAAAGGCACAGGTGCACCTCTCCCAGAGCCACACAGACAGCCGACACCAGAACCGGCGCCACAGTCACCCGAAACACCAATTGATCGACCTGGTAACAATGAGGCAGCTCATGTATCCGAAATCGAATGTGTGCCACCTGGATATGTGTATATACATACACCTATTCCCAGTGCTCAATTTTTCAATCATGATGCATATGCCAAGGATCGCAAGGGTGATAATGATGTCGATCCAGATTTGCTGACTGATGAAGGAACATCCACTGGTTAGTAGACTATCAGCTGCATGGTGATTAGTGTTAGCAACGGGTCCGGGTAACCCGCCAGCGGTCTGGGTATGGACCGCAAAAATGGGGCGGTTCCGTTACAGACCCGTCCAATAACCCGACCCGCTGACTCTTGGCGGGCCAAACAACGACCCGTTCCCGTCAACCCACGGGTTTCGCCCAGTTTGGCTAGACCTGTCGGTTCCAATCTCCGGTTCTGCGTTTCGGGTTTCACATTTATGGTCGCATTCAGATATGCTACTGTTAATCGTAAAATATTGACATTGGTACGTCATGGTTCATTTTCGACATATTAGCCACGTTGATGTTTAAAACAAGCATACTCACGCGTCCAACCACATCCTGAAAATGACCGTCAACAGAGCGTCAAAAGAGCGTCAACAATATTTGGTCGTGCAATCTGTTTTGCCTATAAAGGCAGCCTATAAGTCCTCTATGACTGACTATAACCTATCGGAGGTGTGATTTCCCAGGATGCATGACCAAAAATTGTTGACGCTCCTTTGACACTCATTTCCATGATGGGGCAGGGAGGGTATTGCAATCTGTTTTGCCTATAAAGGCAGCCAATAATTCCTTTGTGACTGACTACAACCTATCGGAGGTGTGATTTCCCAGAACGCATGACCAAAAATTGTTGACACTCCGTTGATGCTCATTTTCATGATGGGGCAGGGAGGGTATTGGAATCTGTTTTGCCTATAAAGGCAGCCAATAATTCCTTTATGACTGATTACAACCTATCGGAGGTGTGATTTCCCAGGAGGCATGACCAAAAATTGTTGACACTCCGTTGACGCTCATTTTGCCATGGCTGTATCCGCAATATGCAATGATTTAGTTTGGCACAGTCCATCATTCAGATTGTTTTGGTTGCCTTTCTGGCATTTTTGTTTACTTTCTTCTTGATCACTATGTTGTTCTTTAATAATACATCGATATATTTAATAATAATCACCAAAATCCCGTGTCTTTCACGAAATGCTCGTCATTAGTTGCAGGATTGCTCAATCCGCTGCTGTTGTCTTCGAAATGTTTGTTAGCTGCATTACCACGCCACAGCAAGTGTACTAACCTTCATCAGTCAGCATATCTGGATCAAAATCAGTATCGTGCTCGGTATCCTCATCATCAACACATTCCGTACAGGGAAGACCTGCATTCGAATATGTATATCCGGCAGGCAAATTGACAATTTGAGAAGGTTGAACTCTGGAAGTGTTACCGGTTGGGGCGGGTGGCGTACCGGGCAGTGGTGGAGTCGGCTCTGGAGTCCGCTCTCTGCATTGGTCGGTTGGAGGTGCACCTGTTCCTTTGCGTCTGTAGCGTGTCTGTGGATTCTTTGCAGTGCAATTTTGGCAAGGAAGGCAGCCGGACGTTTGGTTTTGACGAAGCATTGCCGGGTGTCATTGTATCGCAGCCTTCACCATTTTGTGCCCAGGAAACTCAACACCCCGCTTCTTCACATCTCAGACCTCGGCGCGTGGTTTCTTAATGCGGTATTTCGTTTCCTCGATTGCAGCGCGTGAAAAACCTTCTTTGGCCATTTTGGCCATATTCAACACCAGGCGCATGTCGGACTGTTCCAGCTGTACCTGACCTCCTTGCCTTGCCATAGTTGCAGACATGTTGAAAACCTACAAGACATTAGTTGCTGCTTGTAACAATGAAATTCGGCCGTTACCTCTACCATATATGCGTCCGTGGCCTCCACTGAAGTGATCAATGCCTGCTTCGTGCACCCACGGGGATGCTTATCAGGAAATTCATCTGCGAAAATCCCAGAGTTGTCAACATCATGATGTTCGATTTCGCGGACTGTGCGGACAAATGCATTTGTCGACCATGGAGGTTTCCCGTTACGGCTGGCAATAAATTTGTTACGTAGCTCTCTACGGACACCTGTTGTACATTATACAGTTAATTGACTGCCCTTTGCCTCGATATGGATATACTCACATCCCACTGCATGCTGCTTCATATTTTTCCTTCTTCCAGTCTTGCGGATGATTTTTAAATGTGTATCCTGGGTCATATATTTGGTGGCTGTATAGGTACCGTCGCGGTGAACTATTTTGTGTCTGCCCTCTTGAGGTGTGCCAAGAATGTCCGTATTTGTTGTAGCGCCCACCAATCGGCCAGTATTCGATCTACTGTCACCTGGCGGGGGTGGTTGTGTATCCATGATCTCCTGGTGAGGAATAGGAGAGGAAGATGATAACGAGAGGAAGTGGGAAGCCCTGAGGACTATATAGTTAGCTTCTTGTCAGAATGGAATAAGTAGCAGCCAACATGATCGTTATACTCAAGATGAATCCTGCTGAGTATGGCTGCAAGTTGCCGGGGTTTCCCACCACCCTGCAATTTGTAAAAAGTCGGTCTGATGTTGTTTGTTTGTTCACAGAGATAGACTGTGGTGTACGACAGCCGGAATCGCCCAATCGCTATATATTGATATGATGTTGTTCGAAGGAAAGGACGTCTGCTGATGTTTGTCTCAAATGATCCCCAGGATATTGCATGAAAATGACACTAACAATCATGTCATGTTGTACAGTTAGCGTCACTATTCCTGAGTTATTGACAGTCAGGAGGGAGATTATGGTTTATTCAAGATGAGTAAACGTACCAACCTTGACATAGAAGATGCAGCTTGCCTCCATATTGTCCATGACTTGCAACATCCAACGTCTCGCCCAACAACAAATTCCACGCAAACTACCATGGGCAATGCTCCGAAAAACAACTTTTCGCCACTTTCGGCTGGAAGATACGGCAAATCGACAAAGCGGTCAACCCAACGACGTCATCATGCGAATGAAGGCAAGAGCGGCTTGGAAGCAGAGAGAGTCCGAGCAATTGGGGCATTGCGCAGCTTGAGATCCAAAAAGAAGCTTGCGGCGGAGAAACAACGGGAAATGCACTTCTTAAGCAATGAAGAGAAAGACAAATGGATTGACGATTATGTTAAGAGAGACCGCTGTGGCAAGAAAGCGAGTTGAAGATGCAGAGGCAGCGGTTCAGCAATAGCAGGACGATATGAAGCATGCTGAAATCGCGGGATTGACGTACTGAGAGCCCGAAAAGACCTTTGAGGTGATGCTGGTTGCCATCAGCGACAGTCTGAGTAATCGTGCAAGTTCCAATGATGGGGAGGATGGGGAAGATGAGGATGATGAAGAGACTGAGCAGGGCAAGCTGAGCGAAGATGACGAACCCAGCTGGGTGATGGGCACAATCACCAAAACGGTACAGCAGCGCATGGAGAAGTTTTGGCAGAAGCAGATGAAGCTTGACGAATTGACACAACCGGAATGGGAGGATGGAGCCAACTACTTCCGTGAACGAGATAAGAAGTGGGGCACATTCGAATTGAGAGTTCCGGCAGTCGTTCGGCAGCAAACTAATGATGAATCTCCGGCACCTCCACCGACAACATTTGGGGAGCTTATGGAGAGTGTTGTCATTGTCCCCGGAATATCGCAAAGGCCGCAAGGGACATCTTGACCAGGATGTAGTCATATCAGCTTAGGTTCAGTGAAGCTGCAGTCAAAATCGGGCATACCTAGCGGTGAACCAGCTGCGGAGCCCGATTCATCAACGTTGCAGAAAGCGAAGCCAGTTGAACCAGTAAGCTCTGTTGAACCAGTAAGCTTTCACCCCTGCATATAGTCTCCAGCTAATTACCATGTAGATATCGGATTCCAACGAAGAGATGGTGACGGCACCTGCGTCTGCGGAAGAATAGATATGCAATCTGTAATTCTTCATATCCGATTGCGGTGAAAAGCAAGTGGTTTACCAATTTCGCTACGTGTCAGCTTTTTCCTGATTTCAGTGACAAAATTGTGAGACATGATAATTTGTCTGTGCATGTGCAAGGGTCGAACGCACCATGTGAAAGTTCTAGAATCCAAATCGCACTGTAAGACGGCCAAAACATGCAGTTTCTTTCTGCAACTGATGGTTAAGTGACAATGCAAAAGCAATATTAGTGACGAAATGTGCTAACAAAATTTAAGTGAGTGATGTCATACGTCACATAGAATGAGCGGTCACTGCGCATGACGAATCGATCTGAACGACAACCGTCATGCTAAATTCATCCATGTATCCAACTGCATAACTCTCCGCACAGACCTGGTGCACATGGTTGAGATATTTGAAATTGCTTGTGGTACGTCATGGAAATATAGGAGAAGGAGCTGGATAAGGAATGGTTAAGAAGTCGAGCAATATTTACCAAAAACTAGTGAAATGAACCACATGCCGTCAATTGCCGGCCGAAAGCGCTGGAATGTGATAGGGCCATGTCATTTCTCACTCAGATAGCGTAGAATGCAGTTGATCACAAATTGAGAGGTAACAAAACTGCTGGATGCAAACGATAATACATACAAACACAATAATGGAGGTCAATAATGAGTATAGGATTCGTTGCATACATTTATTGAGTGTACAAAGGCTGTTTCGATGGGATTAATGTGAGCATCAACAGAGTGTTAATGATTTTGAGTCCTACACATTCAGCAAACAATGGGCTGCATTGTCACATCCTTCCAAAGCGGATGTAGAGGTTGGCGTTATTGCGAAAAAGGTGAATGACACGCACGTTGCCACATCTTAAAAATGAGCGTCAACGGAGCATCAACGATTTTTGGCATTGCATCATGAACATCCAGTAGGCTGCGCAGTTACAGTATGTCATAATCGAAATATCGGCCGCCTTTCTATGGAACAATGGTGGTGGCAGTATTTCTACTAGGTTTTAAAAATGAGCGTCAACAGAGCGTCAACGACTTTTGGTCTTCCATCTTGGAAAATGCATCAGCTGTGCGGCGACATTACCCCATAATCGCGTTATCAACCGTCTTTCTAGGCAAAACCTCTTGCAACAACATCGCTACTATGTCCTAAAAATGAGCGTCAATGGAGCGTTAATGACTTTTGGCCATGTGTCATGTAATATCCTAGGGCCATGCAGCTACATTGAGCCATAGTCAGATTATCGGCTGCCTTGCTAGGAAAAAACGGTTACTACGACATTGCAACTATGTCCTAAAAATGAACGTCAACAGAGCATCGACGACTTTTGGCCATGCATCAAGGAATATCCGAGGGCAGTGCGGCGACATTAACACATAATCAAATTATCGGCCGTCTTTCTAGGCAAAAATGCTTTCGACATCATCGTCACTGTGCCCTACTAATGAGCATCGACGGAGCGTCAACGACTTTTGGCCATGCATCTTGGAAAATCTGAGGACAGTACGGCGACATTAACACATAATCGAACTATCGGCCGTCTTTCTAGTCAAAAATGCTTTCGACGACATCGTCACTATGCCATAAACATGAGCGTCAACGGAGCGTCAACCACTTTTGGCCATGCATCCTGGAAAATCCGAGGGCAGTGTGGCGACATTGACACATAATCAAACTATCGGCCGTCTGTCTAGGCAAAAATGCTTTCGACAACATCGTCACTATGCCCTAAAAATGAAGCTCAATGGAGAGTCAACAATTTTAGGCCCTTAATCTTGGATAATCAATGGGCTTTGCGACCACAATGATCTACCATCGTGCTATTAGCCGTTATTCTAGGCAAATATGCTTACGACAAGATCGTAACAATGTCCCGAAATGAGCGTCAACGGAGCATCAACGATCTGTGCGCTGGCATCTTAGATAATCTAACCAGAATGGAACGCAGAAAAACTACAATGATTCTATCGACAGCCTTTATTGGCAAAAATGCAAGTGACGATATCGCGTCCGCCTCCTACATTTCAGCGCCCACGTTGCATCAAGTCTCCGAACACTACACAGCGATAAACTGCATTATGCCGTTCCTAAATGGAGCTTTACGCGGTCAGTCGTTGCAATCTGTCCTTGTATTCAACTTCACAAATATGCATGCGATGTCTTACTGATCTGATTATTGTCCTTGTAGCTGTAGAGTCAATACTGAGGAACCCGCAGTCGGCTTTACTGTATCGTTATTTTCCGCCGTCTCACAAGTCGGAATACTCAGTATCCAAATTTCTACCGCCATGTCCGATACAAAATCTTTGAACACCTCATTGCTCGAGGTTGTGATCTCTTCCAAAACTGAACGTGTCTATATTCGCGATTTGAGCGACCTTACATTGCAAATCATCTTCGATGCTTGGTGGGCTTCAATGACTGAAGGGTCGAAGTGGCCTATTGCTTGGAACAATTCTAGACATGCGCTGCTGTGGCGATTCTATTTACACTGCGGAATTGAGGAGACCGGCAGCCCTGGCATCATCTGTCTCGTTTGTCATGAAGTTCTTCCCCATCCATCAGAACATGGGACCAGCTCAATGGGGAAACACTTGCTGGCAAAAGCTCACATCGCTAAGTTAAATGAATTAACAGAGTCAGAGGGTACTGAATTGACCTGTTCGACTGTGGATGAAACAGCTTTGGCCATCCTGAAGAGGCAAGGAAGTCGAGGAATCACAATAGTAAGTGTGCAGAGGAAAATCGGATTTGATACTCGGTTAAATTCATATTGATCGAAATGACAGACAACATGTTCCAGATTGGCAGCTAAGGACTTTGAAACTTCTGAATTTCACCAAGACACATGGAATTGCTACCTCATGTTAGGATGTGTTTCGGCACACATTCCATGGAACGCTATATCAAATCTTGAGCCACGACGGTCATATAAGGCATTATGCAACAACCGAGTCCTACCGTCGGCTACGACCCTTAGTAACATTTGCCGGAGGGAATATGCACTGACTGTGGATGCAATTAACAAGCAATTGCCGTTACGAAATAAAGTTAGTTCAGCTTTGGACGGATGGACTTCAATGAGACAAACTAGCCATAACATCGGTCATTGCTTACTATATTGATCGAAATTGGGCATTGCGTGAAGTTCAAATCCCTTTCGATGAGGTTTATCGCCTGTTCTGTTCCCGTTTCGAAAGCTAATCAAGGAAGATAGGTCAAGGGCCAACATACTGGAGCAAGGCTAGTTGTACATTTCAAGGATGTGCTGGATCGTTTTGAGCTTACCGACGGCCGTTTACTCAGTATTACAACGGATAATGCTTCCTCAAACTACTCGATTACACACAAGCTGCAATCAACACTTGAGGCCTCTGGAATCGAGTGGCCGGCCTTCGAGAAGCACATACAATGCATGGCGCACGTCATACAGCTGGCTTTGGGTGCATTCATGAGCAGTTGAGGTGTGCAAGGCCGCACCAAGTCTTGGGAAGCCCATGAGCGCGATCAGCAATTTGGAGAGAATGCAAGCATGGACATTGGGAAGAGTCAGAGACTTCAAAAAGAGGGCAATGCTAGAATCAACAAAGTGTTGGCCATGAAACCAGGTTTAGTGAAGATAATTGTAAAAGTATGTATTTCATGATATTTTGAGTGTCCTGAAGCTGACCTTCATATAGCAGAGGATGTTTGCTGTAGTAATTACGCTAACACCTGGTCGCCGAAACGAGTTCATTGACTTTCACAAAGCTAAAGTCCGCATTGCAGTACTTCCGATTATCGATGTGAGGACTCGTTGGAACTCTACATTGGAGTTGCTCGAGCGCGCCTACCGATTACGGGAATTCACACGCAATTGCCTTCACAATCCAAAATACAGTGAATACCGGCCACTATTCACAACTCAGGGTGAGTGGACGATTGTCAAGTATGTCATGGAAGTATTGAGGCCATTTCGATATTGGACCCTTTGGATGTCGAAGAGGCATACAGTCACATTGCATCACGTCATCACAGTGTACAATGACATGTTCGATCACATGGATGGTGTAATGCGAGCTTTGGCTACAAAGAGGACTCAGTGGATAGAAGACTTGTTCTTCGCGGTGAAGTTAGCTCGACAGAAGCTTTCCAAATACTTCGCTGAAGTGACTCCAACGACTGACATGCTTCTTATTTCCGCATACATCCTCGATTCTTTCCGGAAGTTGCGATTGTTTTGAAAGTGGGACAAGGGAATGGATATTAATCCTGAGGACGAGACATCCTACACTACACAATACCAAGATGCCTTTCTAAAGTATGTGGAGAATGAATACTATGCCAAACATCGACGTGTGCCTGTCAATGAACTCGAAACCGTAGCGAGCAACAATCTCCTCCCCTCTGCAATGGCATCAGGGTCCTATCAATCATCCATTGATCCATATGATATGTCCAGCGATGATGAGGAATACTTAACGCCCAACAATGTGGCTGAGACGACACCCGGACGAAGCGATCACGCAGCCCGCTTATTGACCACCGCCAGGCTCTATTTGAATTCGCTGCCTGAAGCACCAAAGAACTGGGGACAAATTAAGCCAAATCTCAATGATTACCACTCCGACCCAATGGAGATTAGTAGTACATTTTGGATACCAGACATAACCGATTGGTGGCACCAACAGGAAGAAATGCACTCACAGTACACCGATCTCTCGAATGTGGCGCGCAATATATTCTCTATCATACCACATGGTGTTGGAGTGGAAGCCAGTTTTTCCCTTGGCCGAGATGATATTGGATGGAGGCAGTCAAATACCACTGGCAAGACCATTCGCGAAAAAAGTCATTGTAACGCAGTTTGCTCGAGCCAATAACGGGATTTTGGCAGGCACTGACCCAGAATTGGATACCATGAACATAGAAAACGACTCAGAAATGAAGAAAGCGGTGGAGGAAAAGAAATTGCACAGAATGGCCAAGGCTCACGACGTTTTGGAAATGTGGCAGGGCAGCCAAAACCTACTTGCTACCCAGAAGGAATCGCGCGCTCAAAACAAGCAGATGACCGCCATAGGATACATTTCGGACACGGAAGAGATCGTCAAAGCATCCTGGTCACTCTTTCAACATGATGGTGCGGCTGCATTTAAATTGTCAGAAATATCACCTTTGCCACTGCCTTTGTCTGGAAAGGACCTCCCTGGAGGACTAACTCAAATCTTCACATGTCCACCGAATCTGAAAAATCAACCATCATCCATTCGAAAGCGACAAGGATAACGCACCTGAAAGCATTCAGGACATCGATGATTGGCTAAACTGGAATGGCGACTTGGATAATCCAATTAACAGCGATGAGGATTACACAGCGGACGATGAATCCGATATAGAGCAAAACAATGGCATCGAGGATCCGGAATGCCCAGAGCAGCAGGATGTGAGCGCCGCGCCAAATGGGCCTGGATTGGTTTGGCCAACATGCAAGTCAAAGAGACAGGCTGAGAAGTTGTTGGTGATAGTCAATGCAGCAGAAACGCGGAGAAATAAAGGAGGGAAGAAAAGTAGGATAGAATGCGTCAATGGTTCACCAGCTTTATGTAGCATGACCAAGAGTTTCAGTTAGAGATATATTATAGGCGAATTGTAAGAAGTAGCATGTGAATATCGGTTCATAAATAGATATATAGCAGGCGCGATGAATCTTTTGGCATGATACATTATTTTTAGTCATGTGAGAGTGCACAGTGCAAGATTATTATCCCGCTCGGCTTTGCCACAGGGCCGAGCCTTATTCATCCAGAAAGACAACCGATAAAGTCATATCAGGATGAAAACAATTATCAACGGCCGCAGATGATGAATGGACAATACATTAAAATGAGCGTCAACGGAGCGTCAACGATTGCTGGTCTTGTAAGTACCGTAATTCACCAGTGACTTGGTCGTTGTTACGTATAACGGACGTATTGGCCGCATTTATTGGCAAATAAGATAGCAACACGGTCACTGCCCCATTCTTAGCATGAGCGTCAATGGAGCGTCGATGATTGTTAGCTTTGCATCTTGGGTACGTTATGTTCCGATTGGTTGCAGACATCCATTTATCAAATATTGGCAGCCTTTACTGGCAGAAACAACAGTGACTCGCTCCCTGCGGCATCCTGAAAATGAGCGTCAACGGAGCGTCAACGATTTTTAGCTTTGCATCTTGGGTAAGTTATGTTCTGATTGGTTGCAGACATCCATTTATCAAATATTGGCAGCCTTTACTGGCAAAAACAACAGCGACACGCTCCCTGCGGCATCCTGAAAATGAGCATCAACGGAGTGTCAACAATTTGTAGCTTTGCATCTTGGGTAAGTTATGTTCCGATTGGTTGCAGACATCCATTTATCAGATATTGGCAGCCTTTACTGGCAAAAACAACAGCGACATGCTCCCTGCGGCATCCTGGAAATCAGCATCAACGGAGCGTCAACAGTTTTAGGACTTGCATATTTTGCAATCAAGGCATCGCGCGGATCTTCGCGTGCATAACTGTATTATTGACCGCCTTGCTAGGCAAAAATACCATATATCGAAGGTGAAACACAGATACCAAATTAATCAATATTGCAAACTGCTCAACAAACAAAAACACATTCTTGGTTGCTGAAAACGCGATTCTGATAAGATACTATCAACACACTGCAAATACAAAAGCCTTATATGAATCTATAGATGGACCCGCTGGGCGACCCGCTTACTACCCGCCCAATTCAGACGGGATGGGAGTTTACCATGGAACCGTACCCGAGTGTGCAGTTCGGGATTATTGACGACCAGGACCGCCAATTTCGCAGCGGTTCGGTTTGGACCCGGACCCTGACCCGAAGTGACGGTCCGGAACTATTGCTAACACTAATGGAGCGTCAATGATTCTTGGTCTAGCGTCTTGGATAATCCAAGGGCTGTGCCACTCCACTACCCATGATCAAAGTATTGACCGCCTGTATGGGCAGAATATCCTAGTACCAATAACACTACCGCCTCCTACAAATTACCGTCAGTGTAGCATCAACAGTTATTGTGGGGCTCTGTGAGCTCCACAGCAATGAACTACCTTGCATCATTCCTAAATTGAGCTTTTAACTGTCAGTCTTCTCACTATGTCCTTGGATACAACTTCACAACTATGGATGCAATGCCTCACAGGTCATACTTCTTCTAGCTTGTAGCTCTAGAGTCAATATTTAAGAACCAGCATTCAACTAAACAATAACATAACTTTTGACAGTCTTTCAACTCAAATTACGCAGCTTTCAAATTTCTACCATCGTGGTGGATTCACCACTTGATAATACGTCATTGGTAGAGGTTATGATATCTTCCAAAGCTGGACGTGTCTTTATTCGTGATTTGAGCGACCTTACTTTAGAAATCATATTTGATACTTGGTTGGCTTCAATGAATGTGAGCTCAAAGAGTTGTATAGCTTTGAATGATTCTGGAAATGCGCCTTCCTGGCGTTTCTATTTGCAATGCGGAATTCAGGAGACCAGTTGCCCTGTTATCATATATATTGTTTGTCATTAAGTTCTTCGCCATCCACCAGAGCATGGGACCAGCTCAATGGGGATACGCTTGCTAGCAATAGCACACATCGCAAAGTTAAACACATTATCTGACTTGGAAGTTTGCAAATAAACAAGTACTGTGGTCGATGAAACAGCATTCGCCATACTGAAGAGACAAGGAAGTCAAGGAATTACAATGGTAAGTTTGCAAAGATAATTCATATTCAACATTTAGGTGTTATCTATATTCACACAATTGACGGACAAAATGCTCCAAACTTGCTGCTAAGGTCTTTCTAACTGCCGAACATCACGAAGATACCTGGAATCACTATCTCATGTTACGATTTGTTTCGGCTCATAGTGCATGGAATACTATATCGAACCTACAGCTACAATGGTAATGCAGTTCATTACGCAGCGAGATGGTGGTTCTATCTGCCAGCACCCTTCGCACCATTTGCCAGAGGAAATACTCACAGACAGTGGATGCATTTCAGAAGCAGTTGCGATGAAGACGAAAAGTTAGCTTAGCTGTAGATGGGTGAACATCCACAAGGATATTAGCCATAATGTTGGTCATTGCTGACTATATGAAGCGGAATTGGGCATTGCGAGAGGTACAACTCGCTTTCAACGAGGTTGATTGCCTGTTCATTTCCTACTTCGAAAGCTAATTGAGAATAATAGGTCAAGGGTCAACATCTGGGCGCTAGGCTAGCCATATATTTGAACGAACTTCATGATTGTTTTCTGCTTACAGACGGCTGTTTACTTGGAATTACAACAGATAACAGTTCCTCAAATTACTCAGTGACTCAGGAACTACAGCGAACCCTTCAGGCCACCAGATTCAAGTGGCTAGCATTGAGAAACGGCGAACCATGCAAGGAGCATGTCATTCAGCTTGCTTTAGGCGTGTACATGAGCAATCTTGGGGTAAAAGGCCACTCCAAGTTTTGGGAAGACCATTTGTGCAATCAACAGTTTCGAGAGAATGAAAGCACAGATATTGAGAAGAGTCAATGGCTGCGAAGAGAGGGCAATGGTAGAATCAACAAGGTGTCAGCGATGAGACCAGGTTGAGCAAAGATAATTGAGACAGTACGTATATCAAGAAATGTTGAAAGACTTAGAACTGACCTTCCTGTCGAAGTGAATCATTGCAGTGATGACTATGCTGACACCTGGTCGTCAAAACGAGTTCATTGACTGTCAAACTGCCAATGTACGAATCGCAGCACTACCTATTATGTATAGGAAGACATGGTGGAATTCGGCACTGCAGTGGCTTGAGTGTGCCTACCGAATACGAGAATTCACCCGTGAGTGTCTCTAAAATCGACAGTACAACTATTAGCAGCCATTCTTCACAAAACAGGAAGAATGGACCAACGTGAAGTATGTCATGGAAGTTTTCAGGCCATTCCAATACTGCACCCTGTGGATGTCGAAACGGCATATGATTACTCCGCATCACGCTATCACAGTCTACAATGACATGTTCGATCATATAGATGGCGTTATGCGATCTTTAGCTTATCAGAAAACACAATGGAATGAAGACTGATACTTTGCCATGAGGTTTGCACAGCAGAAGGTGTCTGAAAATTATGCGGAAGTAACTCCAACGACCTGTATGCTTCTCATCTCAGCAAATATCTTGATCCTTTGCGGAAGTGGCGATCATTTAGGAAGTGGGACATGGGAATGGATATTAATCCTGAGGATGAGACTTCTTACACTAACCAATACCAGAAGGCATTTCTGAGGTATGTGGAAAACGAATACTTTGCCAATCATTCATGATTGTCCATCAATAAACCCGAAAAACTTTTGAGCAACAATCTCTTCCGCTCTGTAACAGCTTCTGGATCTGGTCAATCTGCTTTTGATCCATATGATTTGTCCAGCGATGTTGATGATTACTTGACACCTAAAAATATAGCTGAAACAACACCCAGATGAAGCGATCGCGCAGCATGCTTATTGACAGCAGCAAGGCTCTATTTGAATTCACTGCCCAAACCACCAAAGAAGTGCGGTCAGGTTAAGCCAAACCTTAATGATTACCACTCCTACCCCATGGAGATTAGCAGTACATTTGGGTTACCATATATCACTGACTGGTGGCGTCAACAAGAGGAAATGCACTCAACGTATGCTGATCTCGCTGATGTGGCACGTGACATTCTCTCTATCCCACCGCATGGTGTCATAGTGGAGGCTAGTTATTCCCCTGCGCAACACGTTATCAGCTGGAGGCAGTCAAATACCACAGGTGAGACCGTTTGCTAAAAGGTGGTAGTAAGGCAGTTTGCTCGAGCCAATGATGAGATATCAGCAGGCGATATCACAGCACTTGATAGTACGGAACCTGAAATCAATATCGAATGGAAGAGAGAGGTGGAGGCAAGAAAAATGCACACAATGGCCAAGGTCCATGACTTTTTGGAGATGTGGCAGGGCAGCCAAACTCTATGTACTACACAGAAGGAATCATGCGCCCAAAACAAGCAAATGACAGCGATAAGATACATTTTGGATACTGAAGATATTGTCAGAGCATCCTGGTCAAACTTTCAACATAACTGTGCGGCTGCATTTAAATTGTCGGAAAGATCACCTTTGCCACCAGCTTTGTCTGCAAAGGACCTCCCTGGAGGGCAAACTCAGGTATTAGACGTCCACCGAATCAAGAGAATCAACCAACATCCCACCGAAAGTGATGAGCACAGTGCACCTGAAAGCACTTCTGACTCTAAAAATTGGCTTCACAGGAATGGTGACTTGGATAATACAAATGTCAGCAAAGACAACTGCGAGGAAGACGACGAAACCAATGTAGAGGAAGACAATGGTATCGAGGATCGAGAATGCCCAAAGCACTGGGATGTGAGTGCTACTTCCATTGTTCCCGGATTGATTTGGCCAACATTGAGGTCGATGAAAAAGGCTGAAAAGGGGTTGATGACAGTCACTGCAATGGAAACAAGGAGGAGAAAGGGAAACAAGAAAAAGTTGGACAGAATGGGTCAATATGTTTTCACCAGGTTCTATATGTTGCTTGACCAAGACTTTGACTTAGAGAAACATTATGGGAGAATAGTGAGCAGTCGCATGTGAATATTGGTTCATACACAGAAGTATAGCAGGCCAAATGAATCATTCAGAAAGATATATAACTTTTAATGGAATGAAACCAACCTGCGCAAGAATATTACCGGGCTTGGCTTTGCCGAAAGAATGAGTCTCAATCAGTCAGAAAAGCATCCAAAGTGTTCAAATAATTATAAATACAAGTATAGATGGCAGCAGATTTTGGCTAGACAATACATTAAAATGAGCGTCAATGGAGCGTCAACGATTATCTTGTCTTGTGAGCAAGTAATTGCAAACTGAATTGGTCGCTGTTGTTACAGGGGTGCTTACACCTAAGTCACTATACTTATATGCATCCACAGACACTTCTGAGCAAGTACTAGGTACACGGCCGTAGCTCTTATTGTAATTCGTTATGTGTATCTCCAGACAAAGTGGATTGGAAGTGTGTAAACATCATATACATACAGAGGGCAAAGATATACTGTTATATCAGAAGCTATCAGATGAATAGCTACTAAATCGTATCGTGGTGTGATACAATATTGACTATACATAAAATTATAGAATTAATCTCGAAGATTAATTACTATCGAAAGTATTCTCGTATAATTAATCTCGGTGATTAAGAAATATTGAAAACTGTATTCGTATAATCAATCTCAGTGATTAATTAATATCATATCGGTAATATCTTGTTCGTTGATAGTGCAATATAAATTCACATGTATCTTTACAAAATTCCCTCTTTATCTCCTTGATAAATCTGGCGTTCAGATACTATCGGCAATATTAGTCTCACGCGTAATCTCCCTAAATTGTTTTCCACAGACTCAATAGTAGATAACAATTCTACTCAACTGTTTACATATTTGGCTTATATTATTAAGCCGTCTTTCCACAATGAATCTCGTATAGCTTGCAATTGTTCATTGCTTTGTCTGAGATATCGTCGCTTGAGCTCTGTCTGTTTAAGCTTCTGAGGTTTAAACACTTTCCCACGTCGGCTGGACCCTAACACTGTTCTAGTCGTATTCGATTTGGCTCATATGTGTAAACGTTCTGAGTCTTCAATAATACCCTCTGCTAACTCTAGCTCAGGTATTTCGTGATCTGATAGCACTCCTTGATTGGCTTCGGTAACAGAGTCACTATGCAGTTCTTAACGTATTTTGAGGGAAATATGTTATTTCTTCAATAGAAGAGTAAGATCTCTGTATACTGAATTATACTTGCCAACCACCAGACACACTGTGCAGCGAATGACTGATTAATTCTTTCGAGCTGATCGAGTATCGTAGATAAAGCAAATATTATCACGTTGTATTGGTTATCGAATTTATGCTCAGGCATGGGGCGGGGGAACTGCATACATTCCTTATAGATGATAATAATATACATGATAATAAGAATAATAGTAAAATAAGAACTTGTACCTGAATAATATTTCAGCTTTGTCTTTGGCAGGTAGGTATCGTTCATAACAGTAGAGCTAACCTTCCAAAAGCCGGAGCACTTGTCATACTTTTATAGCCTTTCTTCGACTACCGATGTTTATGTCCAAACCTTAGCCATGATCTCATCTGTCATATCATAGACTACTCCTTTATTAGGAGCCAGGCTGTTAGATAGAGGACGAGGCATCCCAAAGGTTATCGTGTAATCGTGTGATTGGTTTTCAGGAGTTACTCCCCTGACAAGTCAGGCCATCATCATATGATAAGATTTAATCAAACAGTAACTTCAACTTAGATATCTTGCAACTTGTTTATTTTGGATAGTCGAAACCTCTCCGTCGCCTGACGTGGTTAATTGGAGGGTTTTGAACAGATTGCATAATAAATTAAGACACAACCTTGACCATATAGGCTATTTGGCTTATCTGCTTCAGAGGCTTACGTGTCGACCCACCATTGCTCTGTCGACATTTGACTTGACGTATTACACCAGTATTATTAAACTGATAGTAATTAACCATAGTTGTTACTTCACTGCCAGGGTGTCGGTGGCTTATCGGGGCCTATTGACTTTACCCAACGTCTTCATCAATCAGACACACCATGCTCAGGCTGAGACTGTTCACTTTGACCGGGGAGTGCCCAAGTTATTCCGTTCCACAAGCGATTGGCTCGACATCCCACTTAATAGCATATTGACTAATGTCTGCCTGACATGTCAGTCACATTTCTGTGACTGCCACATCCAGTCCCCTAAGTTCAGTTTGAATGAATGTGGTAAGAAATAATGGGCATCAATATAAGCCTTCAGGGCTTATCAACTGGCCAAGGTTATTGCATCATCAAATCAGTTCTACCGTAGTGTGTGAACATTCAATGAATCCCCCAGCAATGAGACTTGCTGTCAAATCAACACTAGGCATGTAATCACCCGCTATGCAGCATACTCATGGCAGCTTACTACTCCATTGTGAGATCGGTGTTAGGTACTATACAGTCTTATAGAACCTGTTTTGTAGATCTTGGAGTAGACTAGTACCAATACCTCTATTAGGGGAGAACCCTTAACAGCTGTTATGCATCAACAATGTCTTGGCACTCTGTCAAGGCAAAACAGCAAATGACACGGTCACTGCCCCGGTCAGACACCGAGCCTCAATGGAGAGTCAATGATTTTCGGCTTTGCATATTGGGTTATTCAAGTTGTGATTTGTGGCATTAAGTCATACAGAATGTATTGGCGGCCTTTTCAGGCCAAACAGTGCGTGATGTCTTTGTTACCGCATCATGAAAATGAATGTCAACAGAGTGTCAGCAATTTTTAGTCATTTAAGTCAGGTGATTAAAAAGTTATCTGGTAGTGGAAATACATAATAAAAGTAATGGCAGCCTTTATACGCAAAAGAGAAAGCCACAGAGTCACTGCCCCATTCTGCACATGAGGGTCAACTGAGGGTCAACAAGTTTTGTCTTTGCATCTTGGGTTATCTAAGTGGCAACTGGTTGCAGACATCCATAAATGATGTATTGGCCGCCTTTAGCGGCAAAAACGAAAGCGGCAGGCTCCATGCCCAATCATGAAAATGAGCGTCAACAGAGCGTCAACCATTTTTGATCTTCCATCTTGGGTAATCTAAGTGTTGGTTTGTGGCAATAATTCAGATACCAAGTAATAGCAGCCTATTCCGGCAAAACAGGGCATGATATCTTCTTTACTCCATTATGAAAATGAGTATCAAAGGAGCATCAACAATTTTTGTTCTGGCATATTGGGTAATCAAGACATTGCCCAAATGTTTGAGCACATAACAGATCTGTTGACCCCCTTAATGGTCAAAAATACTACATATAACACGAAAAACATGGATTCCAAAATAATCGATATCGCAAACTGCCAAACATGCAAAAGTGATTACTGGATGTTGAATAAGCAATTTTGATAAGATACTATAATCAAACAGCAAAAGCAACAGTATTATATCACTCTACAGATGGACCTGCAGGACAACCTGCTGACAACCCGCCCAATGTTATTGGTGTTCCTCCTCTTGCGTAACTATACTTCTCCACAAGTATGAATACTTATAACTTGGTATACTTGTATACCTGAAGTAAGTACTAGGTACACAGCCATACTTCCTATAGTAATTCTTATGCATATCTCCAACCAAAATATATTGGAAACCTGTATAGATCATATACACACAGCAGACAATTACGTATAGTTGTATCAGATGCTATTAAATAGATAGCAACTAAATCGTGTTGTGGTGTAACACAACACTGACAGTTAATATATATATAGTCGTATCATATCAGTACACTTTTTAATTATTCTCAATAATTAATCAACATCCCAATGTGTATTTATATAAACAATTCCGGTGATTCATGAATACCACAAAGTATAGTAGTATAATTAATCTTGGTGAGTAATGGATTTCATAAAGTATATTCGTATAATCAATCTTGGCGATTAATTAATATCGTTGCAGTAACATTTTGCCCATTGATAGTGCAATCTAAATTGACACATATCGTCACAAAATCCTCTCTTCCTATCTCCTTGATAAATCTGGCATTCAGATACTATCGGCAATATTACATCTAGGCGTAATCTCCCTCACTAACCACAGTTTCCTACCCTCATTCGTATTCTAGACTTTAAACAATACTTCTGCCTTTCTTTGAGGAAGCTCGGAGATATTACAATTCCTTCTCATTCCTACCAGGATATCAATTCCTGAATTCCTTATTATAAAGTTTAACTGATTAAACAATTCTTCCAGATCGTGTTTTCCGATTGACAGGAAGAATGCTTCATGCCTCTGCTAATTCCCGTTTAATCGAACAAGGATGATGATCCATATCCAACTCCCAATGTAACCGAGAATTATTGAGTTCCAAATGTAGTTTGGAAATATTGGATTCTGAAACACTTGGCTTCAAGGGTTGATCTAATGGGGTGACAACTGAATTCTTCATGTAATCTGATGTGAAGATTCTATAACGTCGATAGAACATTAAAGTCCCGGTGAACTGGGTTATACTTGCCAGCCACCAATTACACTGTACTGCAAACAGCTGGTCTTTTTGTTCAAATCGATCTAATAGATACGATAAAGCATATAGTATAATATTGTACTTGTTATTGAACTTTTGCTCAACCACGGGGCGGGGAACCGTGTACAATCCTAATAGATGATATTAATATACTTAATGGTAATAATAATGTAAATAGAACTGAAAACAACAATAATATTTCAGCTTCATTCTTGCAAGTAGGTATTGTTCGTGCTTCTGGGGATACTCTTCCAATGCTGGGGCTTTGTCAGTCTTTATAGCCTTTCTTGGACTACCGAAGTTTATGTCCAAACCTAAGCTATGATCTGATCTGTCATATCTTAGAGTACTCTTTTATTACGAGCAAGGCTCTCAGATAGAGGACCACGCATCCCAAAGGTTATTGTGTAATTGCATGATTGGTTTTGAAGCATAACGCTCCCTCTTGGGCCTTCATCCGCAATATGATTTGATCAAACAGTAACTTCAACATAGTTATATTGCAACTTATATATTTCAGATAGTTGAAACCTCTCCGTCGCCTGACGTGGTTATTTGGAGGGCTTTAAACTGATTGCTTAATAAATTAAGACACAACCTTCACCATATAGGCTATTTGGCTTATCTGCTTCAGAGACTTACGTGGCGACCCACCATTGCTCTGTCAACATTTGATTAAATGTATCACAACAGTTTCATGACCTGATAGCGATTAACCTAACTCATTTGTGCCCAGCCAAGGAGTCGGAGGTTTATCAGGTCTTATTGACTTTGCCCAACGTCTTCATCAATCCAACACACCATGCTCAGGCCGAGACCATTCTCTTTGGCCAGGGAGTACTCAAGTTGTACCACTCCACAAGGCATTGGCTTGAAGTCCCGCTTACTCGCATATTGGCTAACGTCTGTGTGACATGTCAGTCGCACGTTTCATGTAGTCGACGAGTCCAGTCCCACTGAGCATAGTTCGGTGAATGTGGTAAGAAATAACTGTCATCTTTTCAGCCTTGAAGGCTTATGACTGGCCAAGGGTATTCCATCATCAAATTAGTTCTACCGTAGGATGCGAACTTTCAATGAATCTGCTAGAAATGAGACTCGCTATCAAATCAACATGAGGCATGTAATCTCCCGCTAATGATCATATGTATTGTATTTTACTACTCCATTTGAGATTGGCGTTATGTACTATACAGTATTATAAAACCCGTTATGTATATCTCAAAGTGGACTAGTACCAATACCTCTATTAAGCGAGAACCCCTAACACCCCATTCAGATGGGTTGTGAGATTGCCATTGAGCTGTACTCAAATTGATGGTTGAGGTATATTGATGACCTGGACCGCCAATTTGGCAATGGTTTGGATCTGACCCGGACCCAGACCTGAAGCAACTGTCCGGAACTGTTGCTATCACCTCTCACCGCCTCAAGCTTGACCACCACTCAGTGCACCATTGATCTCGCCTGATTATGTCATCTCATCGCATGACCAAACTTGATCGACGATGGCATCTAAGTGCGTCTCTATACTCACTCATCTAGGACTGGGAAGCGTATTTCCAAACTCGCTCGATCACAGCCTCTAATCGCATCTACAAACTCACTCCACCATTGCCTCCCAGTGTATCTCTGAGTTCACTTGATGTCGGCCTTCAAATACATCTTTATGCTTGCTCGGTGATCGCCTTCAAGTGTATATCAAAACTCAGTCGTTGAAAGCCCCAAAATTCTTCCATGTATGCAATTGATCACAGCTTTGAAGTCCATCTCGATTCTCACTGGTGCACTGCCTCCAAGTACATCTCCACACTCGCTCATTGGAAGCCTCCAATTGCATCTCCAAACCAGATCAATCACAGCCTCTAAGTGCATCTACATACTTGGTTGATCATGGCATCCAATTAGATCTCCAAACTCACTCGATCTCGGCCTCCAAGTGCATCTCGAGTATTCACAATGACGGCCTCCAAGTGTGTCTTGGAGTTCACTCAATCCCAGCCTGCAAGTGCATCTCAAAACTTGCTTGATCACGGCCTCCAAGTCGTGTATCTCCACACTCACTTAATCTTGGCATTCAACTCCTTATCCAAACCCACTCAATCACAGCCTTCAAAGTACATCTCTGAGTTCACTGGGTCTCGGCCTCCAAGTGTATGTCCAAATTCGCACAATCACAGCCTCCAAGTACATCTCTAAGTTTACTCAATCGCTGTCTCCAGATGCTCCTCTAACAGCCCTCAAGCACTATCAGCTCTCAGATCGACTGTATGTATATGTATTGATAGACCTCAATCAAGAATATATGCTGTATTATGATACAAGGAATCTCCTTGTGATTGTGAAAGAAATGTCTAAACAATGACCCATATTATAGACGAAATGGTTTGTGGGACCCTAAGCTATACTGACAAGAGACTACAAGTTTCAAGTGCACCTGCAGACCTACACGGAAGGTTTCAGCAGCTTCTTTGGATCTGTGCAGAGGACTCTGCCACTCCGAAAATTGACTGTCCTATATGTCAAGTTTGGTAGCATCTTGAAAGCATTTGCACTATTGCAGGTGCATTCAGGAGGACCTGAGAATTCTCTTGCAGCATCTAAGATCAATGTGCCTAACTTCAGAGGGGTCTGGGAGAGACAGAAATCCCTTGGATGTACCGGCAAGGTCAACTGGAGTGCCTGGGAGGTTTGCTTGTGGCTTCTGGACCATTTTACATTTTGCTGATGTATGTACAGTTGGCTTCCAGCCTAAGCATGAATGAAGCTCCAATAGAGTGCCACTTAGGTGCACTATGAAGCCTTTGGACATTCCTCATACAGATATTGACTCACCCTTTTGTACTCCAACATTCAAATATAATTGATAATATATGCCATTCGCCAATGGCTCCATGA
>Ga0307515_10002698_pt1 | contig 38016 bp, 37 predicted proteins | sample 17_EM_MG_FD_194513 | JGI IMG/M metagenome (GOLD analysis project Ga0307515, IMG submission 194513) | Populus trichocarpa ectomycorrhiza microbial communities from riparian zone in the Pacific Northwest, United States - 17_EM | ecosystem: Host-associated > Plants > Roots > Unclassified | place... | reverse complement strand
ACTTTGAAACAGCTTCGACTCTTGTCTTGTCCTGATCTCCTCGAAACGAATTTCGAACACCTTGTCTTGTTTCCCGATATCACATTTGTGTTACCAATATCACCTACGCCCGACCCCGCCCGTTACAAATGGCAGCTGTGAGGGCATTATGTGAATTCTCTCTACTTGTTAGCCAACAAACTCAGTCTGACCTATCCCTCACAGCCCTACATGATGCACTGAAGCGATTTTACAAGAACGAGGATGCTTTTCGAAATCAGACAATGTTGAAGTCTGGCAAGGCCATAGTGGAGAAACAGTTGACAAGAGAACCCGATCAGTTACGACAACAAAACATTCATCAAATGCATACTTCAATGGAGGTTCCAGTGTACGGACCTGAAAAGTTTACACCAACCAAACGAAGGGAATTTCAGGTGCACCAGAATAGAGCCCATCTAACGGCAACCAAATGGTCAGATGCTGATTGCCAAAGTGGAAATGAGCGATTGGAGCATGACATCCATCAAGTGACACCTGATAAATGCACGCTTTTCGATAAATTATTCCAACATTGTGTGCAACAAAAATTGTAGCAAGTCGGGACTAAGCCAACCGGTCCCAGAAGCACATCTGCCAAAAACCTTGCTCAACTGAAAACTGATGCAGAAGAACAGGTATATGGAGTGGCAAACATGAATGCCGACAAGCATGAGGAATTCCAGCTTCGTCTATCAAATGCTGGGACTGTTGCCAGTGCCCGGAGAATCGCTGATACAGTCCGCATTGGGAATCAGCTGAAGATAGTGATTTATGGTTTCACTTGGAACTACCAGATGCGGTTCAGAAAGAAATTGTCCATCCGCTTGATCTAGTTTGAAGTTAGGTGGAAGGCAAATGGCATTCAGGCTGTGCAGGAAACCATCAAACAGCGTGTAATACATTTCCGATATCCAAATATGCATCTTCTGAGACACATATCAAACTCAATTTGGCGAATGAGTTCTGGGGATAATTTCACGACCTATATTTCTGAACAGCTACAACTGGGAAATGTGCAACAGGCATATTGATTAACACACAAACTCAATTACATGCGACAGATGCTCATGCACAATAACCCATTTACTGGTCTTCACTATATAGAGGAGACACTGTCTCATCTTGCCCTTCAAGGCTAGTATGATATTGACTATGCAAAAGTTTTCAAAATACTATCCGCTCCCAATATACGGCGACATACTCGCAGAGCCCATCTTTTACATCTCCAGCATTGCCAGCAAGAGCCATTTTTCCACCACGTATCACAACATGTACATCATTTGAGCGACACCCATGTCCACAGAGTGTACAGAAGTATCAAATTAACCTCACTCAGAGATGCATCAGAAGATTTTGGAATTCCCAACTTTGGACAGCTATTCCATGCACAAATTGAAGAGAACAGGGGACACGAAGTTTGTGGACTGGTGCTCGGATATGATTACAATGCACTCATAGACTGTACACAGGATATTTATTAAATTTTGGAATGGGCTGTTGTACCATGGTCAACCATTTCACTGCCCAACATCTGTTGAGCATCTGGGACTTGATTGCAAGGTAGAATATACCAATGCCAACCAAGAGATCATGCCTGAATCTTCTAACATGTGGGTCCAATATAAGGACAGTGACCTCAATGACACCTCCCAAGGCCGTGTTCCTTCGTTTCCTGTATTATACATTAGCTGTATTCCACTGAGTCAGCTCTTCCAATTTCAGGAGCGCCTGCCTGTCGGAGAATTGATATCAACCTTTCCTAAGAGGTGCAAGAAGACTCAACAATGGATATTACATCCTCAAGCTCAAGAATATGCAGTGGTAATTCAAACAAAGTACAATGATCTGCATGGTTCAGCTGATTGTGTTGACTGGCTCATCCAGGTTGTCAAACAGACTGTTATGATGCATATTGTACCTGTCGGAGCAATTGTTGGACCAGCACATTTGTACCAGAGAATGCTGAATCAGATAGAATCGATAGCATATGGCCAGTAAATGATCATGTGGATTTAAATACCTCCGGTCTGTATATTATGTTACAATGCTTGAATCAAGTTGTGCAGAAGGAAGATAGTTAATCCAGTTGTACCATTTCACATTAACATTATAATAATCACCTCCAGAGAGTACGGCTCGAGGTTCGAGGAGCACTGCATTAATCTTGAAGACATGCCCAATTCTCCCAATAGCTCTGAAATTTGCACATTCAATTAGTTTGATTTTGTAGCACTGTGAAGACAACTATACACTCGTCAGGATATTCATGTATTGTATTCCACAACTTGGGAAGCATTGAGGAGCACTGGGGAAGTAGTCTCGGAGCACCTGAGAGCACATTGCTTTGCATTCAGCCTGTCTGGGAGTATCTGGAAGTATCTGGAGGATCAGTGTAGCTGTTCAGAGTTGCTTAGTTGTTCAGTTATAACTTCCAAACCATTTTACATTGTGCTGATGTCTGTACTCTTCTTTTCCATCAGTACTCCCCATCCATCGCTCCTCTTTTCCAGGTTGTTGCTTTGCCTTTTTGTTCAAATATATCATATTACCTTGCACACCCCAATTTAAATTCACAGCTAGCTAACATGTTATTGTACCTGTGTTAGATATCAGGAATCGAGCCAAATATGAAAATTGAATTTCGTTGACTCACCCAGTATGAATCATCAGGAAATACAATCACTATTTCCAGCTTATTTGTGCTGTTAATTGATTGTATGTTCCTGCGTTTGTTGGCCCTGATGAGATCAGAACAGTATTAGATGACATTGTCACGGTGATTGTTTGATTTCATTCGATTGCTTAGTCAGGCTATTTGGTTGGTGTACCTGCTTTCATGTTTGAAAGACTTGCATTGTTCTATGGTTTCTTAATGTGGCGAGGCAAAAGATAAAATTTTGAAGAAGATCATAGCTAGAATGATTCAGAAGTGATAATGAACAATAATCCAAAAATCATATTCACTATTCAGGGAAATCGATTGAGTGTGTACAGCTGGAGAGGCACAGTTACTGCCTGCAGTCCTCTGAATGAATATCCAAAAGAACCCTGCCATCTCTCAGAGTTTGTATGTGATTCCCACATTGGTTTGGTGACACTCTCAGGGCCCCCCAATGTTCTCTCCAGTGCTCCAACATGTTCCCAAACTTACCACTGTCAGTCCCATAGTATTCTTGTACCAGACATCAGAGATCCCTGTTGCTCTGAAGGTCGGCTGGACTGCCTTCTGAAATTGATGCTTCTAAGTTTATACTCCATATCATCTCAGACACTCCTGGAGGCCTGAAGTGAGTAAAATACATCTTACCGATCCAGTATTCACATGTTTCAATCCCTATTCAGTGGTACTGACAACCAAGGTTGCGGATCACCAATCAGCTGCCCGAGGACTCATCGCTGAACATGTTTGTCAGTTTGCTCCTAAGCAACATGCCACTAGCTTTCGGGCCCTTTCAAATGATGACCACCAAAAGCTAGTAACAATGGTAATCTCTCCTTCCACATAATGGTATCATCATTCAGACAGCCAGAGTGAAGTATGACTGAACTCCATCGATTGTATTAATATCCAGATAATCAACTTAGATGCAAATAAACTTGTTTCGGCTTTGTTCGCTGTTGGGCACGATGCCAAAAACCGTCTTCCAGAACTCAATGCATAATCCCACATGAGGGCCATATACATCCCTCTTCACCAATGAGGTGACACCAGTGTATTTGTCACTTGCTCCAACTGCAGTAAGGTATTCCTTGGACAACTGAGCTGGTGGCAGTTTCCTCCATGTGGCATTTGAAGCAGATACATACAACAGTATGCAGAACTTCTTTGTGAATACATGTATCTGAGATGTTAGTATGTACATATAGTGATCTCTTCAAACAATGGGAAAGTATCCCGCCAGACTGGGAAAACACAATCCTGACTATACATATGGACAGGGTCGATGGAATCAACATTCAGAATCGGATGGTATCTGCTGCCACATAGTGGACACCGGGGACAGTGATCAACGACAAGAATTTGCAGGTGCTCATGTATATAGTGTATATCGATGTGATGATTGATTCTTGGAATACAATCGATTGAAAACTGGCTAAATTCATTCCATGTATAAAGGGTTCAGAAATCACAATTAGAATGCCAATCTGGGAAAACGATGTATATATTCCGATAATCAGTTGTCATTCCTGGCAATGATCACAGCGAGTATATGTGTATTCTCTGCCAGCTGATGGTGAGCTCTGAACAGATTATGGTGACTATGCTGGTGGCCGACCATGAGTTTTGACACGAATGTGTGATTTCACAAGCAGCCTCTGCAAAATGACTGTGTGAGTATATCTGGCATACTTTACTGCAACATGTTATGCACAAACACTCTCGTGGTGACCAGAAGAGCACTTATTGTGTATACCGATGTAAAGGGGAAAGAGAAGAATAGAAACATTAGCAAACCACATGTGATGCATTGATTATATGCAGTACGTATAATGACTCTGGATTTAATTCTATTATCTACCATTTTGGCTGTTACCGCAGACTATGGACGCTATATACATCCGGAAAATGTATTTTAGTCTCTGGAGGCCTCCAGGAGTGGCTGAGAGGATGTGGAGTGTAAACTTGGAAGGTTCAATGTCAGGAGAGTATCAGACCCTAGGAGGGCATTCCGGCCGGCCTTCAGAGTAACTGGGATCTCTCATGACTGGTACAGGAGTAACTGGGATCTCTGATGACGGGTATAGGAGTGCCATGGGAGTGATTGTGATAAGTTTGGGAACGTGTCAGAGTGCTGGAGAGTACTTTAGGTGCACCTGGAAGTGTCGCCAAACCAATGTGGACATCACAATCAAACCCTGAGAGATGCCTGGGTTGGTCTAGATATTCATTCAGAAAACTGCAGGCGTTATCCACGACTCTGCATATGTCCGCAAGCAATGAATTTCGCTCAACGGGTAATATGATGCATGGATCATTGTTCATTATCACTTCTGAATCATACTAGCTACCATCTTCTTCAACATTTTATTTATTGCCTTGCTACAGTATGGTACCAAAGAAAACGACAAGTGATTCAAACATGAACGCAGGTACATGAAAACAATAACCTGACTAAACCGTCCAACGATATCACTCAAACATGGTGTCAATGTCATCCACTACTTCTCCCATGTCATCGGCACGAACGAGAGCAGAAACAAATATTTTGTCAACGGCGCGAAGAAGCTGGAGGCTCTCCATGTATTTGCTGACTATTCGTACATAGTGAGTGGCTGAAAGTGATTTCCAATGTCGTTTGGCTCGATTTGTGATATCTAACACAGGTGTAAGGAGATGTTGCCTAGGTGCGAATCAAAGTTGGGGTTTGACAGGCAATATGATACAGTCGGATGAAAAAGGGGACCACCTACTAGGGATATAAGGAGCACAAGATGGGATGTGCCGTGAGCAAAAGAGGAGTGCACCGAAGGTGTTGCAGGAGCGCAGAAGGAACAAGAACAGTGCCAACTCGATGCTGTGGAGCGCCGATGGGGATTGAGGAGAGTCCAAACTAGTGGAGGAGCGCTGAAAAGGGGGGGAGGGTTCAGGAGTCAGGAATGAAATAAAGGAGCAACAATCCAGGCAGAGGGGCACCCAATCCAGGCAGAGAAGAACCGATGGGGAGTTAGGAGTGCTCTCCATGCGGAGGAGCACCGCAACAGCGGAGGGTGGGTATGGGGCGCGGAATTCAATATAGGAGCGACAATCCCGACTGAGGTGCACCAGTGGGAATTGAGGAGCTTCTATCCCACTTCAGCAAAGTGTATTTCGGTGACTGGGAGCCTCCAGGAGTGTGTGAGAGGAGGCGGAGTGTAAATTTCGAAGCGTCAATCTTAAGAGGGATTTAGGCCCTAGGAGCGCATTCTTACCGGCCTTCGGAGTAACTTGGGTCTTTGACGAGTGGTTTACGTGCACCATGGGAGGAGTTGTGATAAGTTCGGGAGCACCTGGGACTGCCGCCCTACCAATACGGGAGTCCCAAACTAACTCTGAGAGATGCCTGGGTTCACGGGGATAGTCATTTGAAGGACTGCGGGCGATATCTGGGATTCTCTGGATGTACACAAGCAATAAGTATACCCTGCACCAAAAATGCATAGATTATTGTTCATTATCAACTTCTGAATCATACTATAGTACCCAGCATCTCATTCAACATTCTATTGTTTGCATCGCAGCATTGAGGAGAACCAAAGAAAATGACAGGTGATTCACAAATGAAATGAGGTAACCCTGAAACAATAACCCGACCAATCAATCAAATGATATCAATCGAACATTGTCTCAATGTCATCCACTAAATCCCCCATCTGATCACGGCTGACACACACAGGAATACAGAATTCATCAACGGCGCGAAGAAACTGGAGGGTCTCTTTGTATGTCCGAATGATTCGGGGCTGGCAAGTGAGTGAAATTGAATTCCAATGTCGTTTGGCTCGATTGGTGATATCGAATAGCTAGGAATTGAGAGGTTAGCTCATGGTAAATCACAGTGGAGTTTGAAAGGCAATATGATGAATTCGCGGGGACAAGAGGTGTGCCACCAGGAGAGGCGAAGTGCCTGATGTGGAGTGCAGGGTGGGCAAGGGGAGTGATGATGGTGATGGAGGAGCACGGAATGAAACTGTGGGGGGCAAATCCATGCCAAGGAGTGCCTATCCAGCGGAGCTGCCCATCCATGCTGAGCAATGCCGAAAGGGGAGGGAGGTGAAGAGTCTGGAACGAAATAGAGGGACTCCTAATTGAGGTCGAGGAAGGGATCGATGAGCGCCCATTGCAGAAGTGGACCGCCGACATAAATGGCAGTATGGAGCGCTGAATCAAATGTCGAAGCGCCAATCCAGACTTAGGAGTGCTGACGCGGATTGAGCAGCGCCTATTATAGCGGAGGAGCACGATTGGGGGGGTGTGAAGCAGCCCACCATGTGTAATTGATAAGTGCAGTGGCTTCTGCAGTAACAGAATCTATCACTGTGGAATGGCAAATTTTACCTTGATATTCATCTTGAGAAAACATACCTGTAACCTTCTTTCCAGTGGCATACTCAGACAGCGCACAACATATAGCTGCAGCCACAAGCTCTAACATTTGCAGTGTGAGAGGTTGAAAGAACTGTGATGTGGTCGGCTGTTGCCCCAAGCTATTGGCGGTGAAGAAAAGTTGATTGTGGATTAAGTGAAGCACTTCCATCCTCGTGAACCATGATTTCTGATCTTCAATGACCTTCGAGAGATAACCATCATCAAACAGGAGTTCCTGAACCTGGATTCGAAGATCAGTCACTGATCTTGAATCCAACTGGTAACTACGGAAAATATTTCAATGAGCTCCATCTGCCAAACGCCCTCACATGGTACTAATCTTTAGTTTCAACTATCCATATTTTTGGGGTTTAGTATCATCATACATCCAATCAAGAAGCAGAAAACAGAGTAAACACTTACAGCTCTTCCAGTTTGCAGATCAATTTGAGGAGATGGACCAACAGGAAATTCACTCATGGATGGTGTACACATAGGAGCATCTGTTAAAGCCCGCTGACAATCGTGGGCTTCAATGGCTAGTTGCGAATCTTCGTCAACTATCGGGTACATCTCATCGGAAATGATTGGCCAGGGTGTCTTTGTGATTACGATTGACTCCATGAACTGTTTCACTACCCCAAAAGTAGCCTTTTGGTGTCGAATAATGTTGTGATCTCCACCGGCCATTAATTGAGGAACACTCTGGTCTCTAGCAGCCTTGGGAAGCTGGAGCGCCTGGGCGGGTACAATGGCAGACTCACGTAATATGTTGATTGCTGACTTTTGGCATTTGAGCAATGATGGTGCTATGGCCCCGGCTGGATGTCGCAGATTGGGAAGTGAAGTGCGTGCAATGACAGTATCAACACGGCTCCGTTTCTGTGACAGTGGAACCTTTGTCTTTCGCACTGTCCGATCACGGCACGCCTGATCTAGATGTAGGACCTCCTGCTTGGTATCCAAATTGTCTTCGTCGATATCGGAGGACAAGTTGGACTCTCCAGGGTCCTCACTGTTGTCATCACTGATCTCCCGATCGGTATCATCATCATCTTGCTTCATAAGAATTATAGCACCGACATTAGCTATCTGCAACGCTATACACGAAGGCTGGGTTGGGGTTCAAACAATTGATCACCAATGAAAATTGGCTGTCTTCTGGAATGCACGTGCAAGTGCTGTCTCAAATTGTGCTTCTTCATTCTTCTGTGAATAGTGATTCCTCACCTGGCTGGCCATAGGTTCCATGTTGGTGAAGTTGAGGTTAGGGAATGTAGACAGAAGTATATATGCGGAAATATAGTACGAAATTTAATAGAATAACGGGAAAATAGGGCAACACAGTAACACTCGGTCCTGGAGGATGCAATTCGATGTTTGCCTGGAACACGTGATGGTCGGCCGAGGAGGATACAATTCGAGGCGTGCCTGGACACGTTCAGGAAGACATTGTCAGCGTTTCTTATTCACATTCTCGATGCTAGTTCTTTGCTGTGAGTCTGGAAGCATCGGGTGCACCCAACGAGATTGATTCTTCATGGCCCCAATTCCCGAATGTTACCACTCATATCCAAATCCGCTATTGATGCAAGAATTGGAGGTTGGTTTAAGCCAACATACCTAGAATTGAACCAGATGCACCTGAAGATCTCGACACACCTGAAGAACTCGAGACATTAACAAGGTTGTATTACTAATGAACTCACAGGGCCGGACATATTTGGAACACTGAGAAATGGGTTGATCATACTTCCCCCTGCATATGACTCTGCTGAATGTAGTTCATTATGCATCGTGTTCGAGCAAATGAGAGGTAACCGCGTGGCACAGAATTGTCGGTGTGCTGAAGAATCTTGCAGGACTTGCACAGAGGATAGAGTTGGGACCTTGCTGAGTGGCAACAGTTGAAGTTACATGGGTTTAAACTGAGTTTGTTGATGATAGTGGATGAATATGTATCTCTGAATGCAGTATACCAGTCGGAAGGACTCCCTATTTTGATGATATTCTGCTGTTTTAGGATTTTGCACCAAAGATAGCGGTCAATCGGGCAATATCGTGTGCAGATCTTCTCTTTCAGCTGTCCCAGTCTGCTGAAATCACAATAAGTATGCAGTCAGTGTTAGAGAGGACGGAGAATTTGGGTTTACCAAGTAGATATTCAACACAGAGAAGGAACAGTAAAGGTACAATGAGGACTCAGGGGTAATCTGATCGATTGCAGATATTGTCGATGCTAAGATCGCTAGCGAATGGGTCATGAATAGTCAGTCACATTGAGATGTCGCACATAATATCGTGTAAATACCGCATCATTAAATCACAAACTCATTATTTGTCCCAATGCCACAATGTTGACTTAACATGAATATTGGGGTTCAGAGCAGTGCATAAGAACAATATGAATGGGTCATGAGGCTTCTCCTGACAGTGGAAAGACCAATAACAGCATGCAGTTCCGGCAAATTGAGGTGCAGCTAGCATTGAATCGGCATGCAGGATACAATCCAATGGCTGCGATTGCAGGCTCGCCTATATTGACAGTTACTTGTACTCTCAGAAACTGCCTTTTCTTATCTCGAGCTTTCATCACAATTTGTTCTTCATGCACACTTGGGATTGGATGTTGGCAGAAATCAGAGGGTGTCAGTTTGAGATTTGGCACAAACTTCAGGCGTTCAAGATACGCTGTGGGCGGCGCTTGCCGGTCACCCATTGAGTCGTTGAGCAGAGACTGCCATTCAGATTCTATCTCTTCAAGCTCTCTTGATGGAAATCGGTTCAGATAATCAATTTTCAGATACGGTTTTCTGGCGGCCCAAACATTCAAGTTAGTCACAATGTGGTTAAGTCTGCATTAGAAGCATCGTGAATTGAAGCCTATGCGAGGCAGAGTGGTATACAACTGAGCCGGAGTTGCCGGTCATCTGCAGAATCGCTGAGCAGGTACTCTCTTCTGAGGTTCACTATCTCAAGCTGCAGCTCGATTATGGAGCCCGAATGACATAAGCTATCCCAGAATGCTGGAAATGTATGGTCCGAACATACTTCTTGGTCAAAATCCAGTTGAGTGTGGTAACTTATCGCCCAGGGCTGTGTATCTACCGTGAGCATGTGGTGGACACCTTCCTCCAAAGGATAGGTTGACATGGAGCATGACAGTTTTGCCATTTTAGCAGCGGCCTTCACATACCAATCAAACATAGATTCAGATCTTCAGCTGGGGCCAAGCGGGATGAGCCTCGCCTGCACCTACAATTTTTGTGTCTCATAGATAAAACTCTGTGTGCTGGGAGCCACAGATTCAGAGCATTCAGGAAGGAAGAAAATATGCTTCGAATGGAGCAAAATGAAACATTCAAGGGCAAGGCGAAGTGGGTATACACGGTTCAGAGGCGTGCCTGGAGTGGGATTATATGTCAACCATGGGTAGCTGCTGGTCGAAATTAGCGTTTGAATACAATATTCATGCGGTGTCAAATCTGGGACCCTCAAACTCGACAGGAGAGTGGATCTGAGGATTGCCTGAACTTCAATTCTGAGCGAGGGAATTATCGGCAGTAATCTTCAGGTAAGCCTGGACTACAAAAGCCGTGTCTTAGGATACAATACATCAACTCGATACCGCTTAGACAGTGGTTCAATCCCTGGATGATTGGACATATACTGTGCTGGATCTGTCTCAGGAGAGCGGAGATGTTGATAGCGATTCTCTTGTGCAATTGACTGTAAAGTATTCAGCATTGTTGATTCAGTGAATATCCAGAATTCTTTCGCAATTCTAGTGTCTGGTGCGCCCGAAACTGACAAGACACAAATAATTTGAATCACACTTGGAGGTTCAGGTGCACCTGAAAACTGGAATTCTGTTCGCAGATTTAGGTATCACAATTCCACATGGACAATATACAATGAAGATAATGAGTGACTGCAGCTTGGACATATTGACACAGAGGGAGATGTACAGAACCACGGAATTTGACTTAGTCGACCATTTAACCGTAGCACATTCTGTTCATCACATATCGGATCATCGAAATGAGGCTATGTTACACTTTACCAGATATCTGTTTATCATTGACTTCTTCTCAGATACATCACTATAATCAACGAACAAGAAATGGAATGGAGCCGCAACAAATACTCCCGGACTCCTTACGAACACCTTATTATCCATACGGTTCAACTATTTTGCATCTGTTGGCGAGATTGTGTTGGTTGAACGTTTAAAGAGGGGTATCTTGATTACACTACCCAGATAATCATTGTTCATCCTCACAATCTGACAGCACAACATCTCCTTGCTCCGTAAGCTGCTTCAGATGGTCATCCAGACACTACAGAATGCGGTATATCATCGAAGTCGTGATGTTCAGTCAGCTCATCAGGCCATGCTGGACTCCCATTTGTTCCACTCCAGAGAGCTGGTGGAGATTACTCGCTCTGTTATCATAACCACTTCTTCCAGTGTTCAATAGCCAGGTGGGTAGAACTCTGTTTTGCCCCAATCGGACAACCCGTACACATGCCTGCCGCTGCTCATTCAATACCCAGAACGTCTGAGTTATTGCCGCATGGTTTGCTGTGGTGAGATTTAGGCCTGTCCCACCGACTTTGGGTGTAGATATGAACACAGTGGGATTTGGCGAATCTTTGAATTTGAGCTGCATTTCTGTGCGCTCATCATTGCCCAGTTCTGCATACAAGTAGAAAACATCCAAATGATCTGCAGAAAACGTTGTGAGCCACCACTTCAAATGACGAACTTGGCCGGGCAGTGGACAACATAACACTGTCTTTGAGAAGGAGGTGCATGAGGCAAGGAGCTTGTATTACTTTCAGGCTCATGCATGAGCGCCTCGTTTGATGCTTCGTCTTCGTCAGGTTCAGGATACTGCACACGCTCATCGACAAGCTGTGGCAGAAATAAGTCTCTCAGCCATCAGAGAATTGGAGAATCCACCCATGTGTCCAGTGGCCAAAAATAGTACAATTATCCTGAAACATCATTGGGATCCTCAGTGTCTCCCGATACGAATGAGAAGCATGCCAGCCGCAATCTTTGTACCCTCCATGCTCCTGAAGCATCACATGAAATGTGTCTTTCCACGATGGTTTTTAGTTTAGCTTGCTCATCTTCAGTCCATTCCAGATCAACAAGGTGTGCATTCTCCTTTGGTATCCGAACAAGTGGTTAATCATTCCCCAAGTTGGATTCTGACCACCTCCTGATCGTCCAGGGCTTTGCAATTTGGATAATCCGGTGTGCCGCATCCCGTTGAGCGTCTTTGTCTTCGGTCCAGATGGGATGCATCAAACGTTTCACTGCAGAATACAGTGCCTCGGCGCGGTGCTTTTCCATCACAGTATCATCCTCTGTATCTTCAGGCGCACCTGGAAACAGCCACATCATCTGAAAGCACCAGTCATAGAGTGAATGTAATCCCGGAGTTGCAGTGACTTGAAGATTGATTCGAATTCTCGCATTCATCGCAAATCGCCAGCCCAGACAATTTTTGGTCCTGTACCAATGAGACTCATCAAAAATCCCAAAACTCCATGAACAGTGTGAGAGTTAGCCATTGCTTCATGGTTTCGCTCTCGATGTGGAGGTATTACAAGGAACTAGTGTCAGCAACGGTTCCGTTTTCGGACAGTTTCTGATATAGCGGTTCCAACAAAACCCGGCCCTAGTCGGTTCGGTCCGGGTTTGTACCAAACGGTTCCCTCAATTAAGTCCGTGAATATTCATCACATAATTAAGTGCTTGGTATATGAAATATGCAGCTTTGGACGGCGCATCTTTTGGTTGTTTCCGATTTTTGATATCTTCAAAACTCAGCAATCGGCTTTGAAATCATTGCCATTTTCGGCCCAAAAACGAGGTTTTTGGGCTACCGCTTGCTGAGATTTGAAGATATCCAAAATCTGAGACGGCCAAAAGATGCGCCGTACGAAGCTACATATTTTATGTACCAAACACTAAACTCTCTGATTAATATTTGTAGCCATAATGTGATGGTGCGCTTAAAAAATCGTCGATTTATGATGGGGTAAGGCCGTTGCCACGCAGACCTATAAAACCGGTCGGGTACAAAACTGGAACCGTTGCTAACACTACAAGGAACGCGGTGGATATTTGATCGGTTTTCCGGCTCGTCAAGACTGGTGTTCAGATCCTCATAGGTGAGATTCGCATCTTCCGCGTGCAACAAGTTAAGGGGTTTGAAATTGGTTGCATATGTCATCTCGTCAATGACAATCTTGAACGTCTCTGCATCTCTGGGCATTCTAACCACTAGGATACATTTAAGGGCGGATATTAGCACTGCATGCCCCTGCTGTGGAGTTTTCTGGATCTCGATGAGGCAGCAGGGCACTGCATTATGTCTCCACAATGGATACCGTTCCCGTTCTTTACCGATGATCCCGGGAAAGTTGTTCTGTACCATATTCAACCTCTCTGCAAGGGTATTACCCCACACAATCGTCAGCGGTAACCCGATTACAACTCTCTCAGTCAGCAATTTGCATATCATTGCTACTGCCACTGAGGTGAAAGTCTTTCCAAGACCCATTTCATCCGCCACCAGTGCTCCTGGCATATCAGCATCCCAAACCCACCTCCTCACAATGAACCATATAGCCCAAACCTGGTGTGCGCGAAACTTCTTTATGGGCCGGCCTGGTATCGAATACTTGTAGCCTGGAACTCAGTCATCTGTTAATTGGTGAATCGGATGGGCATTCAGCAGCCTGACCACCTCTCCAAGACACTCGTGGTCAAATTTGTTGTTGATTGTGTTGACAACTGTGCTCAATTCGGGACTGTTATTATATGGATCGAGGACCTCCTCGCCATCCACGTGCTCCTGAACCTCGCCTGCACCTTGGTCGGTCATCTTTTTGTGCTCAATGATCTCTTTCAGTTGCACCAAGGTAAGTTGGGCTGACGGGCTCATACTCAGGCACTCCTGAAATCGGTCACAATGTTAAGTATTTCACAGACCAGCATTTGAACCAACCAAGTATGTGGAATATAATCAATTCTATTCACTCAATTAGAACTTACATTAATACTATTATCAATCTCTTTTCCACCTGCCAACTCATCCACCACTCTTTCATTTTCATCAGATCCCTCCAAAGTCTAAGTATAGTGATTAGCAGTGGGGCATAACTGCCTTTAATACGGCTGGCAGGGATTACCTTGGCCGGTCTAATTATGTGCTCTGCAATATCCATTCCTGTAGCTGCCTTCATTTCTACCAAAAATAGTTTCAAACTGTGTCCCAGTTTCAAATTGAAGGCATTCGAAAGGGAACAGTTGTATCAAATCTGACTTTATAGACGGCCATTCATCATTTGCCTGTGTGCATAACATCCCATATACTCTTCGTCCAATTCTTCCTGTGTCAAGTTGCAATTGGATATCACATTCAGACAATCTGGTTCTTTCGGGCTACAATTTTGTTCGATGAAATCAATCAACTCCTCCCAGTGCATCACATTTGTGTATGAAGCTTGGAGTTGGTAGCTGGATGTCTGGTCATTGTTGCCATTCAGCACTCGATGAATCACAACCATGAAAGTTGTATTTCGCAACTCAGGGAGGTTACCTGTCAGTTTGTTGCCTGCGCGCTCTGCCACATCCGTCGCCGTTTGCTTGTTGCCTCACCTTCCCTTATTCCTCGCCTTCCGAACCTCGCTTGCACATTTCTTCAAAAACATCTCAACCCACTGTCGCTGAAACCATTCGGCATTATCAACATTGTTCAAAGGCAGCCAGGGCTTGAAAGTCTCCAAAAAATCAACAATCGCCGTCTCCCCATGCAGGGGTCCCTCTCGACGCTGTGTCAGACTGTTCTTTCCCAGGATAATGGACCCATGCTTCTTCTCGAGACACCCAGCCACCCATACTTTCTTCCACTTGTTGAATGTAGTAAAGTTGGGCTACCCCATCCTTGTGGCAAATTGCTTCAAGGAGAATTGCGTTGTCTGCAAGCTGATTGGGGCTTTGCCTTCGGCACCGTCAAAGCCTGACCAATCGTCGCTCTCATATTCTGCATCATATTCTTCATAGGAAAAATCTGGCAATGGGGGCAAATCAGCAATCTTTGCAACATCTGTCCTGCGCGGGTCCGCAGCCGACTGAAATCGTTTCGTTGGGAGCCTAATGGGTGGTCTCCCAGGTATGCCGGGAATGTGTCCTGGTGCATTTCAAGCGGAAGATGTCGGCCAAATGACTGGATTGCTTCGAGGCGGTTCTGGAGGCAATCATTGTGTGCCTGGAGATGACAGCGCCAGTCCTGTGAACTGCTGAGGGGGGAACGTTTGAGGTCCACCATATCCTCCTTGGAGGAAATCATATGCTTACCATGATGGCCCACAACTCGGATATCCTTGGGTTGCACTAGAGCTTGGTTGTGAGCTTGGTGTCATGTTGAATGGGGCCTGGTGGTAGAACTGGGGAGCGCTTGGAAATGGTGGCTGCGAAGGCAGGTAGCTATACCCGGGTGGTGGTGGTGGATGAAAGTGATTCGTGGGTTGTCCGAATTGAGTGTCTTTGCTCAATTTTATTCCAGCATTATCATCTGATGCTCGCACATTGTCATCTGGGCGTTGTTGTGAGCCAAACAGCCCACCTGTTGGAGCCTTATTCGTTGGCTTCGGCGGAGATCCGTTCATAGACATCGTATGTGATCCCAAGAAGGTAGTGATCAAATTATCGATTCAATTTGTGTTTTCGAATAAAGCGGAGTATAGTTGAGAATGTTGAAGGTAGCAGTGACGTTCAGCGGAATGAAGGCCTCATATATCCAGGTTATTAGTCACGAACTGTGTCGTTTCACTGCTCCTTTGATCCCATGAAACCCGACTGAGAAAAACATATCATAATCACACACATCCCGCCTGTCTTCGTCATATGCTCGAATTCCTATACTAGGATCTTGGATAGAAGCTCATCTTTGTTCAGTTCATGACTGTAAAGGTCATAGAAGGGATACGACATGATATATCCAGGAACCCAACAAGAACTATATCTGGTTGGAAGGTGAGCACGACTAGGCAGTTTACACACAAGATGGGAGTTTATGACCTGCACTTCATTCAATATGCAGCCTTGTTAGTCGAGCAGCAACATTGATTGCTGCGATTTGAGCTCTTTCTGGAAACCTCGTTGTCTCCTCAGGATCAACCCACTGGTCAAGGATTGTTACTGAAGAAACATCCTACCAGCCTATCTGTTCTCGATGATCATTGAGCGGGCATTTAGCCAGCTAGGAGACATCCCTATTCATTGTATTAAGCAGATGTTATCCGCCGCTTGAGGCTGGAGCGTTAGATCTAATCTGCACCATGCCGCTATGACATAGTATACAATAAGGCCGATGGTGGTAGCACCTCATGTACAGTATTTAACGTTGATCGCAGTGATGACAAAAGAAGCTTTCTGTTCTAATGATGTTCAGTAGACAATGTGCGGCATTTTTGTGCAGGATTTGATAGATATTATCCTAGTTTGTAAAGAAAACTGATCGTAAGGAGACTTTGTTTTACCCCTCCTCTACATCTGGTGGGGTGTGATGCGGCTTTGAAAGTGATACACTAACCTGAGTTAGAGTTAGCTCGCTTTCAAACAATTATCCTTGAGGCTCAAATCCAGCAACACACCATACCCCCTCAAGCATCATGGAGATTAGTCAGAACTCTGAGCATTTCTCAAATACAGCCAACACTCACCGGAAACATGTTAAATACTTTATCTTCAAAAACAAATGATTGCATGAAAAGTGACTGGAAGCTCACTATCAACAACATCACCCAATATCGATGAATGGAGGGCTATCACCCTATGGGATTGTACAGCCTGCTGGCTTCTCTCACGCTGAGCCTTCGTGGTTTAACTACAGTAGGTGCACCTGAATGGCCATCGACAAGCTGTCAATTAAGGATCTACTTATAGACAATGTACCGGGTGCACCACCACCTGACGATACTCCCAACGAATAACCTACAGACCCTCAGCAGCCTGATCTCACCTGTACCCCTGATCTGACACAGACAAAGGCTCATAGGCAGGTAGTTGGAGTGGGAAATGCAGGGGGGAAAGCGTATGGCAAAGCAACTGGATTGTACAACAAGCATCGAAAGTACTCAGAACAATGGAATCCATGGCATCCAATTCGGACCGCACACGACTTTCAGCAGGCTCAATTGTTTAGCCAGCAAATGAAAACATGGACAGATCACCATCCCAGGCGTGGACTGGACAACTCCAAAATGGAATCCTTCGAATCAGCAGATGCCATGTGAAAGCTCCTCTCTAAACTCGATTTCAGGATTTGCCATGATACTTGGATTACAGATGACTCTCATATCTTCGGAACATTATACTACAGGGATATTTTCGCATGTATCCAGTTCCTCGTACCACATCTGCCTCTTCAGACACACCTTGATGTCGAACCAGTGCGCCTTGCTGACTCTGTGGGCCGTCGTATCTACAGCGAGACAAACACAGGTGATTGATGGTGGGATACACCAGATCAACTTCCTGCCGGAGCGACAATTGTGCTATTCATTTCTGCCTCCGACAAGACTCACTTGGCCAATCTCCCGGGCGATCAGCATGCCTGGCTGCTGTATCTCACAATTGGTAACATTTGAAAAGATATCTGCCAGACACCTACAAACTGTGCCTGGATCCTCGTTGGCCTGATCCGATGTCAACCGAAAGGTGCCAGAAACATTGACCAATCATGGTATTCCGCGATTGGAACCATGCTGTCACAACTTAGGCATCTTGACATCACTGGCCCTGGCTTGAACTGGGATTGTGCAGATAGATTGAAGAGACAATGTTAACCTGTCTTGGCAACCTGGGTCAGGGATTTTCCGGAACAACACATCGTTGTTCATGCCTCGCATGGCTCCACCCCGATGTGCGCAATTCCTCAAGGTACGCCCATGGCGCATTCCACTTTACGACGACTTGATAACTCAAGAGACCAGCATATTTACTCTGAGCTGCTGCAGGACAACAATATTGATGCTCTGCACACTCTAGGTGTCCACCCAATCCGCAACCAGTTCTGATGATACCCTCTCTGCAATGTCTATCGGCTTTGGCAGCCCAATGAATTGCATCAGCTGTTCCTGGGTTTAGTTAAAGGCTTATTGCACTGGGTGCCCAAATATCTGAAAGCGAGGCAGGTCAAAGATCAATTTGACAATCGATTCACATCGGTGCAACTATCTCCCATCCTCCAGCACTTCTTTATACCATTCTTTTCGTTGAAAAGCTGCACCTAGTGAGGAAACGAGATCCATGGAATAATCAGAACACTGTCAGTGAATTGTGCTCACATTACTGTCTGCTCCAAGGATGACTGGAAAACTGTGGTGTAAGCAGCCTCTGATGAAATGGTGCTGGGAGCAGTGCGGGCATTATGTGAACTCTCTCTACTTGTTAACCAACAAAATCACTGGGATCTATCCCTCAAAGCACTAGGCAATGCACACAAGCAATGTCACCAGAAGAAAGGTATTTTTTGAGAACATCAAATGTCGAAGTCTCTGAAGGCCAAATTAGATAACCTCTGGGCAATGGAATCCCTTTCAGGTACACGAACAAATGATTCATAAGATTCGTGCTGCAATGGCGGTCCTTGTGAATGGGGCTGAAAAGGATTCCACAACAAATCGTTGCCAATTTGAGGTGCGCCTGAATAGAGCCCGACAAGGAGCAACCACTTGCTCAGATGCTGATCGTCAGATGGGAATAGAGCGTGTGGAGTGCGAAATCTCTCAAGTGACGCCAGTGAAATGCAAGCTTGTAGATAAATTATTCCAACATCATGAGCGACAGCTGTTTCAGGAAGTTGGAACCAAGGCAACCGGTCCCATAAGTAAATTTGCCAAACAACTTGCACTGATGAAAACTGCAGCCGGATACAAGGCTTACGTTGCGGTGAAGATGACCACCAACAACCGAGTGTAAGTCCAGAACTGCCTATCCGATGCTAAGACCGAAGTCATGACCTGGAGCTTGGCTCATACAGAGGGTGTCACAAAGCTGCTGGAGAGAGTGATTCATGGCAATACCTCGAATGAACAGAAGCGGTTCAAGATAGAATCCTCCATCCGCTTGATCGTCTTTGAAGCTTGGTGGGAGTCAATTGGCATTCAGGCACTCCGGAAAACCTTTCAACAGCGCGTAATACATTCCGGATATCCCAAGATACATCTTGTGTGCCATAGATCAGAGTGAATTCACAGAATGTGTTCCGGTGACAATTTCACAACGGATATTTCTGAACGGTTACAGATTGCCAATGTCAAAGAGGCATATCCATCTAGCAAGAAACTCAATTACATTCAATAGATGCTTAAGCATACTGACCAGTGTACCAGTCTTGAGTATATGGAGGAGTCATTGTCATATCTTGCACTCCAAGGCTGGTACGATGTTGACTCTGCGAAAGTTTGCAACCTACTTTCTACTTCCGATTAACGGTGAAGCACATACAGCGCCCATCTGCTACATGTCCAAACAATTCAGCACGAGCCCATTATCCGCCCAGTATCACGGCAGGTATGTCATTTAAGAGAAAAGCATGTCCGCGGAGTGTGCAGAAGTACCAAATTAACCTCACTGAGAGATGCATCAGCAGATTTCAGAATTCCCAACTTTGGACAGCTATTCCGCGCTGAAATTGAAGAGGACTGGGGACACGAAGTTCATGGACTCGTGCTCAGATATGATCAGAATGTACTCATTGACAGTATATTTAATAAACTCCAGAATGGGCTGTTGTACTACTGTCAACCATTTCACAACCCTACTTCTTTTGAGCATCTGGGACTTGAATGCAAGGTAGAATATACCAATGCCAACCAAGGGATCATGCCTGAAGATCATAACATCTGGGTCCAGTATACGCGAAGTGAAGAGAATGACCTCAATTACACCTTGGAAGGATGAATTCGATCCTTTTCTGTATTATGCTTCAGCCGAACTCCACCGAACAATATCTTCCAATTTCAGGATCACCTGCCAGCCGGGAAACCAATATCAACCTTTTCTAAGAGGTGCAAAAAGACTCAACAATGGGTAGTATGTCCTCAAGCTCAAGAATACGCGGTGGTGATTCCAACGAAGTTTAAAGATCTTCATGGTTGGGCTGATTGTGTTGACGGGTTGATCCTAGCTGTCAAACAGATGAATAAGATGCACATTGTACCCGTTTGAGCAATAGTCGGACAGGCACATTTGGTGCTTAAGAATGCTGCATCGGGCAGCATCCATAATATATGGCTTGTAAATAATGATGTCGATTTAGATACCTACTGGACTGTATATTACTTAGAATAGAATGCCTCATTCAGGTGTGTAGCTGTGAGATAGTTTATCAAATTTTACTATTCGATATAGACATTATCTATTATCACTCCCTGAGTGTCTGGCTACAGGTGCTCTGGAATCGTCCTGGAGACTAGTGTCGTAGTCCCAGCAGCTCCGAAATTTTACCAACTTAAAGGCATGATTTTATAGCATTCTGAAGATGACTTCATACTCTGTAGTATATTCTTCTATTCTGTTCCGCTACTTCAGAAGCGGTGAGGACCACCTGAATGTGGTTCTCAGAGCACCTGAAAAGCTCATCGTGTTGCAATCAGCCTGTTTGGGAGCTTCTGAGAGCTTCTGGAAGGATCGGGGTGGTTGTTCAGAATAGCTGAGACGTTGAGTTATGACATCCGAACCATTTTTCATTTTGCTGACGCCGGCTGAGGAGTGCGGAAATGGGGGTATAGAGTGTGGAATGAAATAGAGGAGCACTAATCAAGACAGAGGGGATCAAGGAGTGCCTATCCCAGCGGAGGAGCACTGAAAGAGGAGGAATTGCCCGCAGAAGGATATAGAAGACAGTGAATCCAGGCTAAGGAGCACCGACCGGGATTGAGGAGCATTCATCCTAGCGGAGTTGCACCGCGTAGTGGGTGGAGGGGGGGCGGGTGGGTTAGATGCAGCCCGCTAACGAGTGATTGATGAGTTCAGTGGCTTCTGGAGTAAAATTTGTCATATGCGATGGACAATATGTACCTCAATATTCATCTTGAGAAATCATACCTGTGGCTGTCATTCCACTGGCATATTCAGACAGCTCACGATGAATAGCTGTGGCTACCAACTCTAAAGTCTGTGGAGCGAGAGGTTGGACATACTGGGATGTAGTTGGCAGGGGCACCATGCTATTGGCGGTGAAGGAAAATCGATGGCAAATGAGATCAAGCACTTCCATTCATGTGAACCATGAATTCTTATCATGAACGACCTTGGAGAGATATGCGCCGTCAAACAGGAGCTCCCTAACCTGAATCCGAAGCTCAGTGTCAGAGGGCAAATCTAACTGGCAACTACGGACAACGGTTCCACATGCCCCATCTGCCAACTGTCCTTGAATGGGAAATATCTTCAGTTTCAAGTATGAATATTTTGGCGTGGAGTCAATATCGTAAATCTGACTGAAGAGCATTGCACAGAATTCAAGACCAACAGCTTCCCGTGTTTGCAGATAGATTTCATAAGATGGACTGCTGCACAATTGACACCCCGATGGTGTACCTACAGGAGCACCTGCTAATTCCCGCTGACGATCCTGAGCTTCGACGGCAATTTTCCATGCTTCCTCATCCATCGAGTACTTCTCAGCGGATAATATAGGCCAAGCAGTCTTTGTGAAGACAATTGCTTCCATGAACCATGTTACTACCTCAAAAGTAGCCTTTCGGTGTAGGGGAAAGTTCTAATGTGCACTGGCCTTGTGTTGTGGAACATTCTGGTCTCCACTAGACTTGGGTTGTGGCACCGCCTGGGCGGATGGTGCATGGTCAGACTCGGAAGATTTGTTGAGGAGGGCTGACTGTAGACATTTGAGTAGTGATGGTGCCATTGACCCAGGTGGTTATCGGGAATTTGGAAGCAGAGGGCGTTCAATAAGAGTATCGACAGGGCTACAGGTCTTGAGCAATGGAACCCTTGTAGTTTGTCATGACTTGTCTCGGTGCGCCTGGCCTTGAAGTAGGACCAGCTGCTGGTAATCCGAATCATCATCTTCCATGGCAGATGATACGGTGGACTCTCTGGTGTCCTCACTTCGGCCCGCACTTTTGTCATCACCGATCTCCTGATTGGTATCATCATCTAGCTTCATCAGTGAAGTCAGGGATATTCCTCATCTGCAATGTGATATGTGAAGAAAGGCAATTGGAAGGCAAACATCTGACGGGAAATGCAGATTGGCTGCTTTCTTGAATGCGAGTGCTCTCTCAATGTGTTCTTCTTGATTGTTCTGTGAATAGTGATTTCTCACCTGGCTGGGCGTAGGTTCAATCTGCTGTAATGAAGATAGACAGTTGGGGAATGTAGGAGAGAGTATATAAGCAGTAAATATAAGATTAAGTGCAATAGAATAACGGGAAAAATGGAGCAAGAAGTGACACATAGTCGAGAAGAATGCAATTCGAGGCGCGCCTTGAACGTTTCAGCAGTGATGACTTCAATGGTTCATATATATATTGAGGATGGCAGTGCAGTGTTGCAATTTGGGGTGTTGTCAGGTGCACCGGAATGGATGGATTCCTTGTCAGGTTCACTGGAATGGATGGATTCCTTGTCAGGTTCACTGGAATGGATGGATTCATAATGCTGAATGTTAGCAACTCCTATCAACAACACTCTGTATGGATTCAAGAATTGGAGGTTAGTTACAGCCAACGCACATAGAATACAACCAGACGCACCTGAACGAGACGCACCGGAAGATAACTCCTGACATTAACTCCCCCTTAGTGCTGGCCAAATGGAGCACTGAGAACCTAAATGCACAGGTGTGCCCCTGCATTTGACTCCTCTATACAAAGTAATTCTGCATGAATGCTCCAGCATTTGAGGTGACCGCATGGCATAGAATTAGTGCAGCATTGAGAATCTGCTGATCTCGATGAGTGATGGCTGAATTGCAAGGATGCATACTGAGTTTTCAATCGGTCGAGGAAAAATATAAATCTCCATATGTGGTATGTCCGCCAGGATGACTGACCTATATTCACGATAGTCTACTGTATCAGGATGCTGCAGCTAAGTTCACGGTTGATAAGGCAATATCATAAGCAAAACCTCCCTTTCATGTGTTCATCCGGGCCTGGTCTGTAGAAGATCCTTTAGAACAATGTTGTAGTCAATGCAGGAAGGAGAAAATTTTGTATCTGAAGGAGAGATACACGTGTAGAGATTCAGGCGTAGAGAAGATCTGGTAACGCACGATGGAAGATTCAGGGGTAATCTTATGGATTCAATCACTCGTGGATGCCAAGATTGCGAATGAATGAGTCATCAATACTCACTCACATTCCGATTTTGCGCCTAATATCTGGTAAGTTGCACACCGTTAATTCACATATTCATTATGAGTCTCACTACTATGTTAGAGACGTGAATACATGTTGAGGTTGAAAGCTATATGCGACGATGGTATAAATGCATAGTGAGATGTCAACTGACCGCGGGCAGAGGAATGATGATTGCATGCACGCAGTTCCGGGGAATTGAGGTGCACCAAAGATTAAATGGTTATGATAAGATTCATTCACTGGGGATTGCAGTCTCACCTTACTCTGACAGTTAATTGCAATCTTTGAAGTTGTCTGTTCTTCACACGAGCTTTCAAAAGTCTCTCTCTTCAATCTTCTCTTATGATGGAAATCGGTTCACATAACCTATTTTCAGATCCAAGGTTTGGCTGCCCAAACATACATTTAGTCAGAATGAAGTCAAGTCTGCATTCAAAGCATTGAGAACCTAGGCAACTTTGAGTAAGTGTGGTACATGGGTGCATGGGAGTTGCTGGCCATCATGTAGAGTGGCTGAGCGGAATCTGTCTTTTGAGATTTTCGCTCTCAAATTGCAGCTCTTTTGACAGAGCTCGATGTTGCAGAAGCTATTTTAGGATTCAGAAGCAGAGGTCCAAACATACTACTTAGGCAATATCGAGTTAAGTGAGGTTGATAATTGGCCAGGTCATTGAATGTATGGTTTAGTTGTGCAGGGCTACCTTCTTCCGATGGACAGTTGACATGGAGCTAACAGTATAAGGCATGTCAGCGGCAGCCATCACATAATGATTGAGTATAGATTGATATATGAGCAGTGGCCAAGCGGGATGAGCCACCTGTACCTCAATATGCAGTGTCTTGATAGATGACAATCTGTGAGCACAGTGTCCACTGATTCAAAGCCAAAGAAAACATGATGAGAATGAAGCAAACTAATATAAAACGTACAGTATGAAGTGAGGTACATGTGCTTCGGAGGCTTATTGTTGCTGTTGAGGCGTGCCCAAGCTGGAATGAGAAATTCATATTGAGTCACAGCCTGCCAATGTTTAATCATAGGCCAGGACATACCCAGCGGCAAAAGGTGCAGTCTCGCCATGAATACCCGAGCCGCATTTCAGTCTCTGATGCTCTGGGATGCCGATATGAGATGTGCCTGAATGACAATGATATTCCAGCACAAGCTGTGGCTCTGCCACGAACAAGTGAGCGCATGTCTCATATTCTAACACTGGAACTCAATAGTTGTATAGACTCCTGTGTCGATTCCGGAATGGAATTGGCAATTCAGCAGTGATACTCATGATGATATGCGCCCAGGAATCTCTGGTGCACCTGAACTTTGATCATATGCCAGCTATAGCTGCGGGATTACCACGAATAAGTGAGCCGTGTCTCAAATTCTGACACACGTGCACGATATCACCTGGACAGTCTCCTTTCCAAATTGGATTGGCAAATCAGGGTTGCTGGATCTGTCCTAAGGTGACTCAAAACATATGCCGATAATGCTCCTGTGCACCTGAGGTTCAATTATATGGTAGCAAAGGCTGCTTCTTTGCCCGGAATCAGCGAGCCGGTGTCTCATATTCTGACACAGCTAATCAATATGGCCATAACATACTTTATTGCCAAATTGGATGGCCCAAGCTGCAGTGGGCAATCTATCTAAACGAGACTCATGACATATGGCCAGGATTCTCCACTGCGCCTGAAAGTGGTTGACTTGTGCCTTGTTAACTCTTTTAACTTTGAAATGTGTACATGGCCACAGGTTCCTGGTGCACCTTGAAATTACTACTGACAAATGATTCGAAGCCCGTTGCTTCATCATTCTTAAAATGCAACTCAGTCCATTCATCCTGTGATAGGCCAGCCTGGAAAGTTGTAATTTAGCATATCAATTGACTTCATCTCTTATTAGTCAATAAAAATGATAATCAAGAACGCCAACGAAATCTCATTGTCATTATCAATAACGCCACTGAAATCCCACTCGAGCTATTTCTGATGAATGACACCACAACTTCAACATCAGAACTTTGATTTGCTTTAAAATAACACAGAGACAGGATTCATTTATGCAGTAGAGTGTGTCTTAACAATGACCTTGTTGACTATTTGTATCTGTTAAGAAGAATACGTTGGTTGAATGTCTAAAGAGGCATACCTTGATGAAGAGTTCATATCAATCTAAAATGATAGCTCATCCGACTGAAAAGTGTCACCATTCTCAGTCCGTCGCTTCGGATGGTCCTCACGAGACTCCAGAATACGTCATTTCATCAACATCCTGATGTTCAGTAGACTCATCAAGCTGTGCAGGACTTTCATTTGGGCCTGTCCAGAGTGTTGATGGAGATCAGTTACGCGGTTATCGTAGCCACCAGGACCCGTATTAAGTAACCATATTTGTGGTACTCTGTTTTGACCTAACTGGACAACTTGTGCACATGCCTGCCACTGCTCCTTCAATGCCCAGAACTTCTGAGTTAATACTGCATGGTTTCTTGCAGTAAAATTCAGGCCGGTCCCGCCCATTTTGGGTGTCGTTACGAATACAGAGGGATTGAGTAAATCCTGGCATTTGAGCTGCATTTGTGTCCGTTCATCATTGCCCAATTCTTCATACAGGGGGATGATATCCACATCATCCGCGAAATACTCTGTTCACTACCACTTCAAATGACGAACTTAGCCAGGAAGAGGACATAATAGCACCGCTTCTTGTGGAGGAGGTGCACTGGGGAGAGCATTTTCCTGTATCTCTTGTTCCGGAAAGAGTGCGTCTCTTAAGGAGTCGTCCTTGTCAGCTTTGTGATACTCCACAGGTTCGTTGACAAGGATTGGCAGAAATGTCTCTCTCGGCCAGCAGACAATAGGCGATTATACCAAAGTATCGACTGGCCATTTATTGTACCGTTGTCCAGAAATGTCGTTGTGATCCTTTGTGTCTCCCAACACCAACGAAACACATGCAAGCCGCCATCGATGAGCCCTGCATTATCCCAAAGCACCCCATGAATTGTATCTCTCCACCAGGGCCTTCAGTTTGGCTTGCTCATCCTCAGTCAACTCAAGATCGATTAGGTGTGCATTCTTCTTCTGTATCCACACTCATGGTGTTCTGTTGGCAAGTTTTGATTCCGACCACCTCCTTACTGTCCAAGGCTTTGCAATCTGTATCATCCAGTTCACTGCATGCTGTTGAACTTCTTCGTGTTCAGTCAAGATTGCATGCATCATACTCTTCACTGCGGAATACAATGCATTAGCACCATGCTTTTCCATCACAATATCATCCTCTGGATTGTCAGACACACCTGAAAACAGCCACATCATCTGATAACACCAGTCATAGAGGGAATGGAATCCCGGTGTAGCTGTGACTTCAAGTTTGAATCCAATTTTTGCATTCATCGCAATTTGCCAGCTGACACTGTTTTCAGTCTTGTACTGATGGGACTCATCAAAAATCCCAAAACTCCATGCACAGTAGGAGAGTTGGCCATTGCTTGATGGTTTCGCACTGGATGTTAAGGTATCATACGACACAGGATGGATATTCCAACAGTTTTCCGGCTTGTCAATACTGTTGTCCAGATCCTAGTGGGTGAGATTCGCATTTTCGGCATGCAACAAGTTAACCAGGTTGAAATCGGGTCCATGTGTCATCTCATCGATGACCGGCATGAACGTCGCTGCCACTCCGGGCATTGTAACCACCAGGATCAGTTCAACGGCTGACACAAGTGCTGGATGCCCGTGAGATGGTGATGTTTGGATCTCCAACACGTCGCAGGGCACACAATTCAATCTCTGGAGTGGATACGACTGCTGTTCTTCACCAACATTGCCGGGACAGTCATTGCATGCCAAAATCAGCCACTCTTCAAGGGTATTCCCCCATAAGATAGACAGTGGGAACCCCATTACAACATTCTCAGTCACCAATTTGCAACTCATTGCAGCTGCAACCGAGGTGAAAGTCTTTCCAAGACCCATTTCATCCGCCACCAGTGCTCCTGGCATATCAGCATCCCAAACCCACTGCCTCACGATGAACCGTATGGCCCAAACATTGTGCGCCAGAAACTTAGTCTGCAGGCTGACTGCCTCATCAAGACGCTCGTGTTCAAATTCGTTGTTGATTGTACTGAGAACCATAATCAATAGTGAGCTGTTATTTGCTGGATTGAAGACCTCCTCACCATCCTCCACTTGCTCCTGAACATCCCTTGCACCTATCTCTGTGTACTTTTCATCCTCAATGATCTCTTTCAGTTGCTCTGATGTACGCTGGGCAGATGGGCTCATATTGCGGCTCTCCTGAAACTCATCACAATGGTAGGTAATTCACAGACAAGCAACCATTGAAACGAATATATATGGATGCAGTACAATCATTTCTGTTCTTTCAATCAGAACTTACGTTAATTCAAGTAGTGTTAGCAACGGTTTGAACCCGCGAGAAGGGTTCCGGGTTAGGGTTGGAACCAGAACCGAACCGTTGCAACGGTTTTACCACATGAAAACCCTGGACCGTTACATTTGGGCCAGGTTCCACCTCAAAACCTGGCCATTGCAAGCCCAGGTTTTTCGCTCCAATTAAGTATTTGAGTTCTGATCGTATCATGACATGATCAATATGTAGATTGTGCAGTTTTAGGCGCTGCTTAACCTCCCGCTTACAGATATGCGATACGACCAATATTCGCTGGGTTGCTATCGAAAACCCGCGAATTTCGCTTGATATTGGCCCTGATTTCACAGCCACTCAACGAAAATCAGTCAGATCGGAAAAGCTGAAAGCGCGAAGTGAACGAGCGCCTGAAGTTGCACAATCTACGTATTGATCCTGTCACGATAAGATCAGAACTCAAATACTTAATTGGAGCCAAGGCTGCAGGAACCGGAATGTTGGAACCATGGTCCGGTTCCAACCCAGCCAAATACCCACGGTTCTATGTCCAGTCTGGGTAACAACCCGCCAAGACATGAGTGGTTCGGGTTTTTGGCTGGGTTTGGAACCGAACCGAACCGAACTGCTGGTCAAAACCCTGACCGCTGGCGGGTTACCCGGACCTGTTGCTAACACTAAATACAAGTATCATTCTCTTGCCCACCTTCCTCCGCTCCATCCTCTCTTCCACCACACTCTTCAGAACCTTCCAAAGTCTACGTATAATGATTGGCAGTTGTGCACATCCAGCCCTAACATGGCTAGCGGGGATTACCTTTGCAGGTCCAATTACATGCTCGACAATCTCCTTCCCTGTAGCTCGCTTGATTCCGACCAAAAATACTTTTGGATTGTGTCCAAGTTTCAATATGAAAGCATTTGAAAGACAACAGTTGTATGAACTCTGGCCATATATGGGGTCCATTATCATTTGCCTGTTTGTATATATTCCCATGTACTCTTCGTCCAATTCGTCCTGCTCCATGGTGCACTTGAACATTAATGTTAGAATGTATGGCTCTTTTGGGCCTCTGGTTTTAATGATGAAATAAATCAGGTTCTCCCAGTGCCTCACATCGGTATACGAGGCTGGGAGGTGGTTTGGAGATTGAATGATATCGCTGCCATTCGACACCCCATGAATCACAACCATGAACATTGTATTTGGCAACTGTGGGAGGATGTTTCAACCCTCTTTGCCTGCGTGCTCTCCCAAATCCGTCGTCAGTTGCATGTTCAGTGGCGTTCCCTATTTCCTTGCCTCCTGAATGTTGCTTACACATTGCTTCGAAACATCTCCACCCACTGCCGACGAATCCATTCGGCATTATTGAGACTATCCAACTGCAGCCAGCTCTCAAATGTTCCCAAAACATAGGCAACCAGGGAATCTCAGTGCAGGGGTCCATCTCTAAGCGGTCTCAAATGGTTCTGCCGCCGGATAATGGACCGACGCTTTTTCTCGAGAAACACAGCCACCCATACTGTTATGCACTTGTTGAACACACGATCGTTGGCCTGCCCCGTGCATTTGGCAAACTGCTTCAAGGAGAACTCGGTTTTCATCAGGCTGACTGTGTGTTTACCCTCTGCACCGCCCAAGTTCAACGAATCATCGCTCTCATCATCTGCATCACAATTGTCGTAGGCAATGTCCGGCAATGAGGGCAAGTCCAAAATCCTTGCAACCTCTGTTGACTGCAGTTGTGCAGGCGGCAGGAATCGTTTCGTTGGTAGGCTAATGGGAATACTCTGAGGTGAGCCGGAAGGAGGTCCAGGTGGAGGATTAGAGCTGGAGGATGATGGCCGATTGACTGGAGTGTTTCCCGGCGGTCCTGGGGGCACTCTCGGTGCACCTGGAGATGATGGCCCATCTCCCGGGAACTGCTGCTGGCGAAACATTTGAGACTCGCCATAACCACCTTGGTGGAGGTCATATCCTTCCCACTGTGCCCCATATTGAGGAAATCGTTGGCTTACGCTGGTGGTTGGTTGCAAACCGTTGTGTGTCATGTTGAATTGAGAATGTTGATAAAACTGCGGAGCTCCTGGAAATGACTTCTGTGAAGGAGAGTAACAATACCCACGCGGCGGATGATATTGAATGGCATGTTTCCCAGATTAACTATCTTTACCAGTGGCAGTTCGTGAACCATGATCCGCGGATCCTGAATCGTCATCATGGTGCTGTTGCGATCAAAATAGGACACCTGGTGGAGCCAGTTTCGCTGTCTTCAGTGGGGATCTCTTCGTCGCCTTGATCTGTGAACAAAGACAGTGGTAAACAACTATCGATGCACGATGTCATGTAGAGTACATCGGAGCAAGGTTCAGGATGTTGCAGGTACCAGTGACCTTCGGTGAAATGAAAGGCATCTTATGTCCCATTCTGTTGTCACGAAATGTGGTGTTTCACTACACCTTTGACCCATGAATCCAACCCGGGCTTGAGAAAAAGAAACCTTAATACCACACATCCCGCCTTTCTTTGTTATATGCTCGAATTCATGTACTAGGATATCGGATAGATGCTCACCTTCAAACACTTCCCTGACTTTAAAGGTCAAGGAAGGCATATGATATGATATCACCAGAACCCTACAAGAATATATCCAGTATGAAGGTTAGTACGACTAGGGATATTACACAAAAGTTGTGTGTGTACCACCTTGCAACCTCACTAAATAGGAGGCCTGTGAGTCAAGCAGCAACGGTTATGGTTCCTATTGAGCTCCTTGTCTAAACATATTGTTCTCCTCAGAATCCACTCTCCGGTCAAGGATCATTACAGAAGCAACCATCCTACCAGCCAATCAGTTCTTGATGATCATTGCACTGGCATACAACTAGCTTGGAAACACACCAATTCATTGTATAAAGACGATCGACCTTCATTGTCAGCTGCTCGGAGGCTCGAGCAAAGGTATAACTCACAATGCCGCAAAGACGTAGTATAAGGCCCATGGTGGTGAATGCAGTAATGAATGAAGAAACCTTCTCTTCTCTGCTAACGATGTTCAGCAGAGGATATGCACCATTAGTGTGTGAGATATGATAGATATATCCTGGTTTATGAAGATAACTAATCGTAAGGTGATTGGATTTTACCCCTCCCCCCCATTTAGCGGGGTGCGATGCGGCTGTGAATGTCATACTCTAACCCAATCTCCCTGAGGCTCTAAATTACCTGCTGAAGCTTCCGCAAGATGCATCCGAATATGTGTTCACTTACCATTTCTCGAATATGGTCAACGCTCGCTGGACACATCGTAAGAGCTTTATCCGCCAAAAGCAGTTATTCGACGAGAACCGACTTGCGGCTCACAATCAACAATGCCACCAAATATCAATCAATGAAGGGCTATTACCTGAGTGGATTATACGACCTGCAGGATGGGATCGACCCGAGCCATCATGGCTCAACTTCAGTCGGTGCACCTGAATGGCCATCGATGAGCTAGTCAACTAATTATCTACGCATAGACAATGTAGCTGCTGCACCACCACTGGAAGATACTCCCGACAAAGAAACCATAGAACCCCAGAAGCCTGATCTGAGATGTACCCATGATTCAACAGAGACGAGGGCTCATAGGCGGGTAGTTGGAGTGGAAAATGCAGGGGGGAAAGCATATGGCAAAGCAACTGGATTGTATAATAAGCATCGCAAGTACTCAGAACAATGGAATCCATGCCATCCATTTCAGTCAGCACACGACTTTCAACAGGCTCAATCATTTACACAGCAAATGAAAATGTAGATCGATCAGCATCTGAGGCATGGACTGGACAACTTCAAAGTCGAATCATTTCAATTTGCAGATGCTCTGCGAAAGCTCCTCTCTGAAAACGATTTCAGGCAAGACAGCGATTGTTGGATTGAAGTTCATTTACCTATCTTTGGAACATTATATTACAGGGATGATTTCAAATGTATTCAGTTCGTTTTGGCACATCTCGCATATCAGGTGCACCTTGATTTTGAACCGGTGCACCTCGCAGACATGGAAAGTCTCGGAATATTCAGCGAGATGAACACGGGTGACTGGTGGTGAGATATGCAAGATCAGCTTCCTGCCAGAGGAACAATTGTGCCAGTCATTTGTGCATCCGACAAGACTCAGTGGACAATTTTTCCAGGTGATCAGCATGCCAGGCTGCTGAATCTCACAATTGGTAATATTCAAAAAGATATCCGCGATACACCTAAACCACACGCCTGCATGCTGGTTGGGCTATTTCCGAGTCCCCCGAAAAGTGCCAAAGAAACAGACTTGGCATGGCATTCTGCAGTTGGCACAGTGCTGTCCCCACTCCAGAATCTTGACATAACTGGTCCCGGCTTGAAATGGAATTTTGCTGATGGATTCCAGCAACAATGTTTTCCTCTTTTGGCTGCCTGGGTCAGGGATTATGCTGAACACGTCATGATTGCCCAAGGCTCATATTGCTCATGCCCGATGTGTGAAATCCCTGAAGGTGCGCCATTGGGGCATTCAACTATTTGACCACTCGATGATACGAGAGATCAACATGTGTACTCTGAGCTTCTGGACAAATCTGATATTGACATTCTGCACACTCTTCGTGTTCATCCAATCTGCAACCAGTTCTGGCAATTCCCTCTCTGCAATGTTTGTCAGCTTTGGCAGCCTGATGAATTGCGCCAGTTGCTCTTGGGTTTAGTTAAAGATTTATTGCACTAGCTGCTCAAATACCTGAATGCTAGAAATGTCAAGGATCAATTTGACAATTGAATCACATCAGTGACATGATATCCAGGCCTCCAGCGCTGCTCTGAACTGGTCAATTCGATCAAAAGCAGCTCCGGGCAGGGCTATGCGATCCGGGGCATAATCAGATCACTGGCAGTGAATTGTGCTCCAATTCTTGACTGCTCCAAGGATGACAGTAAAACTCCGGCGGAAACAGCCTTTGATGAAATGGTATTTGGAGCAGTGCAGGCATTATGTGAATTCTCTCTACTTGTTAGCCAACAAAATCACTCGAATCTATCCCTGACAGCACTAGATGATGCACAAAAGTGAGTTGACATGAAGAACAGTGCCTTTCAAGATCAGAAAATGTCAAAGTCTGCGAATGCCAAAGTGAAGGAAGAGTTGACAAGAGATTTCCATCAGGTACAAGCACAAAACATTCAAAGAATCTGTGCAGCGATGGATGTTCTGGTGTAGAGGGCGGAAAAGGTTACTACATCAAAATGAAGGCAATTTCAGGTGCGCCTGAATAGAGTGCAACAAGCGGCATCCAAATGGTCAGAGGCTGATTGGGAGCGGGCAATCGAGTGATTAGAGCGCGAAATCCATCAGATGACACCTGTCAAATGCAAGCTTTTCCATCATTCATTCCAACATCATGAGCAACAACTATTTCAAGAAGTCGGGACTAAGCTAACTTGTCCCAGAACCACATTCCCCCAATCACTTGCTCAAATGAAGAGTGCTGCTGAAGAAGAGGATCATGGGGTGGTAAACATGACCTCCAACAAGCATGTGGTATTTCATGCCCGTCTATCCAATGCTGCAACTGAAGCCACCACCTGGAGTATCACCGATACAGACCGCATTGTGAGTCAGCTGGAGAGAGAGATTTATCTTATCACATCGAATGAGCAGATGCAGTTCAAGAAAGAATTGTCCATCCACTTGATCAAAATTAAAGCTTAGCGACAGGCAATCAGTGTTCCGAGGATCCAGATAACCATCGAACAGCGTGTAATCCATTGCGGATATCCAAAGACGCATTCTGTGAGCCATATATCAGAGTCAATTAGGTGAATGGGTTCTGACAACAATTTCACCACCGATATTTCTGAATGGCTACATATCACCAGAGGCAAAGAGGCATATCGATCTACCAACAAACTCAATTACATTCGACAGATGTTCAAGCACAATGACCGGTCTACCCGTCTTGACTATATGAAAGAGACACTCTCATATCTTGCCTTGCAAGGCTGGTACGATATTGACTTGGCAAAAGTTTTCAACCTACTATACGCTGCCAATAGATGCCATCATACTATCAGAGCCATCCTTCACGCGTCCAGCATTCTCAGGATGAGCCATTTTTCAGCCCCGTGCCACCACAGGTACATTATTTGAGAGAAATGCATGTCTGCAGAGTGTTCAGAAGTATCAAATCGACCTTACTCAGAGATGCATCAGAAGATTTCAGAATTCCAAACTTTGTACAGCTATTCCGTCCACAAATTGAAGAGGACTGGGGACACGAAATTAGTGGACTGGTGCTTGGATGTGATCAGAATGTACTCCTTCACAGTATGTGTATTAAACTTCAAAATGGGCTGTCGTACTACCGTCAACCATTTCACTGCCCTACATTGGTTGAGTGTCTGGGACTTGATTGCAAGGTAGAATATACCAATGCCAACCAAGGGATCATGCCTGAATCTCATAACATTTGGGTCCAATTTACAGAAAGTGACCTCGATAACACCTTCCAAGGCCGAGTTCCTTCTATTCCTGTAACATACTTTAGCTGGACTCTGCGAATGCAGATCCTGCAATTTCTGGAGCGCCTGCCTGCCGGAACAACGATATTGACATTTTCTAAAAGGTGCAAGAAGACTCAACAATGGATATTACGTCCGCAAGTCGAAGAATATGCAGTGGTGATCCCAACAAAGTACAATGATCCGCATGGTTGGGCAGGTTGTGTTGACGGGTTCATCCTGGTTGTCAAACAGACTGATATGATGCATATTGTATCTGTTGGAGCAATTGTTGGACTGGCACATTTGGTGCGAGAGAATGCTGAATCAGATAGGATCGATAGCATATGGCTTGTAAATCATCATGTGTATTTAGATACCTATGGGTCTGTATATCAAGTCACAATGCCTGAATCAAGGTGTGCAGGAGGAAGATAGTTGATTGAATTGTACTATTTGATACAAACGTTATAATATTCACACCCGGAGTGTACGGCTCCAGGTTCGAGATGCACCGAAATACTCTTATAGATGCGGCCAATACTCCCAATGGCTTTGAAATTTGCACATTCCAATAGTTTGATTTTGTCGCATTTTGAGGACAACCACACATTCTTCAGGATATTCTTGTATTGTGTTCCACAACTTCGGCAACATTGAGGAGCACTGGTGAAGTAGTCTCGAACCACTTAAGAGCTCTTCGCTTTGCACTCAGCCTATCTGGGAGCATCTGGGAGCATCTGGAAGAATCAGTGTGGCTGTTCTGAGTTGCTGATTTGTTCAGTTGTGACTTCCAAACCATTTTATATGTTGCTGATGTAACTTTCACATAATTACACTTTGCAAAATGACTATTTTCCAATAAATAAACCAAGGAATAGAGTCTCAGCTTCCATCACTCCTCCCTTCCCTTCAACTGCCTCCAGATCCCCCACCTTCAGATACACTCCATCAAGATCAACCACCTCCACAACCACCACCTCCTGATGAACAACTTCCAGATTGACAACTGCCAGCTCCACTATCTCCCTGTGCACCAGCAATTTCGCTCGATTACTGTGCTGAAGTGCATCTCTCGCTTTATGCAATCTCTACCTCCAAGTGTATCTCCAAACCGGATATATGAATGCCTCCAAGCTCACACCATTATGGCCTCTAAGTGCATCTTAAAACTCAATCGATTATGGCCTCCAATGTTGCACTGTCAAGGCCTCCATGTGTATCTCTATACTCACTTGATTACGGCATTCAAGTGCATCTCCAAACTCACTTGATCACTGCCTCCAAGGGTATCTCTGAGTTCCCTCAATCTCGGCCTCCTAGTTTATCTCCAAACTTGCTTCATTATGCACTCCAAGTGCATCTCCAAGTTTGCACAATAACAGCATCCAAGTGCATCTGAGTTTACTCGATCTCTGGTTCCCAGTGCATCTCCAAACTCATTTGATCACAGCTGTCATGTACATCTCTAAGTGCTCTGAAACAGCATTGCCAGATGCTCTTCTGATTGCGCTTGGGTACTGTGTCCCGCCAGGTTGACAGTAAGTTTGTTTGTCAAGATACTAAAGTCAATAATGCAAGCCATATTATGATGTTGCAAATCGTATTATTGTGACAAAGACAACTATGATAGACAAAATGGCTCATGTTAATGGAACCCTGAAAACCACTGCTGTAAGAATACAGCACCAAGTTTACGCTCTCCTGCAGAGCTGCGCAGTGGTCTCAGCTGGTCTTGAAATCTCCTGCAGACCTGCACAGAGGTCTCAGCTGTTCCTAAGTTTGACAGTCCTAGAAGTCACATATCGTAACATCCTGAATGTACCTCCATAACAGCAGGTGCATTCTGAAACCTCTGAGAATGCTCTTACAGAGTCTGAGAGCACATTGATAAGCTCCAGGGGGGCCGGGAAGCATCTGGAATTACATCGGTGTACCGCTTAGGTTACCATGAGTGTCTGGGAGGTTTGTATATAGCCTCTGGCCCAATTTACATTTTGCTGATAAACTAACTCTGACTGGCCATCCCTGTGCTCCATCTTCAGACACCACAAGTGGACTGCCATTGAATACATTCCCAAGTGATCCAGATCTCACTCTTCTAGCGTTCCTCCAAGTGTACTTAGTAACCCCTATCAAACCTTCGTAATCAGGCCCCTTTGGGTATGTTCAATAACTCCTGACTGACTGTGTTCAATTATCCCCTTCTCTTCTTCTTGCTCACATCCATGTCCGGTTGCATACTGTGGCCAACTGTACCTAATCAACTCCCATACATGCCTGGTAAGTATCACTTCCAGTGCATGTTTCTAGTTGCTTGAGCTGTGTGTTCCACAGGCCCAGATTGGCTGGATATATATCTATAGTTAGATATAAATATCTTGCCAACAGATTTAATGTAAATTCAAATCGATCTTAACAAGCATAATAATATCTGAGTAAGAACATTTCTTGATTCAATATACAGCAGACTGGACTGGATTCCAAACTCCACTACCCTGATATCATAAATAATATCTTTGGAAAAGATAAATTGCATGTAAATGTACAATCCGATACTGCCACTCCCCAGGAATACCACCAACATGTAGTACTATAGTTATAACAGCTATAACAAATCTCTATTCCCAAGCTATGGGACAAACATACCTTTAGATATCATAACACACTACACTACTGTGGTAATCCCCATAACACATTATAATGCTTTGCAAATTGGAATCATAACTCTTGATTACTGTTACATTGAAGCACTTTCAAAACATTTTTATTCAATTGAAACTGTAGAGTATATCTCTAATATATGACAGCTTATGGCTTACATTGAGTAATGAATCTATATGTAACCTGGATAAGTATCAGGCCAATAACAATACTGAATTCTACTACCTCTTATAGACCTACTCTGAATCAATGAGTATTCAATTTAACTGATTATTAGTGAAGTCATACGATTGGGGGTAAATATTTCTCCTTCTATTCTATCTATCAGCTGCCTCCATAGCTCTACTATTCCATAGCAAACTTCAATATCTTTTGCCAGAGTATAGCTGAATAATATATAGATGCATTCCGCATTATTATTTGCTAGATACTGAAATATACCAAGGCTCACCAGGAGGGTTTACTTAAGGTGAATTGTAGATTCACTCTCTTCTGTCAATCTACAAGCAGTTATAAAATCTAGCCAATTATAATACCAATTTCATCAACATATAGTATTGCTACTCTGTATAACAGGATATGAAATTTACCAATGATATGGTAGGGTTATGGAATATGTGATAGAAGCCAAGAAAAAGAAGAAGAACTATATATCCCGTGTAATTTCTCCACCAATTTTATTTATGATTTAATACCCCCACTGCTAAAGTCTCTTTGGCATGTTACAAGACTATTCACACCCAGCTTGATTAGTGTTAGCAACGGTTCCATATTTGGAACCGGCCGGTTTTATAGGTCTGCGTGGCAACGGCCTTATCACATCAAAAATCGACGATTTTTTAAGTGAACTGCCCAATTAAGTCCACCAATATTAATCAGACAATTTAGTGCTTGGTATGTGAAATATGCAACATTGCATGGCGCATC
>Ga0307515_10002697_pt1 | contig 38032 bp, 8 predicted proteins | sample 17_EM_MG_FD_194513 | JGI IMG/M metagenome (GOLD analysis project Ga0307515, IMG submission 194513) | Populus trichocarpa ectomycorrhiza microbial communities from riparian zone in the Pacific Northwest, United States - 17_EM | ecosystem: Host-associated > Plants > Roots > Unclassified | place... | reverse complement strand
AATAGTTTATATAGTCCATTCTTTAACCTAAAGGCTGCCTTTTATTTGTCGCCTTCCTTAATTCTAATCTAATAGTACGCCTATCTTAGATCTATCTTTATGAAGATTTACGCATTATTTATCCTATTATAAATTTTGCTAATTAAGGGTAAAGGATACCTATCCTTTCTAGTAATGCTGTTTAACTATCTATAGTTAATACACAGCCTTAGTTTGCTATTTTTCTTTAGTATATACAGTACTAGATAACCCGCTAATAACTGCGATAGTCTAATATATCCCTTTCGTAGGTTTTCCTAAATAAACTCTTTTAATGCTTTATCTTCTTCTTTAATAAGCTTATAGATTGGAAAGAACCTTAGGTTTATTCCTGGTTTTAATTCTATTTTATAGTTATATACTATATACTTTAACAGCTTTTTACTTTCTAGTAACTATAGTTTTTTGCTATACTTATAGTATCTCTTTAGTATATAGCTTAGCCCTTTCTCTGTTTCTTTATAGGTCGCCCCTACTTAGTACTATACTAACTTGGCTTATTATTATATTTTATATTATTAAGTATTCTTAATATCGACCTAACCCGTAATCTAATCGATTTTTAGGTTATATTTCTGTAACTAAGGCATTTCTAATACTGCCTTATTATTCCCTAATAGTAATATATTAAAAGACATCTTAATTTATCTCCCTTTAATGGTTAACTAAATAGGTCCTATTTTAAGATTGATAATGCCTTCTCCGTAGGCTATTAGATCTCCTAAAATTGTTACTAATAGGTAAGGATATTCCTTTTTCCTATATAGTAACCCCATTCTTTTAACTACTGCTAGTAAGATATAGTTCCTTATTACTCTACTATCTATTAATACTTCAAACTGTTAATCTTACTACTTAACTTATAAATTTAGGTGTTGTTCTTAAATTCCTTTAAGGGTTTAAGGCTCTACTACTAGTTCCCTCTAGTTTTATAGGCCTTTACTTTTTCTAATTATTAGCTGCTTAATCTTGTCTATACTTAGTCTACTTTTAGCTAATACTTAGTTTGCTTCTTGTCCTTAATATACTATAGACACGTATTCTCTAGGTATTCCTACTACTATTATCTATCTAGGCATTTTTCCGTAAGGAATCTTCCTAGTTAAAGCGTTAAGTCCCCTTATTCTTAAACTTCTACTAGGTGCCAACTATATATATACTTAACGTTTTAATATTTTGCCTTATCCGGTGCCTAATATATCCTTACTAAGTATTTCCGGTTCTTATCCTTTAGTGCTTTATATATATTATATATATTATCTATATATATAATCTATACTAACGTATAATATACTTAGTGTCTTAGGTTAACCCTAGACTTATCTTTATCTTTAAATTTAAACCTTTCTCTTACTAATCTAAGCGTCGCAACCTTGTTTATAGGTACTAAGATTTGCCTCTTACTTCTCTAGTCCTCTAATTACTCCTCTAGATCCTTTAACGTTATAATTAAGGCTCCTTTAATATGACTTATAGCCTTTTCTATAATTGGGTGGTCTTAGACAACTTTCTTATCTAACTATATATAGAAATCTTCCCACTTATTATTATGTCGTTGCCTATACTACTTTTAGTATAGCCCTTTAAGTATATACGGCTTATCCGTAAGGAAGTATCTTCTTATTACTGCGTTGTGATAGTCCTTTATATATCGTTCCTTAAACCTAGTTAGGATTTCTAAATCCTCTTCTTATTCTAGTTTGTTAAGCTACTTAGCCCTTAGTGTACCTATTCTAGGCCTATTAGTAATTTTTTATATAGGCGCTCTGTCCCTTATACGTCCTAATATACTAGATCTTTTATCTAGTTTCTGATCTTACTATAAGGTAATTCTTGCCCTAAATTCCTCTATAGTTTCTTTCTTTTCGCGTCTTATAAGTGGATCTTTAAAGTCCTCTTACTTCTTAATCTTATTAATAGTCCTTATTTATGTATTAAAGTCTTAGTCCTATAGGATTCTCAATCCTAAGCTTACTTCTATCTTAAGCTTTACTCCTACCTTAGTCTAACTAGGCCTAGGTGTTTTTATCTTATCTTAAGAGTTTTAAATCTTACTTATCTCGTTTTAAAAATCTTATACCTTTAGAAAACTCTATCCCAAGCTTATCTGTATATTTTTAAACTAAGCTACTGCCCTACTTTATCGGTTTCTATCTATTATAGGTTTTTAGGTCCCTTTTATCTTATCTTAAGAATCTTAAGTTTGTGGCCTTTTGCCTTTATTAAGTAATAAATTAGCACTAGCAGTCGTTTACTTGCTTAATCTCTATAAGATACTCTTCCTTTTATTTTATAAAGCAATAGATGCCGTATCTAACGGTGTTATAATTCCCGTTACTAAACCTTGCTCTATAGCGGTTTCAGTTTCTACTTCTAATATAACTTCTTTAAGGTTTACACGCTCCTAGTAAGCTACCCTTATTGCCTTATTATCTATAAATGTTTCGCCTGCGTTAGGTTTATTGTCTTTAATATCTAATCTGCGCGATAGTTTATTAGTTCCCCTATATTCTAAGGGTTTTAGCTCCTATAGCTAATAGCTTACGCCATACTTAGCGTCTTTATAAATTTAGCATGCGTTGTTATAACAAAACGGGAAACTTCTAATTAAACACTCTTTTGTTCCTCGCAGTACACTATTATCCCTCTATACGTGTGTGTCTTCTACTAGTTTAGTTCCCTTTATTATATAGTAACTCTGACTATTTTTATAATCTCTGGCGAAATAACCTTATTTCCCGCAATTTATATAAGCTCTATTTTTAAACTACTAACTTTACTATAAAGTCCGCCTAAACGTCTTCTACTGCTAAGATTCCTGGTTTAGCCTTTGCTCCTTAGTCCTATAGTTACTTAACTCTTAACCTCTAGGTTTCTATAGTTTCTTACTTTATCTTTTATAGGTTTCTTTAGTACCGCTTAGGTCTATTAGCTTTATGCCATACCATAGTTTCTAATTTAGCTTTAGTTATTACATACTTTACGTTTTATACAACTATAGAACTCTATCCTAACCCTTTTTAGCCTGTTCCCTTTAGTAGATCCAATTATTAATCTTAATTACTTAATCTATTAAATCCTATAGGGCGTCCGCATCTCCTATTAGGATAATTACGTCCTAGACTTTAGCCTTAAGTCCCTACTTATACTATGCTATAAGCGCCTTATTATTCTACTTAACTTATATAGCTAGCGTCTAGAACTGCGTTATATACTTAATTGTAGAGGTTTATTATATAATATCTTAGAGTTTTCTTTCCGCTATAGTTACTGCCTTTAGGTCTCCAAATATTTATATAAGTCACTCCGTAAACCCTTTCTAACTTAAGAATATAAACCGTACCTCTTAGTTAGTAGTTATTATTCTATTTGCCTGTATTTCTATAAGGTAAGGCTTAAACTATTTAAGTGCTCTTTTTAATAGGAATAGTCCCGCATATGCTATTCGATCTATAGGTGTTAGTAGCTTTACTCCTTCTTATATAACCTTAAAGTGCATTTATATAAGAACTCTTTAAGCTTTAACCTTTCTCCTAAAATTCTCTTAATTAATAGTAATTTGATCTTCACTGCTCCTATCCTATTAATCCTTTATTTAAGTATCGCATTATTCTCTATTAACTGGTTAACTATCTTTTATAACTGTTTAACCGTTATAGGTTGTTGCGAGTTAGTATCCGCTATACTAGTGTCGCCTCCTAACCTTAAAGTAGTTGCCGCCGTTAATGGCGTTATAGTGGCTGCTTTTAGTGGCATATTATTTGACTTCTTATATTTAATACCGTAACTAGGTAGTAATTATATAACGGAACCTTATAGCAAGTACTATAATAGGCTCGTTAATAGGCTAGGTGTATAGATAATGTAAATTAAAGTTAATAACGTAATAATAACTAGTGGAGTGGTTGCCTAATAGATTAACTCTAATTGTATTCTAAGAATTACTATAAGGAAAGAACTATCTAGAGTAGGGACTGTGGTTTCTTAAATACACGACCGTACTCCTAAGAAATCCTCCTTATACGTAAAGTACGTGTTATACGTATTATATATAGCCGTATAATGCGTATACCGCGTATACTGTATATAATATTATATAACCTACTTACTACTCTTTGTTATATGGTTCTATTGGCTCTATACCAGACCGTGCTTATATTAACCAACTAGCTTCCTCTAACTCTTCTCTAAGTAGTCGTAATATTGTACTTAAAGCGTCCGTAATAGAGACGGTGTTTAACTAATTAAGATTTAATAAGGCCCTGGCTTAACTTAAGGTGTCTTTTACTATATATATAACTAGGGCTTTATATTTATAAACAGTTAGTTAAAGCTTTTATATAAACGTCCGATTAGTTAAGGCTTCGTATCTATAGGCGTCTAGTTAAGCTACCGCACTATTACCTAATTAAGGCTCTATACCTATATGCTCTATATCTATAGACTCTATATATAACTCTATATAAGACTATATAAAGCTCTATATTTTTATCTATAGGAAAGATTGTTCTGGTTAACTAAGTTATAGGTATTAAAATAGGCGGCAATTAATTGTTAAAGGGGTGAGCAGTTAAGGGAAGAGGCTTTTATAGAGGCTCTAAAATGTTAATTAACCGTATTTCTATCGTTCTTTTAGCCGTATACTAGTTTCCTAATTAACCCCAATACCTATCTATTTACTATTACAGGATCCTTAACTGCTAATTAAAGACGTCTAATAGCGACAGTAACTAACTTAACTAATAGCGATAATGTATAATCGACGGACGTTTAAATAGGGCACTAGGTTAGCCTAACTAAAGGCTCTAATTTAATAACTACTTATATAGGCGGCGTTTAACTAATTAGGATTTGGCTAAGGCTCTAGCTTAACTTAAGGCGTTCTCTACTACACGTACGATCTAGGCTCTATATCTATAGTATGCTTAATTAAGGCTTTAAGTCCGTTAACATTCTATTAAGGCTCTATATCTATAGGGGTCCTTTACTAGCTTAGCTAGATATAGCTTAGTTCTGTCTTTAGTTATATAAAAATGGTTTAAGCTTAATGTAGTTAGCTATGCCCTATATACAATCTCTTACTAAGCATCTTTATTAGTGCCTCTTTATATACTGCTTTACCGTTTTATAGTACTTATTTTCTAATATTATATAGCTGCCCTTATAGGTCCCTTCCTTACTATAATATCCGTTCTTATTATGCAGCTAGCATAGTACTAAATTTAGATAGTAGTGACAGCCGTATTATAATTAATTGTCGTTTAAATAAGGAATAAGGTCGGCCTAGTTAAAGGCTCTAATTTAACAACATTTAACTAATTTAATTTAGTGACGGTAACGTACTAATATTAAGGCTCTACTTAATTCAATTCCTTAACCAGTCGTAGCCCTTATATAGTTAATCGTTTAATTAAAACTCTATATACAGCTTTGTATCTAGCTCTACATTATATAATTGGCTTTATATCTATATAATTAATTAAGGCTCTTAGTGCCGTTCTTATTCTATAGCTAGCGTATTATTGAATTTTAGGGGTGGTATAGAGTTCTGCTAGCTCTATTGCTAAATGGACTAATTAAGATTTTCCATCCCTAGGATAAAAAATCGCTATTAGCTTAGTAGTAGGCGGTAAGCTAAACTAATATCTTTGCGGTAGATTGTTGCGACTAACGCGTCCTAACGCGTCGCGATTACGAAAGTAAATAAGAAAGGAGCTTTAGGAAATATAGTAATTAAGCAGATAGATAGATTTCTTTTTACGGCCGTTACCTACGTCCCCTCCCCTACCTTAGAATTTAACTATCCCCTAGTTAAACATCTTATATCTACTACGGAGCCTACTACAAAGCCTACTAGTTAAGTATCTGTCTCTAAAACCGTCTCTAAGAATTAAATAATTTATTCTTCTTTTTAGCTTTAGCTATTTTATATACAGGCTATAACCTAATCTAAATATAATCTTCTAGTCATTTATCGTTCTCTTATAACTTTATAGCTATTCTCGTTATATAGTTATCTTTAAGGGTTAGGGGATTTTAATAGTAGTCCCCCTAGTTTATACTTTTCTTATCACCAATCTCCAGTACCGCTCCGCCGTAGAAGGCCTATTACTATATCTGTTCTTTTCTTAGTCTATTTAGGTTTATTTCTTAATATGTATAAAGCTAGTTCCTAATACCTTTTAGTTATCCTTCATTGCCGAGCCACGGGAGTTTAGGTCTAGGTCGTTCGCGTATTTTAGCTACTAGTCTTCCTTAATTAAACAGATATATAAATCCTCGCTAAATAAGATCCTTTAAGCCTTAATATTTATGCTTGGTAAAATAGTAACCTTCTTTACATCTAAAACAGGTCTATTAGCCTTATCCTTACGTACCTTACTAACCCTATACATCCTATTACAGCCGTTTAAAGGCAGTAGAATTTTACGGATATTAAAAGTCTTATAGATATTAAGAGTTCTATAGACGTTAAAAGTCCTATAGAGATTAAGAGTCTTACAGACGTTAGGAGCCTTATAGATACTAAGAGTTTTATAGTATAAAGGGAGCTTAGGTGCTATTCCGCCAGTCTTTATATCCTAGTACTAGGCTATATCCTTATACTAAGCTTTAAACTATAGCTATTTCGTTTATTTCCTAATCCGTAATAGGGGGTAACTACTACTACGTTAGGGCTTCTCTGTATATACCTAGTTTAGCTAGCTATTAATTATAAAATTATTTAACTAGCTAATAAAGGCTCTGCTCCTTAGGGCCCATTTTTAATAAATAATTTACGCCCTTATATAAACTAAGCCTGTTTTTTACGGCTCTCTATAGCTAATAGAAGTTAAAGAACTCTTATCTATTAGGATTAGCTCCTATTTTAGCTATAGTATATCTTTAATATTTAAGCGGAAGTCCTTTTACAAACCAGTACCCTCGCTAAGCGTTCCCTAAATTACCTACCTTCGTAACCCTTTAGGAGATTAGTGTAAACTACCTATAGTACTTACGTATACTACTTAGCGGATTATCCCTATACTACCATATATAGGCTTCTAAGAATTCTACCATTTCTATTTACCGAAAATAGTCACTTCCTTAGTATTCTGCCCTAATCTTTCTTATAAGCTCCGTTTAATCGCTAGCTATAAATTTAGGTAGGCTTTAGATCTATATCCCTATTTAGTAATTGCAGTACTTTAAAAGCCCCTAGTGCTTCTCCTTACTTATTATATAATATTAGGCATATAGCCGCTTGTAATGTTTAATAAACTATAACACGTTTTATCCTATAAAGTAAGGAGTTTTAATAGTTCCTAGGGCTACTATAGGCTAAACCACAACGTAAATATTATCTTAAGCCGTTAACTACTAGTTATAGGATAATGTATCTAGAGCTTCCTTAGGAGCTTATAGGTAGTCTTTACAGCTTTTATCCTTTATCTGCTAAGGGCTATCGGTCCTAGGTATTATAGGTAAACGCTATAGTATATCTACTTATATGGCCGCAGTCTTAATAGAGGGTGTCCTAAATAGCTGTCCTAGTAGTATTTTAATAGTTATATACTTTAGCTGGTCTACTTATATAGCTATATCCCTAATAGAGAGTACCTACTTTTTAACGCCTAAGGGGGGGTCTCCCTGGGAGAGTACGGAGTCTTCATCTACTGCTACCAGCCTTTAATTTATACGTCCGTTTCGGCCTACCATCGTTTTATATAGTAGGATATCTTCTACGTCTTTACGGAACGCCTTTAAAGCTACCGCTAATACGATCTAGATAACTTAAAAGAAAATAAAGCTAAGCTAAAATCGGAAGCTTTTAAGAACTGATCTGATCTTATATACTTACAACCTTTCTTAGTACTATCTCCTTTGTCCCTAAAGGGTAGTACTAACTTCCTTTACCGCTAAATGCCTTAGATCTTATTTCTATTTAATTAATCAACCCTTAGCTACCTGCTGTCTCTATATCTTTAATAAGTTTTAGCCATACTTATACGCGCGCAGGTAGCGAGATATTGGGTAGAGATATTGGGTAAAGATATTAGGTAACTCTAACCATTAGTTAAAGCTATTTAATTAGCTTACTAGTTCGCTTAACATTATATATATAACTATTTAAGACCCTACTCTTCCTATAACTACGTAGATAACTAAGTTAGTAACTAAGTTAAGGTAGTAAAGAAATCTGATTTAGGTTAATAGTGTAACGGAACCTTGTAGTAGGTACTACAATAGGTCCTATTAATAGGCTAGGTGTATAGGTAATATAAGTAAGTCAATAACGTAATAATAACTGGTGGAGTGGTTGCCTAACAGATTAACTCTAATTATATTCTGAGAATTACTATAAGGAAGGAACTATCTAGGTAGGGACTATAGTCCTTTAAATACACGACCGTATTCCTAAGAAATCCTTCTTATATATAATGTACGTATTATACATAAGGTACGTAAGTACGTTTACTATATTCGCTACCCTCGCTATATATAGCTTACATAACCACCTTACTATTCCTTATTATATAGTTTTACCAGTTTTATCCTAGACTGTACCTATATTAACTAACTAGCTTCTTTTAACTCTTCTCTAAGTAGTTGTAATATTATACTTAAAGCGTCCGTAACACTATTTCCCTCCTTTTTATCTTCGTTCTTGAAGATTTCTAATATCTCTAAGTTGTTTACTAGAGGTATAATATCCGTTTAATTAATTTGGTTGACATTATTACTTATTATACCTTTTAAGGTTTCTAAGCCTTCCTCTAGTTTATATTTATAATATTATACCCATACTATTACGTTAATCCTTTTAACTGGTATTATAATAGGTCCTTATTCTTGTTGTTCGGAAAAGGGGCTAGTTTATATTATAATTGCAACCCCATTTAGCTGCTAACCTTCTTCTTATTTAGAGTGCACCAAATCTAATATACGCTTTAGTTATAATATTCGTTCTATCTTAAATAGTAAATATACACGTCCTATTGTCAGATAATCTATATTCTCTGTAGCGTAGGATATGCACGAGTTACGTATACGAGTTACATGCAGTATAAACCTCTCTATTGTAGCTTAGAGCCCTAGGGGCCCTAGGAAAAGCAACAACAACAATCAAGTCAAGATTATCAATCAATTAACCTATTTTATCAATGAATAGCTCTATATGCACTTCGTGATAGTTATAAGCCCGGTCCGCCGACTTAAGAAGCTATTCAGCTATTACTTAATTATTTAAAGAGATTCTACCTCATCGTTAGACTCTAACTGTTATAGACGCTTTAAGTACGATGTTACGACTACTAGGAAGGAAGTCGGAAGAAGCTAGTTGGTTAATATAAGCACGGTCTAGTATGGAGCCAGTAGAACCATATAATAAGGAACGGTAAGCGAGTCATATAATATGCTATATAAGGGACGAAAGGAATAAAAGGAACTTACGTACCTTACGTATAAAGCGTACCTTACGTATAAAGAGGGTTTCCTAGGAGTACGGTTGTGTATTTAAAGGACCACAGTCCCTACTCTAGATAGTTCTTTCCTTATAGTAATTCTCAAAATATAATTGGAGTTAATTTATTAGGCAACTACTCTACCAGTTATTATAACGTTATTAACTTACTTACAATACCTATACACCTAGCCTATTAACGAGCCTATTATAGTACTTACTACAAGGTTCCGTTACACAATCACTACCTAGTTATGGTTTTAATAAGTTAAATAACATGCCACCAAAAGCAGCCACCACGACGCCATTAACGGCGGCAACTACTTTAAGGTCTAGAGGCGATACTAGTATAGTGGACACTAACTTGCAATAACCTGTGACGATTAGACAACTATAAGAGATAGTTAACTAGTTAATAGAGAATAATACGACACTTAAACAAAGGATTAATGGGATAGGTGCAGTAAAGGTTAAGTTACTATTAATCAAAAGATTCTTAGGAGAAAGATTAAAGCTTAAAGGATTTCTTACGCAAATGCACTTTAAGGTAGCGCAGGAAGGAGTAAAGCTAGCAACACCTATGGATCAAATAGCGTATATAGGATTATTCTTAATAGGAAGAGCACTTAAATGGTTTAAGCCTTACCTTATAGAAATATAAGTAAATGGAATAACAACCACTAATTAGGAGGTGCGGTTTATATTCTTAAGTTAGAAAGGATTTGTAGAGCGACTTACACAAATATTTGGAAACCCAGAGGCAGTAACTATAGCGGAAAGAAAACTCTAAGATATTACGCAACAAACTTTAGCAATTAAGTATATAACACAGTTCCAAACGCTAGCAATATAAGTTAAGTGGAATAATAGGACGCTTATAGCACAGTATAAATAGGGACTTAAGGCTAAAGTCTAGGACGTAATTATTCTAATAGAAGATACGGACACCCTAAGGGACTTAATAGATTAAGCGATAAAGATTAATAATAGGATCTTCCAAAGGGAACAAACTAAGAGAGGTTAGGATAGAGTTCTATAGTTATATAAGACGCAAAGCACGTAACAACTAAAGCTAAGTTAAAAACTATAGTATAGCGCAGAGCTAATAAACCTAAGCGGTACTAAAGAAGCCCATAAGAGAGGGAGTAAAAAACTATAGAAACCCAAAGGTTAAGGATTTAGTAATCACAGGACTAGGGAGTAAAGGCTAAACCAGGGATCTCATTAGTAGAAGACGTTTAGGCGGACTCTATAGCAAAGTTAATGGTTTAGAGACGGAGCTTATATAAATTACGGGAAATAGGGTTATTTCGTGAGGGATTACAAAGATAGTTAGAGTTACTATGCAATAAAGGGAACCTAACTAGTAGAAGACACATACATATAAAGGGACGATAGTGTACTATAAGGAGTAAAAGAATGTTCAATTAGAAGTTTCGCGTTTTATTATAATAACGCATGCTAAATTTATAAAGACGCTAAGTATGGCGCAAGCTATTGGCCATAGGAGCTAAAATCTACAGAGTGTAGAGGAACTAGAAAGTTAGATAAAGAATAAAATCAACTCTATAAGCTAGATTAGGATATTACAGCAACGTGCGGACAATAATTAGTAACAATAACAATGGAATCAGAGTATTTATTAATTAATAGCGATGAGGATAGTAAAGGAACTAACTGGGGGTATCTAAACCTTAATAACGCAACAAAAGTAGAGACTAAGACCGCTATAGAGTAAGGTTTAGTAACGGGTATTATAACACCGTTAGATACGGCATCTATTACTTTATAAGACGGCAGGAGCAGTATTTAAAAGAGATTAAGTAAGCAGACGACTACTAGTACTAGCTTACCACTCAATAAAGGCAAAAGGCCAAAGGCTTAAGATTCTTAAGACGAGATAAGAGAGATTTAAGATTCTAAAGTTAGAATAAGGACAACCTAAGGACCTATAACAGACAGAAACTAATAAAGTAGGGCAGTAGCTTAGTTCAGTAACATACAAATAAGCTCGGGACAGAAGTTCCTAGAGGCATAAGATTCTTAAAATAAGATGAGTAAGATTTAAGACTCTTAAGAAGAAATAAAATCACTACGGACGCCTAGTTAGACTAAGGCGGGAGTTAAACTTAAGTTAGAAGTAAGCTTAAAGTTAACTATTCTAGGGGAATAAAGCGTTCAGCCTAAAGATCAAAAAGTTAATACGTTGGTCAAAAAGTATAAGGATATTAAGGATTTATCGGAAAGACGATAACCACAAAAAAGTATAAAAGGATTTAGACAATAAATCTTCGTATAGCAAAAGCAATCTACAGAGCTAAGAATGCCAGATCGCTTTAGGAAAAAGACACCTATAAAAAAGGTTACTAATAGGCCGAAGGCAGGTACACCTAGAGCTAAGTGGCTTACGGAACTAGAAGAAAAAGAGAATTTAGGGATTCTAACTAGATTCTAAGAATGATATATAAAAGGCTGTCACAAAGCAGTAATAAAAAGATACTTCCTTACAGACAGATCGTATACACTTAGTAAGCTATACCGTAAGTGATTTAGGCAACAATACAATAATAAGTAGGAAGACTTTTACATGTAGTTAGACGAAAAGGTTATACCAAATTAGGTAATATCTAAGAGACAAATAAGTTATATTAAAGGAGCCTTAATTATAACATTAAAGGATCTAGAGGAACAAGCTATAGACTAGAAAGAGATGATGCGAATATTAGTACCAGCAAACGAGATAGTAATATTTAGATTAACGCAACAGAGGTTTAAACTTAAAGATAAAGATAAGTTAAGAGTTGACCTAAAACACCTAGCGCACTACACATTAGTATGGATTGCATGCGTAAACAATATATGCGATATGCATAAAAACCCGAAAGAAAAGAACCGGAAATACCTTATGAGAATATATTAGGCACTAGATAAAAGACGGTTTAGGAATGCCAAGTATATATATAGCTAGTATCCTATAGAAGTTTAAGAATAAGGGGACTTAATACTTTAACTAGGAAGATTCCTTATAGAAGAATGCCTAGATAGACGATAATGGTAGGAATATCCAGAAAATACCTATCTATAGCACATTGAAGACAAAAAGCGAACTAAGTATTGGCCTAAGTTAGACCAAGTATAAATAAGATCTAGTAGCTAGTAGTTAGGAAAAGTAGAGGCCTACGGGACTAGAGGGAACCAGTGGTAGAGCCTTAGACCCTTAAAGGAATTTAAGAATAATACCTAAATTTACGAGTTAAGTGGTAAGATTAATAGTTTAAGGCATTAATAGATAGTGGAGCAATAAGGAACTATATCTCGCTAGTAGCAGTTAAAAAAATAGGGTTACTATATAGAAAAAAGGAATATTCTTACCTATTAGTGACAATTTCAGGAGATCCGATAGCCTATAAAGGAGGCATTATTAATCTTAAAACAGGACCTATTTAAATAACTATTAAAGGGAAACAGATCGAGATGTCTTTTAATATATTACCATTAGGGAATAATAAGGCAGTATTAGGAATGCCTTAGTTATAGGAATATAATCTAAAGATCGATTGGATTATAGGTTAGGTTAATATTAGAGATACTTGACGCCGTAAAATGCGATAATAAGTTAAGATGGTATGGTATTAAGTGGGAGCGACCTACGAGGAAACAGAAAAAGGGTTAAGCTATATACTAAAGAGATACTATAAGTACGGCAAAAAACTATAGTTACTAGAAAGTGAAAAGCTATTGGAGTATATAGTATAGGACTATAAGATAGAATTGGAACTAGAAATAAGTCTAAGGTTCTTTCCAATCTATAAGCTTACTAAAGAAGAAGGTAGAGCATTAAAAGAGTTTATCTAGGAGAACTTATAAAAGGGATATATTAAACCATCGCAATTATTAGCGGGTTATCCAGTACTATTCGTATTAAAGAAAAATGGTAAGCTAAGGCTGTATATCAACTATAGATAGTTAAACAACATTACTAGAAAGGATAGGTATCCTTTACCCTTAATTAGCGAAATTTAAGATAGAATAGGTAATGTGTAAATCTTTATAAAGATAGATCTAAGATAGGTATACTATTAGATTAGAATTAAGGAAGGCGACGAATAGAAAGCAGCCTTTAGGTTAAAGGAAGGACTATATAAGCCATTAGTTATGCAATTTGGACTTATAAACGCACTAGTAACATTCCAGAAGTAAATTAATAATGTATTAGGAGAATACTTAGATGAATTTGTTATAGTATATCTTAACAATATTATTATCTATTTAATAACTAAGGAAGAATATGGAGAACACGTTAAATGGGTTTTAAGGAGACTATAAGAAGAACAAATGCTAGTAGTAATTGAGAAATGCGAGTTCTTTACTAGGAAGACCGATTTTGTTGGATTTATTATTAAACTAGGCTAACTTAGCATAGATCTAAAGAAGATTAAGGCTATAGTAAATTGGTAGGAACCAAAAAATGTTACGCAGTTAAGATCGTTTCTAGGGTTTTACAATTACTGTAGAAGGTTTATAGCGTAATGGTTAAAGAACATTGAACTATTTACGCGATTAATGAAGAAAGAAGAACTATAGGTATAGGGAAAGAAGTAATAAGAACTATTTAAAGAAGTTAAAAGGTTATTTACCTAGAAACTAGTTCTTAAGATCTATTAACTAGAACTAGAGACGGTTATAGAAACAAATATATTAGACTTTACACTAGGGGCATACTTTATATAAAAGCATCCAGATGGATAGCACCCAGTAGTATACTACAGTTAAAAGATAACACCACTAGAGTTAAACTATAACATCTATAATAAGGAGTTATTAGGTATAGTTATAGCACTAAAGGAATGGAGAGTATTCTTATAAGGCACAGAAAAACTATTTATAGTTAAGACGGATTATAAGAACCTAATAGGATTTCTAATAATAAAGGAACTTAACCAAAGATAGGTTAGATGGGTAGAGATACTTACGGAATACTATTTTAAGATTTAGTATATTAAGGGTACAGATAATATAAGGGTAGATACTCTAAGTTAAAAGGCTAAACTGCAAAATGATAAAAAGCCATTAGGGGCTTTACTGCGAAAAGATACAGATGGATTAATTAGGTATAATTACCTAAAAATTACAGCAACTTAGGAAGAATTAGAGAGGATTTACGAGTTATTAGAAAGCTTTTAGGTATAGAGAATTCTAGAAGTATAACTAGAAGATCTATAAACGGATATATATAAAAACCGAGAAGTAAAGTATATTCTAAAAAGTATAGTAGAGCACTTTATAGAAGATTTCTATAGGGGATTAACTTAAGGATATAATGGGGCTACGGGCTTAGTATTGAGACTCTAAGAGGAGTACATTATTAACGGAATCTAGAGGATAGCTAGAAAGGTTACTAAAGAGTGTCTAGATTGCTAGAGGAATAAACTAATAAGGCATAAGCCATATAGAGGGCTATAACCTATTAAAATACTAGAAAGACTATAGGAGGTCATATTATAGGACTTTATTATTAAGTTGCCAAAATTAAGAGATCCTATTACTGGATAAGATTATGACGCAATCTTAGTAATAGTGGATAAGCTTATAAAGTGGGGATACTTTATAGCATGTATAGAAGAGATATTAGTAGAAGATGTCGCTAGAATCTATATTAAAGAAGTGTTTGCAAGACATAAAGCACTAAGTAAGATTATATTAGATAGAGATCTAAGATTCGTAGTAGTATTCTAGGAGGTATTCTTAGCGGAGTAAGGAGTTTAAGTAGCAACTTCTATCGTATATTATCCGCAGACAGACGGTTAAACGGAAAGATTAAACCAGACACTAGAATAGTATCTAAGGCATTATATCAATCATGCACAGAATAATTAGGTATTATTATTACCAGTTATACAGTTTGTATACAATATAACACTATAAGAAGAAATAGGTACGTTACTATTTAAAGCGAATTATAGATATAAGCCAAGAACATTATTATCGCTACGTTAAGTAAAGAAGATAAGTAGCACAGCTAAGTAAAGGATGGAGACACTAATAAATCTTTATAAGAACCTCACGGAAATAGCTAAGGTAGTATAGTAAAGAATAAAGGAATACTACGACGCTAAGAGATCTGAGGGACCAGATCTTAAGGAGGGAGATAAAGTATGGCTACTACACAAAAATTTTAAGAGTTAACGACTAAGTAAGAAGTTGGACTATATTAGACTAGGACCTTTTAAAATTACGCAGAGGATTTCACCGGTTACGTTTAAATTAGACCTACTAGCTAAGATAAAAATCTACCCTATATAGCATATTGTAATGCTAGAGCCAGTATATGGGGAAGTTAAGCTACTAGTTTATAAAGCAGACACGTATAGAGGACGAAAAGAGGACGAATGGCAAGTTTTAAAGATCGTTAGTTATAAGGACGTTGACGATAAAACATAGTATAAGGTTAAGTGGATAGGCTATAATAAGACTACCTAGGAATCACTAGAAAATTTAAAAAATACTATAGAAAAGGTACAGGAGTATCGGAAGAAAATAGGTTAGGTAATATTAATAAGGGAAAATCGCCAAAGAATGAGTCACCTAAGGGGGACCTAGGAGGAGCGACTGCCGAACTACTTAGAGTTGTTTTCTTCGCTAATTAAAGAGAATCCGTTCTTTTATCGCCAAGTTCTAGCAAACCTTATTTTATAAGTTTCCACTCCTTAAAATAAACCTTCTTATAAACTTTCTTAAGACGGAGGAGATAAGTAGATGCAGTAATATGGGCCTCTAAAGCCTTCTGCTCTATATCCTAAAAACGTTCTAGCTTAGCGAGGGCTTAAGTTAGCTTACTATCTAAATAAGCAGCAGCGGATTAAATACAAGACCCTATAATAAATTACTTAGGGAACTTAGAGACTATTAAGAGTTATAGGACGCGCATATTTAGCGTTAGTAGAAGAGCGGACGTTACAGAATAAATAAATATTTGCTTTAGTGCACTCCGAATAAGAGGAAGGTTACTAAGATAAAGGACTCGCCAACGCAATATAGACTAACCCCTCTTTCGCACAACGAGAACACGGAGACGGTATTATTTCACCTAGCGACAGTATAGCAGTAATAGTATGTGCACGACGTTGCGCGTATAAAGAAGAAGATGCTTTAGGTATAATAAATAATGATATTAACCAGATTAATTAGACGGACATTATACCTCTAGTAAACGACTTAAAGATACTTAGAATCTTTAAGGATAAAGATAGGAAGGAGGGAGATAGTATTATGGACGCTTTAAGTACGATATTATAACTATTAGGAAGGGAGTCGGAAGAAGCTAGTTAGTTAATATAAGCATGGTCTAGTATAAAGCCAGTAGAACTATATAACGAGGAACAGTAAGCGAGTTATATAATATGCTACGTAAGGGACGAGAGGAACGGAAGGAACTTACGTACCTTATATATAAAGCGTACCTTATGTATAAGGAGGGTTTCCTAGGAGTACGGTTGTGTATTTAAAGGACTATAGTCCCTACTCTAGATAGTTCTTTCCTTGTAGTAATTCTCAAAATATAATTGGAGTTAATTTATTAGGCAACCACTCCACCAGTTATTATAACGTTGTTGACTTACTTACAATACCTATACACCTAGCCCATTAACGAGCCTATCGTAGTACTTGCTACAAGGTTCCGTTACACTAACAGAAATCCTACCACAATTATTATATAACGATTCGTCCACGAGATTCTACGAGAGTCTACCTTAATTATTATAGGACGAGATTCTACGAGAGCCCACCTTAATTATCATAGGACGAGATTCTACAAGATTCTACCTTATCGTTATAGGACAATCCTAATAATAAGAACAATCCTAACAATAAGGACGATCCTAACAACAAAATACCATTTTAATTCCTCCTTTACCTATTAGTTAAATAACTCTACTATTAAGTTTATTAACTATAATCGTCCTTAATAAGCTAGAAGACTAGGAGTAATGGCTATAGCAACTTAGAGCCCTTATAGATTAGCAAATATAGGCCTATATTAACCCAGCCACAAAAGCACCTTAAGAAGGTCTATTTAAAAAACCACCTTATCTAAAGGTTATAGATTTAATAAGAATGCAACCTTATATATATAGCTCTTATCAAATTAACAAAAAGCGTATAAGAATAGCAGATGATACTATAACTAGGATATAAAGTATTTCCTAAGATAGGAAGATTATCTTTAACGGATCCGCACCTAGATTACATCTATAGTATTAATTTAAAAGAAGCTACTACTTAACCCTTCCTTAACCGTTAAAGAATGGCTATCTCGGTTAAAGGAGAATACAGAACCTACCTTATTATTTATTAGGAAGAAGGTACAACACTAATACACAGAAGCCCTTAAGGGGTTTAAACACTTATTAAAATTAAATTAGTGGTTAGATTAATGGGAACATGTAATAGTACTAGGAGAGAAGTATAAGATCTTATAAATGTCCAATAGAATCTGGCTTTAAGAATTAGCAGAAGTTATTTAACCATTTAGCGACGCTTACTGTATAAAGTATACTACCGAGTTAAATAACCCTTAGAAGTTAAGATCTTCCAAATACCGCAAAGTAGTAAAGGAGCTGCAAGAAGGACTTAGAACACCCTTAAAGAAAGCCAATACTACTATAAGAGGGAGTACCTTTAATATAGACTTCGTAGAGTAAGCTATTAAGGATTACTCTAATACTACTAAAGGTTCACAAAGAGGAAAAACCTTAGCATGTAATAGACGCTTAAAGAGAGCCGGGACACTAGTAGATAAGGAGACGTTCTATAAAAAGCTAATACCTAAGTACTTAACGTGCAGAATACAAGGACATTCTATTTGGGACTATTAGTGTTTATTTAAAGATAAAAGACCTATAGGAGTTACAATCGGAGATATACGTATTAAAAGGGCACTAAAGAAGGTAGAAAAGAATAAGGATCTTACTAACCAAGTTATAAAGATTAGACTTAAAGAATAAGAAGATAAGGCTTAATAATAACAGGATAAGAGTTAGGAAGTTAAGATTAAGGGAGAAGCTAATACAATATTTCTAGAATTGTATTACACCGGTTAACTCTATCTACTAAAGCTATTAACTATTCTTAACTTAGGAACTACTTTTTATATCTTTAATAACCTACCTTATTTCTATAACTTTAGAAAAGCTCTAAGATATAAATACGTTATCGTAGGCAGCTCAGAAGTGCCTATACTAGGTTATAGCAATATTACTATCTAAGTTACAAAACTAGATAAGAGTAAGGGAACCCTACGTCTTAAGGACGTTGCCTTTTATACGGATTTTAATATAAATCTAGTGTTGTTCCGTCTGCTTTAAAAATGAGGGTTCTACTAGGATAATAAAGAAGATAATAATCTGCTAGTTCGGAAGGATAATACAATCCTATATTAAATAGAAGAACGTTATAGATAATAGACTATTAAATACGTCTAACTAGGAAGTCTATTAGCGTTTAATATAAGCCGACTACTATGCTAAAGGAAGCGTAGAGCATTGTTAAGAGACGTTCGTCCAGATTCGAAAGGAGATATATATCTATAGTATCTGCGTCTAGGTCATCTAGGACCTATAAGCCTTCATTATCTAGGTCTTAACGCTTTAGAAGTTAAGCTTTAAGGCCTAAAGACGACGGAATATCAATATTGCAGTCTTGCTAAAATTAAGCGTTAGGTTTTAAGAAGGTTCTTAAAATAAAATATTAATAAACCTTATTTTAACCTCTATATTAACTAGACTGACCTTAAGGAAGCGTATACTGGATTTATACGAGTTATATTTATCTATAATACCTTCTTAGAAAGAACCTTCCCATACTTTATAACAACGTATAGTAAGGAAAAGGAGACACTATAAGTGCTTAAAGATTTCATCTAATAGATTCGTTTAAGGTATAACCTTAAAGTTAATACTATTAGATTAGACAACGAGCTAGGGAAAAGGAGAACCCTTAAATAGCTACAGACCTAAGGGATTATATTTAAGCCTTTAGCGCTATATACCTAAGCTTAGAACAGTACCGCCGAACGCTTAGGGGGTGTAATTATTAAGAGAGTATAAGTAATAAGAATTGCTGCTAATCTACTATATAACCTATAGAACGAGATAGTTAACTATATAGTTTACCTTCGAGATTAAACGCCACAGGAAAGTAATGGTTAAATATTACTATATAAGAGGTTCTATACCTTCCTAGCTAATAGGAGATTAAAAAAGCCGCAACTGGCGCACCTAAAAGCCTATAGCTGTAGGGCGTACGCGATAACATCAGACGCCCAGCTAAAGAAGAAAAGGCTAAGCAAGCTAGATCTGTAAGCCCATATTAGCTACCTTGTAAGCTATAACTCTACCAATATCTATAGGATCTAGATCCTATATAAAGGTATCATTATCTCTATAAGGGACGTTATCTTTAATAAAAAGACATTCTTTAACGGTAAGCGAACGGACATCTTAAAGGACCTACACGCTAAATTAGACACGCTAATTGAGAAGATTTAACTCCCTAATAACTAGACTAAGAATAAGGTCCTTTTAGAAGACGATAAAGAAGTATTTAAACCGTCAATTTAAGAGGAAGACAATGACGTTGATAAGCTAGTACGAATCTTTAAAGTTAGCAGACCTTAAGCTTATAAGAGCTCTCAAAGATGCGTATTATACGCCACCTCTAATAAAAGAAGACGAAGAATCTCTATGTGCCTTTTACGTTAAGTATCCTATAAAGTTAGATATACAAGGTACTAATTAGGACATTGTTAGCCGAGTAGAAGATGGGTTTTATACTTAGGGGGTGTTTAATAACTTGGTTAAAGACTTATTCGAGAAAGCCTGTAATAATAGGTTTAAAGACTTTGTTACTAAAAGGATCACTTTAGCCTATTATGGCGCCTTTTTAGCAGGAAGGAAGTTTAACCTTAATAGTTAACTTAATAATAGTAAGCTGAAATTAGGCAGAATATATGATATTAGATTATATAGGAAGAACTTACCTCCTTTACCTTAGTTAATTAAGGACCTTAATATATACCCTCTTTAAAATCAGTTCCAAGAAGCTTAACGAGCTCACCTCTAATCTTATTATTAAATAAAGTCGTTTTAAGAAATAGATAAAAAGTATATAAAGGGATAGCAGGTCCTTAGCTTAATATAAGTATTTGTTTATAAAATAGATAAGTACGGATTCCTTTAGAAATATAAGGCACGCTTAATAGTATACGGAAATCAATAGGCCTTAGGAGACCTACCTATAAGAGCTACTATATTAGCTAGTATGACCTTCCAAACCCTTATAATGATTACCGTAAAATTTAACCTAAAGACAATATAGATAGATGCAGTTAATGTATTTATCTATTACGATCTTAACAAAGTCGTCTATATAAAGCTACTGCTAGGGTTTAATAAAGGAAAAACAAACAAAGTACTACGCTTAAGAAAAGCCCTATACGGACTACAACGATCACTACTATTATAGTAGAAGAATCTCACGAGCTCGTTAAACGAATTGGGTTTCAAAGAGGTACCTTAGAAGCCGTATATCATGCTAAAAGGTAAAATAGTTGTCTTCTTCTACGTCGACGATATTGTCTTCTGCTACTAAAAGATAGATAAGAAGAAGGCTTAAGAAGCGATTAAGGAGCTAAGTAAGGAATACCAGATAAGTACCCTTAGAGAGCTAAAATAGTTCCTAGGAATCTATATACTACGCAATTATAGCTAAAGGCTCCTATAGCTATCCCAAAAAGCTTATATTAAGAAGATAGCTAACTAGTACAAGATAGATCTTAAAGGGCGTCTTCTAGATACTCCTATAGTAGAATTAAAACTCCTTCCTACTAATTACCAATTAATTTATCTAATATGTCCGTCCCCTAATACAGACCTATTAGTCCGTCCTATATCCCTACTAGCCTCTACGATACTATATTAGAGAAAATTGGGTTTAGTACTCTATATAGCTACTATAACGCGTCTAGATACTGCCTTTACAGTATTACGGCTAGTAAGGTTTAATTAGAACCTTGGCCAAGAGTACTATTAAGCGGCAGATAGAGTTATCTAGTACCTATATAGTATAAGGAGCAGAGTAATCTACTATAGAGGAGATAAAGAAGGAATAAACGGTAGAGGGAGAGATAAAGGAATATATAACTTAGGACGAGACAACGGAGACGGTAGAAGCGAAGCGCAATTATTTATCTATACCAGCGATGCATTATTTACAGATAACTCCATTAATAGAAAGAGCTTATAAGGATATATTATAAAGCTATTTAGGGGGCTAATTGCCTAGAGAGCAAATAAGCAGGGTATGGTTACGACGTTAAGCATAAAAGCTAAGTTATTAGCCTTATTACAGACAGTAAAGGAAGCTATCTTTATTAGTAGGCTGCTTAAAGCAATAACATTAAGGCTAAATAAGCCCTTAATTATTAACTGCAATAATACCTAGACACTCTAATTAATTATAAAAGACATAGTAAAGCTAATTACAAAGCTCTAATACGTCGACATCTATTAATACTAGTTGCGTTAAGAATACGCAATAAGATGAGTGCTATTTCAATAGAAAGCGATAAAGGAGATAATCGCTAATAGACTTACAAAGGCCCTACCCAAGCTGAGGTTTTAAAGCTTTGTTAATATAATTAGAATAGTGGATATTAAGGAGTAGCTGAATAAGGAGAAGCAACCAGAGGACCTAAGGGAGAATATTAAAGCGAGACGGAAGGATTTAGATAAAATTATAGCTTAATTGACGCATTAACGGACACAAGAAGGTAGTTAGCTTTGTCCTCGACTAGGTTAAAGCTAAGGGGGTGTGTTAGATAATCTATATTCTCTATAGCGTAGGACGTATATAAGTTATATATACGAGTTACGTGCAGTGCAAACCTCTCTATTGTAGCTTAGAGCCCTAGGGGCCCCAGGAAAAGTAACAACAACGATTAAGTTAAGATTATCAATTAATTAACCCATTTTATTAATGAATAGCTCTATATACACTTCGTGACACCTATTACCCTTAATAGTTGTTAAGTTCCCTAAGTAATTTATTATAGGGTCTCATATTTAATCTGCCGCTAATATCTTAAGCGGGAGCTATTACAAGCTCGTGCTAATCTTACGCGCCTACGTAATAATAAAGATTGTGCTTATAAAGAGGAGCGTCGCCTCTTTAAAGCTCGTCTCTTAGCTTCTACTTACTTATCTTATCTTAAGAAGGTTTATAAGAAAGTTTATTTTAAGGAGTAAAAGCTTATAAAATAAGGTTTATAGGAACTTAGTAATAAAAGGATAGATCCTCCTCTATTAGCAAAGGGAACAACTCTAAGTAATTTAGTAGTCGCTTTTCCTAAGTCCCCCTTAGGTGACTTATTCTTTAGCAATTCCTCTTTATTAATATTGCCTAACCTATTCTCTTCTAAGACTCCTATACCTTTCCTATAGCGTTCTTAAAATTTTCTAGTAGTTCCTAGGTAGTCTTATTATAGCCTATCTATTTAACCTTATACTATATTTCGTCGTTAATATTCTTATAACTAACGATCTTCAAAACTTACTATTTGTCTTTTTCTTACCCTCTATATATATCTGCTTCGTAGATTAATAGCTTAATATTCTTATATACTGGCTCTAGTATTACAATGTGCTGTATAGGGTAGATTCTTATTTTAGCTGGTAGGTTTAATTTAAACGTAACTGGTAAAATCCTCTAAATAATTTTGAAGGGTCCTAGTCTAACGTAGTCTAACTTCTTACTTAGTTATCGACTTTTGAAATTCTTATATAGTAGCTATACTTTATCTCCCTACCTAAGATCTAGTCCCTTAGATCTCTTAGCATTATAGTATTTCTTTATTTTTTATTATACTACCTTAGCTGTTTCTGTAAGGTTTGTATAAAGATTTATTAATGTCTCCATTCTTTACTTAGCTATGCTGCTTATTTTCTTTGCTTAATATAGTAATAATAATATTCTTAGTTTGTATCCGTAATTCGCCTTAAATAGTAACGTACCTATTCCTTCTTATGGTGTTGTATTATATATAAACTATATAACTAGTAATAGTAATACCTAATTGTTTTATATGTAATTGATATAATATCTTAGATATTACTCTAGTGTCTAATTTAATCTTTTCGTTTAACTGTCTATCTATAGATAATATGCGGTAGAAGTTACTGCTCTAATCCCTTACTCTGCTAAGAATACCTCTTAAAATACTACTATAAATCTTGGATCCCTATTCAATATAATCTTACGAATACTTTTTTAATATAGATTCTAGCGACATCTTCCGCTAAGATTTCTTCTATATATGCTATAAAGTATCCCCACTTTATAAGTTTGTCTACTATTACTAAGATTATATTATAATCTTATCCGGTAATAGAATCTCTTAACTTTAGTAGCTTAATAATAAAGTCCTATAATATGACCTCCTATAGTCTCTCTAGTATTTTAATAGGTTATAGCCCTCTATACGGCTTATGCCTTATTAATTTATTTCTTTAGCAATCTAAACACTCCTTTATAACTTTCTATGCTATGCCCTAGATTCTGTTAATAATATACTCCTCTTAAAGTCTTAATACTAAGCCTATAGCTCCATTATGTCCTTAAGTTAATCCCCTATAGAAATATTCTATAAAGTGCTCTGCTATACTTCTTAGGATGTACTTTACTTCTTGGTTTTTATATATATCTACCTATAGATCTTCTAGCTGTGCTTTTAGAATTCTTTATACCTAAAAACTTTTTAGTATCTTATAGACTCTACCTAGCTTATCTTTTTAAGTCGCTGTAATTTTTAGATAATTGTATCTAATTAACTTATCTATATCTTTTTATAATAAAGCCCCTAATGGCTTCTTATTGTTTTATAGTTTAGCTTTTCTGCTTAGAGTATCTGCTTATATATTGTCTATACCCTTAGTATACTAAATCTTAAAATAGTAATCCGTAAGTGTCTCTGCCTATCTAACCTGTCTTTAGTTAAGTTCCTTTATTATTAGGAATCCTATTAGGTTTTTATAATCCGTTTTAACTATAAATAGTTTCTCTATTCCTTACAAGAATACTCTTTATTCCTTTAGTACTGTAACTATATATAGTAACTCCTTATTATAGATGTTATAGTTTAGTTCTAGTAGTGTTATCTTTTTACTATAATATGCCACTGGGTGCCATCCGTCTTTATATCTTTATATAAAGTATACCCTTAATATAAAGTCTAATGCATCCGTCTTAACAACCATCTTTAACTTTAGTTGGTAGATCTTAAGGACTAGTTCCTAGGTAAATAACTTCTTAAATTCCTTAAACAACTTCTTTTACTTATCTACCCATCTCTATAGTTCCTCTTTCTTTATTAATTAAGTAAACAGCTTAATATTCTTTAACCATTATACTATAAACCTCCTATAGTAATTGCCAACCCCTAAAAATAACCTTAACTATGTAACGTTCTCTAGTTCTTACCAACTAACTATAGCTTCAATTTTCTTTAGGTCTATACTTAGTTTGCCTAGTTTTATAATAAATTTAATAAAATTAGTCTTTCTAGTAAAGAACTTGTATTTCTTAATTGCTACTAATATCTATTTCTCTTATAGTCTCTTTAAGACCTATTTAACGTGTTTCCTATATTCTTCCTTACTTATTAAGTAGATAATGATATTATTAAGGTATACTATAATAAACTTATTAAGGTGTTCTCCTAACACATTATTAATCCGCTTTTAAAACGTTGCTAGTGCGTTTATAAGCCCGAATTGTATAACTAATAGTTTATATAGTCCTTCCTTTAACCTAAAGGCTACCTTTTATTCGTTGCCTTCCTTAATCCTAATCTAATGGTATGCCTATCTTAGATCTATCTTTATAAAGATTTGCGTATTACTTATCCTATCTTAGATTTCGCTAATTAAGGGTAAAGGATACCTATCCTTTCTTATAATGCTATTTAATTGCCTATAGTTAATATATAGCCTAAGTTTTCTATTCTTCTTTAGTATAAATAGTACTAGATAACCTGCTAATAACTGTAATGGTCTAATATATCCTTTTTATAGGTTTTCCTAGATAAACTCTTTAAGTGCTCTACCCTCTTCTTGGGTAAGCTTATAGGTTAAAAAGAACCTTAGATTTATTCCTGGCTTTAACTCTATCTTATAGTCCCATACTATATATTTTAACAGCTTTTTACTTTCTAGTGACTATAGCTTTTTGCCGTATTTGTGGTATCGCTTTAGTATATAATCTAACCCTTTCTCAGTTTCTTTATATGTTGCTCTAGCTTAGTACTATACCAATTTAGTTTATTGTTATATCTTGCAGTGTTAAGTATCCCTAATATTAACCTAACCTATAACCTAATTAATCTTTAGATTGTATTCCTGTAACTAAGGTATTCCTAACACTGCCTTATTATTCCCTAATGGTAATATATTAAAAGACATCTTAACTTATTTTCCTTTAATGGCTAGCTAAATAGGTCCTGTTTTAAGATTAATAATACCTCCTCCGTAGGCTATTAGATCTCCTAAAATTGTTACTAATAGGTAAGGATGTTCTTTCTTCCTATATAGTAATCCCATTCTTTTAACTGCTGCTAGTAAAATATAGTTCCTTATTGCTCCACTATCTATTAGCGCTTTAAACTGCTAATCTTACTACTTAACTTATAAGTTTAGGTGTTATCCTTAAATTCCTTTAAGGGTCTAAGGCTCTACTACTAGTTCCCTCTAGTTTTATAGGCCTCTACTTTTCCTAACTATTAACTGCTAGATCCTATTTATACTTAATTTACCTTTAGCTAATACTTAGTTTATTTCTTATCTTTAATATACTATAGACACGTATTCTCTAGGTATTCCCACTACTATTATCCATCTAGGTATTCTTCTATAAGGAATCTTCCTAGCTAAAGTATTAAGTCCCCTTATCCTTAAACTTCCACTAGGTGCTAACTATATATATACTTAGTATTTCTATACTTTACCTTATCTAGTACCTAATATATCCTTACTAGGTACTTCCAATTTTTGTCTTTTAGTACTCTATGCATATTACACGCATTATCTATATATAAAATCTATGCTAATATATAATATGCCTAGTGTCTTAAGTTAACTCTTAGTTTGTCTTTATCTTTAAGTTTAAACCTCTCCCGTGTTAATCTAAGCGTTGCGACTTCGTTTATAGGTACTAAGATTTACCTTTTACTTCTCTAGTCCTCTAATTACTCCTTTAGATCCTTTAACGTTATAATTAAGGCCCCTTTAATGTAACTTATAGCCATTTCTGTAATTAGGTGGTTTTAGACAACTTTTTCGTCTAACTATATATATAAATCTTCCTATTTATCATTGTGTTATTGCCTATACTACTTTTAGTACAGCCCTTTAAGTATATACGGCTTGTCCATAAGGAAGTATCTTCTTATTACTGCGTTATAATAGCCCTTTATATATCTTTTTTTAAATCTAGTTAGAATCCCTAGATCCTCTTCTTGCTCTAGTTTATTTAACTATTTCGCCCTTAGCGTGCCTATCTTAGGCCTATTAGTAATTCTTTATATAGGTGCTCTATCTCTTATACAACCTAGTATACTAAATCTTTTTTTTAGTTTCTGCTCTTGCTATAAGGTAATTCTCGCTCTAAATTCCTCTATAGTTTCTTTCTTTTCGCGTCTTACAAGTAGATCTTTAAAGTCTTCTTACTTCTTAATTCCCCTATTAATAGTCCTTATTTATATATTAAAGTCTTAGTCCTATAGGATTCTTAATCCTAAGCTTACTTCTTACTTAAGCTTTACTCCTACCTTAGTCTAACTAGGCTTAGGTGTTTTTATTTTATCTTAAGAGTTTTAAATCTTACTTATCTTATCTTAAGAATCTTATACCTCTAGGAAACTTTATTCCAAGCTTATTTATATATCTTTAAACTAAGCTACTGCCCTACTCTATTGGTTTGCGTCTATTATAGGGCCTTAGGTATCTCTTATCTTATCTTAAAAGTCCTAAGTTTATAGCCTTTTACCTTTATTAAGTGGTAAATTAGCACTAGTAGTCTTCTACTTGCTTAGTCCCTGTAGGATACTTTTCCTTCCATTTTATAAAGCGATAGATGCCGTATTTAACGGTGTTATAATTCCCGTTACTAAACCTTGCTCTATAGTGGTCTTAGTCTCTACTTCTATTATTACGTTATTAAGGTCTGGGTACCCCCAGTTAGTCCCTTCTTTTCCCTTATCGCGGTTAATTAATAAGTATTCTAACTCTATTATTATTGCTGCTAATTTTTGTCCGTATATTGCTATAATATCCTAATCTAGCTTATAGAGTTAATCTTATTCTTTATCTAACTCTTTAGTTTCTTTAAGTCCTTTTAACTCTAGCTCTTATAGCTAATAGCTTACGCCATATTTAGCGTCTTTATAAACTTAGTATACAGTGTTATAATAAAATGCAAAACTATTAATTAAATACTCTTTCGTTCCTTGTAGTATACTATTATCCCTTTATACGTATATATCATCTACTAGTCTTATTCCTTTTATTATATAGTGACTCTAACTATCTTTATAATCCCTAGCGAAGTAACCTTATTTCCCGTAATTTATATAAGCTCCGTCTCTAAACTATTAACTTTATTATAGAGTTTACCTAAACGTTTTCTGCTGTTAAGATCCCTAGTTTAGCCTTTGCTCCTTAGTCCTATAATTACTCAATCCTTAACCTCTAGGTTTCTATAGTTTCTTATTTTACCTCTTAAATTCTTTAGTACCGCTTAGGTCTATTAGCTCTGCGCTATACTATTGTTTCTAACTTAGCTTTAATTAATGCGTACTCTGCGCCTTATATAACTGTAGAACTCTATCCTAACCTCTCTTAGCCTATTCCCTTTAGTAGATCTAGTTGTTAATCTTAACCGCTTAATCTATTAACTTTCTTAGGGTGTTTGTATCTTCTATTAGGATAATCGCGTCCTAGACTTTAGCCTTAAGTCCTTACTTGTACTATGCTATAAGCGCCTTATTATTCCACTTAACCTATATTGCTAGCGTCTAGAACTATATTATATATTTAATCACTAAGGTTTATTACGTTAGGTCTTAGAGTTTTTTTTTACTATAGTTATTACCTCCGGGTCTCTAAATGTCTGTATAAGTCTTTCTGCGAATCCTTCCTAACTTAAGAACATAAACCGTACTTCTTAGTTAGTAGTTATTATTCCATTCGCTTATATTTTGGTAAGGTAAGGTTTAAACTATTTAAGTGCCTTTCCCGATAGGAATAACCCTGCATACACTACTTAATCTATAGGTATTATTAGCTTTACTCCTTCTTGCGTAACCTTAAAGTTTATTTACATAAGGAACCCTTTAAGCTTTAATCTCTCTCCCGAGAATCTCTTAATTAATAATAACTTAACCTTTGCTGCTCCTATCCCATTAATCCTATTTTTAAATATCGCGTTATTTTCCGTTAATTAGTTAACTATCTCCTATAACTGTCTAACCGTTACTAGTTGCTGTAAGTTAGTATCTGCTATACTAGTGTCGCCACCTAATCTTAACGTGGTTGCTGCCGTTAATAGCGTTATAGTAGCTGCTTTTAGTGGCATATTGTTTAACTTATTAAAACCGTAACTAGGTAGTAATTGTGCAACGGAACCTTATAGTAGGTACTATAATAGGTCTTGTTAATGGGCTAGGTGTGTAGGTAATGCAAGTAAATTAACAACGTAATAATAACTGGTGGAGTAGTTGCCTAATAGATTAACTTTAATTGTATTCTGAGAATTACTATAAGGAAGGAACTATCTAGGTAGGGACTGTAGTCCTTTAAATATACAACCGTACTCCTAAGAAATCCTTTTTATACGTAATGTACGTGTTATATATAAGGTATGTAAGTACGTTTACTACGTTTACTACGCTCGCTATATATAGCTCACGTGACCACCTTACTATTCCTCGTCATATGGTTCTACCGATTCCATTCTAGACCGTACCTATATTAACTAACTAGCTTCTTCTAACTCTTCTCTAAGTAGTTGTAATATTATACTTAAAGCGTCTGTAATAAATAGACCTATAGTCTTTTACTTTTTATTACCACTCTTTAACTTATATATTAAGTTTAGCTATTTTATCTTTTCCCAGTACTGCCTAGTTCCCCTTATTATTTAATACTGCCTAGTTTTCTTTTGCTATCTCGTCTATCTAGCTAGCAGTTCTTTTATAGCTAGTTATTCTTCTATAGCTAGCAGTTCTTTTATAGTTATAGTATATTCCTATATGTCTCCTATATATATAGCACTAAACTTCTAATTTAAAGAGCTTGCCGTCATCCCTATATAGAATGCCATAAAATATATAGGAGGGTACGACCACTCTTAAATAGGAAAGCCACAGTGCTATCTATTAGTTAGTTAGTCGGTTAGTTAGTTAGTTAGTTAAATATACGGCTAGTTAGTTGTAATTACTTAGTAAAATAGCTAGTAAGAAAGAAAGAAAAGAGTATATTTCTAGTAACTAGTAGGGTTATAATATATAGGATAGAGGGAAGAAGAAAGGAAGCCGAAGGCTTTATAAATATAGGAAAATGCTAAGATAGTAGGCGATGTCTAATCTACACCACCACACTACTTTAATAGCTAGAAGCACCCTATATCTAGAGGCTAGAGGAAGTAGGTAATATATAAAGGGAGCGCCTAGAGCTATATCCTATTACTTATAGCGTACTTAATAAACTCTTTAGTAAAGTGGGATCTATATCCGTCTATTAGTAGTAGTCTCCATTTATTATACGGCATCCCTATAACACCTTATATACGTTTACCTGTTTCTACTAACTTAGCAACCAAAGACTAACCATAAGACGATAATCTAATAGCAATCTACGGCAATCTGACGGCAATCTACCGTATTTTACTACATTCTACTAAGTTTTACTAAGTTCTACTAAATCCTACTAAGTTCTGCTAGGACTATTACCTAAACTCTATTCTACTCCGTATATATATTAACTAAGCAACCAAGTCTACAATATATACCCTTTTTTCCCGTTTTCCTACCTTCTTTCCTTACGCAACGTCTTGATCTTATTACACAGTTTATATATATAGCTTAATAATATCTACTTTGCTATATATTATCGTCGCTTATACTTACTCCGTAACACTATTTGCCCTTAGCTTACCCCTAAATTATCTTATTAAAATACTTTATCTAATCTAAACTTATCTCATTATTGCTATGCCTAGTTTCGCTTTTATATATAAGGTAATTATCTAAAAGGTCTATAATCTAGCTCTCTAAGATAGTTACTACTTTAACTATAATTATAAAAGTAATTGCGACGCCGCTAGCGGAGATAGCCTCTACTAGGGAGACCTGCTTATGGTTATTTAAATAAGGTATAAATATCTGCCGTATAGCGTTAGGGATTAATTACTAGTAGAATCCTAGAATAATTACCTACTTGCCGTGCTTTATATATATATACTAGTTCTTAGTAACCCTAATTTAAACTTTATATTCGTCTATAATATATAGATTCTCTTAGGTTATAGCTAGCTCTTTAATCTTTACCCCTAGCTTATTAAACCACTTCTAAATAGCCTTAGGCTATTATGCAAGCTTTCTCTATACCTCTATAGGCTTTGCCTTAACTCTCCTAAACTATAGGTACTCTTATAGCTATCTTTAAGCCTAATAGACCTTATAGTAAGGGGGTAAGCTAGCCCCAGTGCATGAGGCAGCTAGGATTATATCGCATTATTAGCGTACTAAATTATGATATATACTAAAGCCTATATTGTCTATAAAGTTAATATAGCGTAGAAGAGAGTAGTCCTACTCCTTAGTAAGCAGGGCATTTATTTTTAAGTAAGTTTTATAATTTTTTCCGCCCTTATAAGCTTGGTTAAGCCTTTAATAGGGTACGTTACAAGACCTAGCGTATTAGAGGATATTTAGATTTAGCACTATATAGAGCTCTTTAAGCGCGGCTTTAATGCGGAGGATAGTATCATTATAATCGGATAATTTGCGCTTTTTTTTGGCTATAGAAAACAATAAAGATAAGTGCCGGGAATGAGGCAAGCGGTCGTCACGTGACGCCGCGGCACTAGCGTGGCGAGGAGTCTTAAGCTCCTCGCCCTTCCTCATTCCAATAAGCTTTATTAACCATTATTACTGTAACCTACTCAAGTAGTCGTTATTGGTGAGTCACCCTGTGTAACCAACACTGATTAGTGGTTAAATACACAGTTAACCACAGAGCAGCTAGGTTTTTAAATAGAAGAGACAGTCTTATGCAGGGGTGCTATATGCGCTCATATAGAATAGATCCCGGCGATACTGTACTACCTTAGACTTGCGGAAAACTAGTAATAGAAGTGTTACTAAGTACTAGGAGATACCAAGTTGCGTCTATTACGCAGAATAACTACGTTTACGAAGATTTGGTCAAGTACTTTAGGTTAGAAGTATCACTAAACCTAGGGTCCTAAGTCAATGTCCGAAACGCGTTAAAAACAACCACCTTAATACCCTCCGTGTACCTTTGTAGACTATAAGATTACAATTACTACCTAATTACACATTAAACAACCCTCATTTTCCTTAATCTCTTTATTAAAACGCGTCGAATAACTACCTTAATACCCTCCGTGTACCTTCGCAGATTCCATTATAGTATTAACCTACCTAAAGAAGTACGAGAAAGACATTAACCCAGAGATATAGAACACCGATATAACCAACCTTAAAGATGTTAATTAGTAAGACTTAAACGGATTCCTATTATACCGCATAGTATACTATAAAGATAGCGAATATAATAACATCATACTATGGTACCGTGTAAGGGAGGACTTTGTTAGATAGATAAAGGGAATATAGACTTCTGTAAAGAAGGATATTATACAAGACTTCCGTAACTTCTTACGGGAGTATAAAGTATTTATACTTATAGACGGGGGTACTATTAGAGACAATATTTAGGAGTAGGTTATTAATATAAAAGAAAAGCACAAATGGACTCTATAAGAGATTAAGCACTAACTACGCACTATAAGGAAGCTTAACTTATGATGGAATCTAAGTAATATACCTCTAGAGACGAATCTACCTCCGCCTTTAACTCCTCTATATCCAATCCAACCCGTAACCTTAACGTCGGATACTATACCCCAACAAGAGCAGGCACAGGATCCTATTACTTCGCAATTTAATGACCTTTAGACCCTACCAACTAGACCTACATCCCCACTACAGCCTGCAATACAACCCCTACCTCCGTCTTAATCTTAAATTAGAGGTAGTTTAAAATTGCTTATAGAGCTTATAAAGCTCTATTCAGATTAGGAGAAAAAGTTTAGTAGGAAATTATATAATGTTCTTAATTTAAAACTATATATCTTCTATAACTGTTGCTAGAAGGTAGGAATAGAGTCTAATTAATACTATAACGCCTATTCTGTTATACTTAGGGGCTAAGCTAGTACCTTCTATTATAATTGTTTAGCAGGAAAAGGATATAACTTTAACCGTATAATATATAAGTTAAGATGCCACTTTAAAACAGAAGAGAATAAGTAGTAGTATATATTAGAATGGAGAGAGACTACCTTTTTAAGGATTATTACTACAAACCTAGGTGTTCCTTGGCTCAATTATCTTTAAAAGCTCTTTAATTAACTTTAGACGATCTAGTGTAGTCTATCCAAATTATATTAAGAGAATTTTAGCCTATATAATTAAGTCATTAGCGTATACTAAGGTATTAAAGAATATAACCTTACTCTCTTTAATCCTGTAAATACTTATAAAGGAATATATGCTTAATTAAGATCTTCTATTAGTACCGCTCTATGCTTTTAAGAAGTATAGCAATTTAACGCCCAACTTTAGTCTACTTTAATTAACCCGGACGACCCGGCCGACCAACACGATCACAACTAGACTAATTAAATATATGGTGGCCGTGGTAGGTAATACGGTAAAGGGTATAATTAACAACTACGAGGCAAAGGTGGAGGTCCTCGTGGAGGTTCATTTCGAAGTAATTGCTAAAAAAAGTGCTATATTTGCGAGAAACCGAATTACTAGTTAACTAGGCATTCTCTTAATAAACGAAAGGAGGTATATAATAAGTTTCGCTAGAGTATAAGAAACGTTAAAAATTATAAGGCCACTGTGGCCTACTTTTAAAGCTTCCTAGTTTAATATAAAGGCGTAAAAGATCTTAAGGGTAAGGTTAATAAGGCTAAATAGCTCCTTATAGATATAGAAATTAAGAACTACTTACCTAACCAATACTTCACTAAGTATAGTAAGGTAGATGGTATATAAACCGTCACTATTCTTAATAACCAATCTACGCTCCATTCTATTACGAAGTTAGATATCTTTAATAAGCCAAAAAAGAGCTCCGCGTTCTCCTTTAATAATAGATACTCGGCAAATATCTTCTATAGTATTATGCTAGATACTAAAGCCGCAGGAGTATCTATAGTAGAAGAACCTTAAGTTTAAGCCCTTTAGCAGGTTAATAACTCTGTTTAAATTAACTATTTAACGGCAGGCCAATATACAATTTGTTTTAGCAAGGGTACTATAATCTCTTTTAGCACAATTAGGGTCCAAACCCCCTTAGGGTGTATTACTTTCCATATTATTCCCATAAATACTCTATTTCTATTTTATATTAAAGATATAGATAAATTAGGCATTAAGCTCAATAACCTTAAGAATATACTTATATAGGGAGATAATTGGGTGCCTATTATACGTAAGTAGGGTTACCCTTAGCTACTCCTTTAATAACTAGAAAAGAGTGTTGCTTAAAGCTATTTAACTAAGTTAGAGTTACGTTAACTACACCGTTGTTTTAGCCACCTATCCGTTTACCAATTACTTAGGGTTCTTTAGCGAGCAGGCCATAAAGTTAAGGCTAAGGCAATTAAGTATCTTATAAAGTACTGCTATTACTACTAAATAAACTAGAAGTCCCCTAGCCGATATAAGTTCACCCTTAAAGATAACTATAACTTTAACTTCTATATTATCGTTAACGTTATATATCTTAGCGGCAAGCTAGTACTCTAAGTTATTAACTTCTTAACCTTTTTCTAAGCCGCACGTTTCTTAAAGGATATATTAGCTAGGAATGTATAGGATACCCTTTAATTATACTAAATTAATATCTACCTAGAACCCCCTAATTAAATTGTTTATAATATAGAAAAGAACTTCTTATCTATAGAGTTTTAATAATAGATAAAGGCAATAGCAATCAAGGTTAAGGAAGTCCCCGTTAAGGCATATAATAGTATTAAAAAAGTAGAGCGATATTACGTGCCATTACGCCGCGTATATAAGATTATTTCTTTAGAACTAGAGGATACTAGCAAAGAACTTACCTTATAAATAGCTATTAAAGCCGTTAACAATTTCGCTGGCCTAGATGGACTTATACCTATATTACTAGTCTTTAGCGCCTACCCTTAAATAACTAATAATTCTCCACTATCTCCCTCTATTATATAATAAGCTGAGGCTATTTACAAGGCAATAAAGGAGGTACGACGTCTCTACGCTATATGCTAGGTTAATAACGCACTAGGAATAAGAAATAGCCTAAACACCTTAACTACGCTTAATCTGCTACTCTAGTCTAAGGTACACGTATAGCATAAAAAAGGACAATAGTTAGGCCTATATTAACTTATTATAATTAATAGTTAAACTTATACTATTTAGATGCCTTATAGACCCACTTAATTCCATTTAACTATTATTAAGCCTTACTATAAAGATAATAGTTCCGAGCCTTTACAGAATGCCATAAAAGATACCCTAAAGAAAAGCCACGATTAATATACTCTAGAAGGCAACCACAATTCTAATATAATTATAGTAGATACGCCGCAACTACAACGCGGTAAAGGTCGCCCGAAGGAATCACGAAATTACTAATATCTTATTAATTTTAAAGTGCAATTTATTGCCGCCATTAAGAATAGAGTTAAGCTATTAATAACCTTTATAATAGCTAAGGAGAAGACTGACTTTAAACTTACAAAACAGCTCTAAAAGGAAGGTTGTATTATAACTTTAGGAGCTCCTTTTTAAGTATCTAACAAGTAGGAGATCAATGGTCTTATTATAAGAGGAGTCTTTAAATTTAAGAAGTATAACCCTACTAAGTTTAATAAAGTCCGCATCTTTAAGTTAAGAAAAGTTAATAAGATTAAGGGCAAAGTTACTAACGCCCTATTTAAGAAATTAAGGCTTATTATCTAAGGCTATAACAATAATAGTAAGGAGATAATTCTTATATAATCTCCTATAATTTAACGAGCTAGTTAGCAAGTTATTATTGCACTAGCTCCCTCCCTAATAAAGAATAAAATAGCGGTCTATTTATAAGATATTACTTAGGCCTATACCTAATTAGAGACGCACCTTTAGCGCTTAATATTAGCATACCTTCCAGAGCAAATTCGTCACCAATATCCCAAGGATATAATTATAGTTATGCTTAAGCCATTATATAGCATCATAGAGGTAGGAACCTATTAGTAAGCTACCTATAGTAAGCACCATAAAGAGAAGCTTTTAATAACTACTTCTATATTTAATCCATACTTCCTTATTATAACCACAGGAACTCTATTCGGAATTGTTAGTATACAAATTAACAATATAATTATTTTAGGAGACGACCGATTCTCAGCTCTTAAGGAAGATAAGCTAGTAAAGCTAAATCTTATAGTAAAGCTAAAGGAAAAGCTTAATTTAATAACACCATTACTTTTTAATAGATGCATCCTCTTCCTAAACAAGGATTCTATTGCTTTATATTAGAAGGGTTAAAGTAAGAAAATTAACGTTATTAACGTTAACTCTCCAAAATAAGGATATGTGGAGTAACGCGCTTATAGAGCTTATATTACTTCTATCTGTTAACCTAAGGCTTTATTTAATCTCTCTATTGCCGCCTAATACCAGGAACTAACTAAGGATAACGTTCTTACCCTAAATAAGCGCCTTTTTTAGTAAATAAACTATCTTAATCGGGGACTACTCTATATGCCTATTAATCTTCCTACCGCTAAGCTCTTTGTATTTATTAATAGATTATTTATAAATAATAAAGATTTTAGCTCCTAGCTAAAATATAAGATTATTATCGCGAACAAATTTACTAGAGAGAATGACTTCACAATCCACAGCAATCTTATCTATTAGAGCTTAACTAAGAGTAAGTACATTACTTAGAGCGTTCTAGCGTTAGAGATATATAGAATAGTTAGTGGAGTTAATATAGTAATTGCAATTGGAACTACCCTAAAGATAATTATAGATCGACTTAAACTCCCTATTATCCCTATAATCGTATATACCGACTTATATTCCCTCTATAAGTATTTAGTTAAGCTTAGTACTACAAAGGAAAAGCGCCTTATAATCGACATTATAGCACTTTATTAATCCTATAAACGGCGAGAACTCTTTAAGATTTAATAGATTAACGGTTAAAATAACCTAGTAGATATAATAATAAAAGCAAACCCAAACAAGGCTCTAGAAACGTTTGTTAATATAAATACTCTATATATACAAGTTAAAGGTTAGGTTAAAAGGGAGTAAGTATAATATTCTGCAAACCCTAATTTTAACCAGCCAATTAGGATTTTTCATACCCGGCATGGAAAATCGCTATTGGCTCGCTTATAACTAGCGCCTTAGCGGCCCCAACATAATATTTACCCACGACTTTAAGCAAGAAAGCACCACGTACTAAGAGGCAAAAATTTTAGACAGCAAGACTTATATTGTGATGGTAATAGTAAGTAAGGAGGATCGATATTTGTTACGCTAGTCAAGCAGTATTTATATATAGATGGCAGCCACAAAAGAAGAGTTGCCAGTATCAGGAATAAGGCAAGCGGTCATCACGTAATGCCGCGGCACTAGCGTGGCGAGGAGTCTTAAGCTCCTCGCCCTTCCTCATTCCAATAAGCTTTATTAACCATCATCACTGTAACCTACTCGAGTAGTCGTTATTGGTGAGTCACCCTGTGTGACCAACAATAAGTAAATTAATGATTTTTAATAGATATTATCATTAAGTGTATAATTATCGTTAAGCTAGTAGGGCCTCGCTACGTAAGGCCTTTTATAAAGCAAAAGTCGGAGACCTAGTAGGGGCCAAGTAGTGCCTAAAAAGGAACGGCTTTAGTACGCTGGCTATATTATTAACCTTATTATTAAAGCTTTACTATACAGTAAAGGCATAAGCAAGCTTAAACGCTTACTAATTAATATAAGTAATTAAGTTAAATTTAACCTTATAGAAGTCAGGGCCACCTCTCGCACAGTGCCACCTCTCGCACACTTTTCCTCACCAAAATATACCTTTTTAGACCACCTATAACTTAATAACCTTTCTATAGAATTTTATAAAAATTTAAATA
>Ga0307515_10002696_pt1 | contig 38033 bp, 44 predicted proteins | sample 17_EM_MG_FD_194513 | JGI IMG/M metagenome (GOLD analysis project Ga0307515, IMG submission 194513) | Populus trichocarpa ectomycorrhiza microbial communities from riparian zone in the Pacific Northwest, United States - 17_EM | ecosystem: Host-associated > Plants > Roots > Unclassified | place... | reverse complement strand
GACGACCGCTACGTGCTTCCTACGGGACTAAGGCCGAACCTGCGGAAAATGGCCGGATCCACGTCGCTGGGGCAAGCGCATTGGGTTGCACGAGGGAGATCCTCGGTCTCCTCACGGAGCATTGCACCAGCATGACCCGAAGTTAGAAGACCCGTGTGTGGTCTGCGTGCGTTTCACTAAAATATTCCCGGATGCGTCTCAGAGAGCGCGTGATTCAATCACACTCCACCAGTTCGCGAATCCAAATGTTAAAGTCGGAAGCCATGGCCATGAATCTCCACGTTCATCGACATCGGCCGTACCGTTTGCTTTTGCTGAGAGGTTGCAAAACACATGGATTCTATAGACTGGCGCACCGAAGCGCTGAAGGCACGGTCCTATGGTCGTCGATAATATCTTCATCGCCCCGCACCAGTCTATAAACCAACCTTTCTCGACTACGCGGGGTGGGGTTCGATACAATCTTTTAATTCATCGCACTACAACAAACAGAGGGTATAATCGCACGGCTTTGCGAGTACTTAATATGCTTCCAGGATCTCACGGCCGTCGATGCGAGGAGACAGCGGCAAGGCAAGATCCGTAACGGAACCCTATGGGGCTTCGGCGATGAGCTGCATCAAACAGCGCACTCGTACTCTGGTGGTGTGGACCGAAAGCGTGTTCTTGTCGAGAGACCGCATCGCTGTGACAGTGATGTGAATAAAAACGCATATTCCATTCGTCCGAGAAATCTGTGGAGACGGCGGTCAGTGCACGGCCTGCAAGTTAAAAATACCAGAGCAACACGAAGAAAGAGGAACGGTCAGAAGGAAGGCAGTAACACGGATTTTCCACATGGTACAATTTCGGACAGCAGTTGGACATCCGAGAGTTCTCATCTCACATACAACGAAGTGAATTTTTCTCTGCGCTCACCTACATAGCACAAAGCGATGATGATGGTCCTGGGTAAAAAGAAATTGAACACTAAATTCTTGCCGGTTACCAGTGATACCGGCCGAGCGGGTGTGAAGAAAAACGAACGAGAGCGTGTTCGATGCCAGTGGGCATCCAAGGCTGTATAACCGCGTAGCGTACTAACGTGAATACCAGATGTGCACGGTACGAGAGGACAACTACGAGGGAGAGGATTCGAGGGCGGAGGGAAGGTACGTTAAGGATACTCCTAGCATGAGAACACATGTCAGAGGGCGGAAATGTATGCGCTTGTCCGATGGTTGCAAGAAAGGTAGTAAAAGCGAGTATAGAAGGATGCGATGTACCGATAGGACAGGGTAGTGACATGAGGAAAACGAACGCTCAAAGGAAAAGCGGACCAGCGACGCCACCCGCCAGGGTAACGATGAGAGCGACAACCACCAGCCCAACACTAGCTGGACCAGAGGTCATCTCTCCGGCGTTCCTCTTCTGATTCCTCACGGCTCCAGTACCGGGGGGCGCAGAGACGTTGCGCAGCGACTGCGTGGGGTGCATATTCGGGGTAGCGGACTTGAAAAACATGGGGGCATATGGAGCGCCCCCCTCGTCGAACAGGTGGAGCTTGTAACCATCGGTGGGGTCTTGGAACATTCGATACTCCCGGTAATGCTCAGTCATGTTGTAGTTCTCGATGAAGTTGGTGATAGCCTCGCAGGTGTTCTGGATTTGCTGATACCCGTCACCAAAGGGAGTGAGTGTGATTGAGTTGACGGTGTCGTCAACGACGTAGGTGCCGTGGTGCCAGTTCAACAGCCCGGTAATGCACTTGTGCCTGGTTGCTGAAGATTGAAACACGATGAATACGATTAGAATGGCAGTTTGAAGGGCTGCTCACCGTTGCCCTGGAATCGATAACGCGCAAGTTCGTAGAACCCGTCAGCGGTACTTGATACGCAAGTCAGTCAAAAGGACCAGACATTGTCGAAGATCATGCTTACAAGGAGACCGAAACACCAGTGTTCTTCGGATAATTAAATGAGGTGCTCTCGGGGGTGCAAAAGTCCTAGAGGCCCAGTCAGCGCCAGTTCAACCGACACCGCACCAAAAGAACGTACCGGGCCAGTAGTGACGGCACCGCTACCTGTCGACCAGGTACCTGGGAGGAGGTTGGCATTGGTAACGACCTGAGTAAAAGCGGGTACGGAGAGAAGGAGAGTAACGACGAGCGAGAGGCCAAACATCAGGAAGAGCGGTCTACAGCAGCTTGGCTGAGAGAAGGGGAGAGGGAGTCGGGGGATGCTACAGCGGAGAGCGGGAAAAGATTGAGATTGAAGGCGACGGGGGAGGCAACGGCAACACGAGAATAGAACCAAGATGGGTATCAATTCCCACGCCACCGCGCGCGCGGTCGGATGGCCCCATGCACCCCTATGTTAACTGTAACCAGCTGCCAACCCATCCGTGTGCAGAAAATCCGTTTCCTGCTACCTGCGAGCTATGGGTCTCTTGTCCTCGTTGGAGGGACCACCAGGTGGTGGCGGGTCTTCTGCGTCATGGTCGATCTTCCGGATGGAACACTCCCGTACTACTCCCTCTTGAGGGGGAAGCTGGAAGCGCAACCCCTAACACAAGCACTGCCATTGAAGTTCAAACAGACCATCTCTCCTTCCTGCGTACGTCATCATCTCAGGATCCCCCGTGACCTTTGAAATCAGCATTCATTTAAGAATCATTTCCAGCCACAGTATCAAATTATGGATATTGACGCGGCTGGCCTGATGGGTTCTGAACCGTAGTCTGAACAAAACGTGTCGGGGGAGACAAGGAAACTTGATCTCGTCTGTTCACTCCGTTCTTTGGTCGGCTGACCAGCTTCCCCTCCGCTATTCATTTGGATGCCGAGCCACGACATCTACCGCAAAACCCTAACCCACAAGAACGGCTCACCGAGGCCGACTCTCTCGGGGTGAACCGTCGCGGGCGGGCAACCTCCTAATTTAACAACGCACAATACGACTTGGCGTGGGTATGTCAATCGAGCACGAGAGCTTCGACCACCCCTTCGGACAGGGGGTGGAAACACCCCCCTTTCCTTTCTCACACCCGAATACACCTCCCCGTAGCTGTGCCCTGTTCGTTATCGTTTCGGGCTCTCCGCAGCATTTATTTATTTTCTCATACAATTCTGCTGACGATGAAGAGAAGAAACCTTACGGCCAAGGGCCAATTACCAACGGCCCCGAACAAGCTGATGTCAGAGCCCGGTCGACTTAAGCCACAAACCGTACTAGGTCCAAGGCAGTGCACGTGGAGAGGTGTGTACCAAACGGTCAGCAATTACAAAGCTTTACAAAGCCACCACCCTTCACCGCCCAACACGAGGTTCAGAATTTTACTCCAAAGGTCGTTTCTCGGGTATAGATCGCGGCCTAGCCTCGCAGCGACGGAGCACGCCTGGCTCCGACCGCCGTTCTTCGGTGGCGATAATTACCAATGGTCCAGCCCGCAGGACATCAGCGAGCATCGGACTCCAATATCGACAAGGAGCTGACAGAACGGCCTCGACTTCCACGGAGGACTCCATCATCTCGACGGGCCAGACCAGCGCCATATGCCAACATGTTGCTTACCGGGGATCCGGGGGTTGATGACTCCATCCCGGTGCTCTTGTGCAATGGATCCACCTTGTTCGCCTAACCATGTACCTCCATACCATTATTTTGACTGATTACGGTATACATTGCGTTGTTGAACCGAATTTTGTCGGCTGATTTCAACGCCACAACCTTACACGAATGAAGGATGTGGTTCTGGACCGATCGTAGTGCTCAGTCCGCTGCTTAATCGCAACCTAGTTCGACCCTGGAAGTGGCCAAGCAAACCCTCACGGCATGACAGGCCCCATGCCACACAGGCAACTCCCAAAAGACAAGGAAGACAAATAAATGCAAACCCATCGTTTTTTGTCCTTGTTCCCAGGGGTTGGGCGTGCAATTTGATAAGTGCATATGGAATCTATGAGGGAGGAAACGACCGTCGAATAACACTATTACACAACAGAGTACACTAACCGACTTCAGACGACGGCGGTTACGCGGAAACACAGATATCCGTTCACCAAGAAATGAACTTGGAGGGAGGAAGGGAGGGGGGGATGCGGATATCTTGTAAGGTTGAGCCCATTAATTTTCGACCGATGACGTGTGTCACACACGACCCATCTCCCAGCCAAACTGCTCGGAAAGCGTGACAAAAAATACCAAATTAATAACTCCTCCTTGACATTGTCCGCTACCTGAGCGGGAAAACCTAACTTGTGTGCGAACGAACGGTCTTCATAAATGTTAGGTCCCAAGCTGCCCACCCGCCGAGATTTCAAGAAGTTATTAATCTACGGTTTTCGAGGTATGTCAATTACATAAGCTGTTAAGTGGTTATTTGGTGAAATAGAAAGCGGGAGGGGAGCAGCTCCTGAGGTTCCGTCTGTCCCAGTATGCCGCCTCTCAGACGCAGAGCGAGAGCTTCTGTGTTGAACGGTGGTACGGGCGCAACAAACCGCAGACACACTGCCACGCCGGCGAAGCACCGCTACAGGCATAACACGGGAGAGGTAAATCAAGACTTGATACCATTCAATAGCCGGGACTAACCTGGCATTCGGTCAGTTCCCCGTGGGCAAGTTCTCGATGCAGCCCAACAGTGGCGACCAATTGTTGCCAGCTAATGGCCACCACCCCGATATCCCCACATGGCCAACGGTTCCCGGGGTGATGGAATCCATGATCATTTCGGAGGAGGGGGAGAGCCGAGACGAGTCTGAACCCCCCGATGAGATGAAGTTGATCAGCGACCTCCGGGCCACCGGGATCCCTGATTTTGACCCAATGCCGGCGAACGAAGCAACAAATATCCCTTTCGATAATGGCATCCCACGCCAAATGTCCATTCGATCTTCCCCATCAAAGGTCTCGGCGATGAGCGCAGTTGTGAACCCAGAGTTTATACTGAGGCCGCTGAGGCTTTCTGGGAAGGGATACCGCAGAGCGAGGCTAGATCAGAACCTCCAGACCCGGATCGAAGACATGTTGTCAGTTCTTCGCCTTTTCCTTACCGGCGACCAATGGATCGAAGCATCCCAGCAGACCGCAGTGGCCCAAGGTCGAGGGCCCTATTATGGAAGGGTTCTTCGTCCCTGGATCCATGCATTCATACTAAACCCTGCATCGCTTCCAACGAATGCCTGGGGTTCCGGAACTACCTGCCGTCTTGACACAGAAGATGGACTCCAAGAGGAGCTTCAAAACCACCTTCAGGGCATCGGCAAGTACGTTAAGGCAGAGGACCTTGTCGAGTACCTTGGCCGCGATGACACAAGGACCCGGTATGGGGCCACTATCTCGATCTCCATCACTACTGCCAAGCTTTGGATGGCGAAACTCGGTTATCATTGGGCGGATACTCCCTCCGGTCAATACGTCGATGGCCATGAGCGCGCAGATGTTGTTGAATATTGACAGAATGTATTCCTCCCAGCCTGGTTCGCAAAGGAGCATCAGCTTCGTGTTTGGACGGAGGAGAATATTGACGAACCAGCCACCGTTTCTGACAACCAGCGCCGCAAAGTGTCTTGGGTTCACGACGAGACAGTCTTCCATGCTCACGACCGCTGCGAACGCCGTTGGGTCCCGGACACCGAGACCGCAGTTCCGAAACCCAAGGGCGAAGGTGCTTCGCTCATGGTTGCAGACTTTGTGTCGGCCGACTATGGGTGGCTCCGGTCACCTGACAGGAAGGAGTCCGCTCGTGTCGTTATCCGCCCTGGCGCACAACGCGACGGCTATTTTACGAACAGTGACATACTTGCGCAAGCCACTGTGGCGATGGATATCCTTCAGAAACACTACCCCCACGACGATCATTTCTTTATCTTCGACAACGCCACGACTCACCTCAAACGGGCGGGGCACTGCGATTTCTGCACGGAAAATGCCTCTGAATACCTCCAAACCAGAGAAGAACTGGCAGGTAGAGATCCCCTCCCTCGACGAGTTTGGAAAATCGCTCTTTGGACCTGATGGGAAGAAGCCGACGAGGAAGGCCCGGATGGCCCCTGGGGTCCTCGCAGATGGAACCCCTCAATAATTTTACTTCCCCGAGGCTCACAAGGCTGCCGGGTGCTTCAAGGGGATGAAAGTAATTCTCAAAGAGCGGGGGCTCGGCAACCAGATCCACGATCTTAAACGCGAGTGTCCCAAATTTCGTTGCACCCCTGATCGCACAGACTGCTGTATCCGCCGGACACTTTACTCGCAGCCCGACTTCCGGGGCGTGACTTCTCTCCTTGAGAAACACTGGGAAGCGGGGTTTCGAGGTGTTGTTCCTCCCCAAGTTCCACCCGGAGCTTAATTTTATCGAGCAATGCTGGGGGTGTGCGAAGTGGGATTATCGTAAACTTCCTGCTTCGTCAAGGGAGGAAGACCTTAGAAGAAATGCCCTGAAGTCATCGGATGAAATTCCAGTTTACCTCATGCGCCGGTAAGATTTTTCTTTCATCCCCACGAACCTCGCTCACTTGCTCATTTCAGTTTTTCGAATCGGTCAATCTGGTTCATGGACGCATACCGTAAGGGTTTAGACGGCCAACAGGCCGCATGGGCCGGAAAGAAATATCATAGCCGTCGGCTCCTTCCTTCTTCGTGGAGAAAGGATCTCAAGGCAGCACATCTCACCGAGTCCTGAAATCTAGCTCGTGTGCTACCACATCGTGTCCTGTCCTGTTTTTTACACGCGATATCATAATATATTTTCGATAATTTCGCCCCTGGTCACAACGGGGTCACGGCTACGTCATCTGTCGAAAATGAATGGGCTCAACCTTACATTGACGCACGGATGTTGGAAGAGGGGGGAAGGGGGGGGGGAAGACCCAACGTGCAATGTGGATGCCAGTGGAAGACGAGGGAGTGGAGAGTGGATGCCGTGTATACCATAAACTGATACACAACTTTGGGTCGCCGTTCTCTTCAGCTCAGAAGGTTTCTTCAATACAGTCGCGGAAACAAGACAAGAGGGAAATAGAAGGAAGCGAACGAGAGGATGGACGCATGTTCAGTCTTTCTTCAGGTCTCGTCGCAGGACGAAGATTCGTTCACCGTCCTCCGTAACGGTGAGTTCTTGGGTTAGATGAGCGTTCCTTGTTTGGAGAGCCTCAAAATCTTGGATATCTCTGCCCTTTGCGAGTACGATGTAGACTTCAAGACCATCGCCGACCTGAGAGAGGGTAAGATGGGCCGATGATGGGAGGGATCAGCTAACCTCGATGTGACGCTCGGTAGCGCTCGTGAATGAATCGATTACGATGGACAACACATCGGGCAGTGACAAATGTGCCGGGTGTGTCGTTCCAGCTGCGGCGACCTGATTCTTGAAGTAGATCTGCGAAAGTAACACACGTGAGCATTTCGAATAGAAGTGCCATCAGACGACTAAAGCTCGGATAGAGTTCGGTCAAGCATGCGCGCATGCGTACTCAGAAGGCAAAAGGAACGGGAAAGTGGGAGAAGCAAATGGAATTGGAAATGAGAGAGACGAAGGAAAGAGACTTGCCTGGCCATCGAGGAAAGGTTGAACGAGGGATTGAGCGGCACCGGCAGCCCTGCAAGCCTCGCGCTCATATGACCCGACGGGATCGAAAGAGTAGACAGCGCCGGTTCCTGACAGATAGAATGAGGATGACGATATTGAGATGTGCGGAGAGGAGAAGACGAACCATCTTCCTCGATTCCGCCGAGAATGTTGTAGACGTAGTAGGGGAAGAATCGTTTTGCATAGAGCATGGTCTGAATCAGGCGAGCAATCGCTCTGAGCGGCATCTCCTTGGCGTGTGCGTGTTTATACCACTGAAATGTCAGGATGTTAGTATCTGATTTCGAGGGGAAGGAGAGGTTCATACCTCTAGGCGTTGTTTGACTTTCTTTACAAACATGTTCCCATCTGCAGCGAATCCGTTCACTGCCAGGACCGCGCGATCGGTCCTGTCCAAACGCGAAGAGTCAGAAATCGACATCGAGGAGGAACCTGGGAGGGATCGGAAACGTACAGCCTGAAGACTTTCGGGGCGTATCTCGTCTGAATGCTGAATCCTTCACTCTGCCGTGTGTCGCCTGCGATGACCGAAAAGTCCTGACCGGCGATGGCGAGGATTGTGCCGCCGTTTTCGGTGTATGGATTGAAGGATTTCGTCTGGGGGGTGGGGGCGCTGTCTGGCATCATTTTTGCTTGAAGGCGAGAGGGGGTTGGGCCCGGGGGGAGGAGGGAGCTTTATTGCTGGATGACCCTGTGATGAGAAGGAGACGCGTCAGTGATCATCGAATCATCGATCCTCTTCGGAGTTTGATTCCCATCTCGGCGTCTGGCCTTTCCTCGGCATCCGACATCTTCCCGATTCACCCATTGGTTATTTTTTTCTCCTAACCTTCGTGAGTCTGTTTTGGTGAACTGTGTGATGTCTGCTGCTGACCAGCTCTATTCCAATCCATTCAGCGGATATTTGGAATTTCCCCTCGTAATCTACCTCATCGCCGACTCGTCGTCTTATCTCCTCGTGGATCTTTCTCCCGAGTCCATCTCTTCGTGATCCACGATACGACGTCCACCAGGATCCCACCTATGCTCTCGGATCTATGAGTCACCCTGGCTCCCACGGCAGACCGTGATGCGTGTCCGAGCCACACGATCGCGTCAATCCCGTCGGACCAACCGACCAGAGCTCTCCATATCAGACCGCTCTCATGTCTCCCCAACCCGGCCCCGGGCGCAACCTCGGCGAAACTGCGACGATACTTGATCTTTCCATGCGCCCCAAACCGGTTCGCGCCCCTTCCATCCCCGTCGAAATCATTTCAATTGTCCCTTCCTGCGATCCGCAAGGAAGCATGTCGTAACTGACTCCCCGCATCCTCCCCTAAAGCCACGACGATGTTACCCTCCCCAAGAATAGCAGCCGAAACATTCTCCGGAAAGATCGGAAAATAGATACTCAAGTGCTCTCACGCACTCAGGGTCCGGTCCCCGATCCAAATGGCCTAGCGCGGGACTATTTGTCCGATTACAACTCTCCGACGCAACGCGCACACAGGCTAGCGTAACCATCCTGCCCTCGTAAGCACCGGTCTATCACCTAACAGAGCCCGGGGATTGGCCGAACCCCATTCTCGCAGAATCCTAGGACGGACTACTGATTCCTCCGCGGTTTCTCCTCCCGCAGCAACCAGTCGCTCACCAAGACCCTCGAATATTACAATTCGTTTCGCCCTCTATTGCCAAATCCTCGCTAACCCCTCCTGCATCTACCGTGCCACCACCGCTTTTCTCGCATCCAATTTTTACCCTCGGAAGCGTCCAGGGGGACTTGATATCTTCGGCGAAACCCTAGAGCGTCAATTTCATTCCCACCTCCCGGCCCTTGGCCCTTGTACGTGTGTACCTGCCTACAATGCTAAAACGTCTACTCGACGTGTCCTCCGCTTCTAATCGGCGAAGTGTATGGAAGCGGCGGTTGTTTCACGTACAGGTTGTCCTCACCCGACAGCGCTGTCTTTTGGCCCCGTTTCATCCAAACGCCAAATGAATCTACCAAGTGGGACGTTCGATCTAAAATGGCATTCAACTTAACACCGGATTCGATTCTATCGGCTTGCGCAATCTAGGAAGAGGACAGCCGAGGCACAGCACCCTCGAACTGGCAAAAAGCCACTAAACACACCGATTCCTCATGCAGAGCCCGCAGATCAGGAAACGCCAAGTAAGACAATCTTCGCACATGCGGCATCTAAACCAAAATCGCAGATATACCCAGGCTGCCGGTCCGCCATGCCAGGACTACCCCGGTCTAGGAACAGGAAGTACGATTGTGAGAAAAGACACCAATCAAGAAACAGGTTTGCATAGACGTCCTGGGAGACGCAGAGAGGCGAGATAGACTACTTTATCGGATAATAAAATGATGAAATGAGAGTGTAGAAAGGATTGGTCGTGAACAGATGTCTGTATGTCCGCGAGAAACCTATAGACTGATAGAGGCTGGTAGTGAGGGGAAGCGTCCGTGAGGTGCACAGTGATACGATTATAACGTGAACTGTCAGAGGTGTGAACGGGACAATAGCGATCGATGGTAGGAGGGGATGAGGAGGGGTGCACATGTGGAAGGGTAAGTGATTTCTGTGAGCAAGTGGAAAGGGAGGTGAGAGTAGTGGGTTTCAAAGTCATTCAAGCCGCGTTTGACGGAAGTTCGATCGGACAAGCTGCGTCCGTGATCTGCGTCGACGTGGACCTGCTTCCAATCAACCCCGCGATATACATCTCCAGCACAAGCCTGAAACGAAGACCTATGTAGCACCCGAGGATTATATAAAAAATTGGTATTGAATAAGTGAAAAAAGGAACACACCCGGTCTCTGGCCATCCGCGAATTGCCCAGAATTTCTACAGGCGTTGTACCAGTTCGCCCCTAGGGGGACCGGGATGTTAATACCGCCGCATAAAAATAACTGGAGAAAAAAGCTCACAAGTGATGTCACTGCTGTTATCCGCAGTATACGAAAAGTTCATCGGCATTTGGATGTTCGTGAACTTTTTCGCAGGAAAGGTGTAATCATAGAGATCGCCATTCCCCACCTCGTTGGCAGTCTGAAGGTCATAGATGCGGGCATTCAAGTGGTTGAACTTCAAAGGTATGAAATTCGATCCCGTATCGACCTGCAGTTCCGCAAAAGCAGGGAATGTGAAGTTTGCAGGGAAACTCAGGAACCGAGTTGGGATGGAAGAGTTCCAGTCACCGGTCGCGGGTGAGAGTGGTGACGCTTGACTGAACGCGAACTTTGGCACTCGGGGGAACAAGATAGCAAGGAGGATACCGGTGCTAAAAGAGGATAGCCAACACTGATTAGCTTAGGTATTCCAGGAGCTGGGATGCACGTCTCACGCTATACACAGCCCAAAGACGAAGAAGACGGTGAACTTCCAGGTAAACCAACTTCCGCACATTCCTCGCTCTCCTCTCCTCCACTCCTTCCACTTGTGACCCCGAGCTTCGGCTTTTCGTTCCTTCTTCCCGATTCGGCTCATGTCGCGCAATTCCGAAGCCTTCCACTCGGGACCTAGGGCGGGGACTGTAACCATCTCTACGTGCGTCCCTGTGGCACTGGCGGCGTCGTCATGCTTGAGACTTGTACGGGAGTATGACTGGTATCTATCCCACATTTCGATCAACAACGCCCGACATGGAGACACCGGACGAAAAGAGCAAGCTCACTCACCCTGGCTCAGGATCCACAAACGCCGAACTGTATCTCGGTCCAGCATTGTTAAAATCCGCGAAGACATTCCAAGCTCCGTCGCCCTTCCCCTTCAAAGGATCCTCCTCGTCATCTCCGCCCTTTAGCGGTTCCGTCCTCCCAGCATCGAAGAAGGAATTTTGGTTATACCCGGCCGATTTCAAACCGCCGGTCAAAAGTTCTGTGCTCGGCCTCGGTTGGCCGACATCTTGGTTGTAGTACGAAGAAGACGAGTCGTATCGAGTTCTTTGGGGTTGTGCCGGATTTCCAGAGTAATCGTTCAAGACGTCACCGGGCTGTCTGCCGCCGTAATAGGAGGAGACGTTAGACTTTCTATCCGGATCCATAGCTGAGGCGAGGCAGAATCCGGTGAGAAAAAAGGAATGTGAATAGGAAAGAAGGCGGAGGGCGGAGTCGTCGAGGTTCGGTCGAAGCGGCTGCCGTTGGGTGAGCAACTGGGGTGATCGGAGTTTGAAATAACCTCAGGTTCAATTTCGAATATCCAGAGCTGGACGACCCTCTCCCTCCTCTTGCTTCGCTCTTGCCTGGAACAAGCGGACTTTGTGTTCTTAGAAACCGGCTTTGCTATGGCGGAACGATTCCCGTCTTCTTTGCGTTCCGTGAAAAGTGCCCGGTCCCTTCGGAGACGCTCCGGGACATTCGGTAGGAACGTGCACGAAGACACGCCAGAGTTTGACACCGCCCGAGCACCCTCGAGGTCTTCTACACGTGCTAGCTCTTCGTCGATGGTCTCGGGGAAATCCCACAGGATGCCTACCGTCGCGGAAGATGGGGATGTTTCATCATCTGACCCACGGTCCCGAACTTTCAGACGCGTTTCCACAGTCAAAGACGCTCCGCTCCCACCCTTGCCTAGACCATCTCCCAATCCGGCCAACGATAGGTTCCTGGGTACCGACAATCTCAGCCACTACGAACGACACGAAGACCATCCGAAACTCTTCAGCGATGTGCCCTTGACTCCTGCGCTAAGATCTCCAGACCTGGAACGGGACGGGAACTCTTCTAGGTTCAGCTCCCATCTTCCGACTCCGGATTTTTCCAGACAAAACTCTATTCGTTCCCGAATCTCGATACCGAGAACCGCTAAACACCAGGGTTCCACCACTCTCCGAACAAGAACCAACGACTGGAAATCGGAAGCCGAAACCCTTGCGGATAACCGGCCACCCCCGATGCCTGCGCCAAGTAGCAATTGGACACAGAAATGGCCAAAGCCCCGTCTCAACCCTAGGTCGCTTGGAGGCCTGGTTGCCGCAATCGAAGAGAGCGAGGGTCTCGGATTCAACAAACCGGATAGATGGACAACGCACAAATGGGTTCTCCTCATCTCGATACTGATAGCTTTTGGGTACTCTTCTGTGGGGTTGGCTTACGCCATGGTTACCTGGTTCGGAGGTAAATATATATATATATTATTTTTCCACGTGGGTCATTTCTGACTTTGGGCAGGTTGGAAATACGCCGAGGTCATGTACACCGCCGACAGCGACATCTTGGTTTACATCACCGTCGCGTCATCCATTCAAGTTTTCACATGCTTGGTCGGACTCTGTGGTGTTATTCTGAACTCTCGGCCCATCCTGGCGGTTTACTGCCTTTTGCTCTGGCCATCTTTCATTTCGCTGGCAGCCGTAGGTTACGCGAGCTACAAACGAACGGAGTTTGCGCTGGACAAGAAGCTGAATCTGGCGTGGAGCCAATGGTACAATGGCCAGGACAGACTCGCAATCCAGACATCCCTCAGATGCTGTGGGTATTACAATCCTCTGCATCAAGCCATATCCAGCAAAAGGTGTTTTCCGAGGACGACACTACCGGGCTGCAAAGCGAAACTGTACCTATTCGAGAAGCAAAACCTGAGGATGATTTGGTCCACGACGTTCTCTCTGGTTCCTCTGCAGGTCCTCGTTATCTGCATATCACTGGTATGTTCGAACCACGTCACGGAAACGTTCGGGAAGGGGATCATGCCAAAGAGGTATAGGTTGGGCTTGGATGACGTGCAGCTCGAGGCTGAGTCACTTGGATACGGGCTGTATGGGAACGGGGGCGTGGTAGAGCGGCCAGAGGAGTCAAGGATGGGCGTCACCAAGTCGGTGGTTCGAGAAGATAGGAGGTAGGTTGCGCCGTTCTTCGGCGGGGGTCGGGATCGCAGAGTGGAGAGACAGGGGCTGTACTCGTATCTACGACGAGACGGGATGAAGCCTTTGTACTTACCGAACTGAGAGGCACAGTAGTTTTGGTGTAAAACAGAATATATACAGCTCGCCGGATCTTGGGCAGCCCTGAAGACAAAGATCATATTCCGGTCAGAACGTGTGTGGAGAAACGGATACAGGTCCCTCACCTGCCCTTGTTTTCTTTCTATATGCGTATCCGCGCGGATCCGTTCTTCCGACCCGTGCACGGTTAAGCAGCTTGCGTCATATTGAGAATAATGTTCTCCAGCGCGCGGTCGAGTTGTTGAGTTGTTGGTTGGTTGAGCCACCCGGGCATGTGAGTGTGAGAAGTGCCGCCACTCGACTACGGTGAGCGCGCGGTACCGCGTCTTGCCTCGAGGTAACCAACTATTAACCAATGTGCGGTTTCATCATCCAACAAGCGAGATTCGAAAGCTTGCCTAATCGAAGCGGCCGCGTTCCCCCCCCCCCCCCACGAGTTGGCCATAAGCATGTACAATTACTTTCAATTGGTATTGTTGTGGCTGCCACGGCGTCCGGCCACTCCCCCAACGCCCATTTGATATGAAGCCGCGGATGTAATATGAAGTCAATGACGAATTTCACAGCGGAAGATAGTGAGATCCGAGATGTAGTGCATGCGTGGAGCAAAGAGCCAAAAGGGTCAAGGGGGGAGAGAACGGAGGCAAATTAAAGAGGAGGGCGGCGGAAGTAAATTCACTGCTTCGGAGATTCCTTCCCGAGATCTCGGGTGGCCTTCGCCAGCATTCCTGGACAGATCACCAGTGGAGCAAACTACACTGGTACTATGAAACCCCCCCCCCCTCTCTCTCATGTACGTACTCTCAAGCCTGCGGCTGACGTGTGTGGCTGACAGGTGCCATTGGCAATTCAAAACCACCCGGGAGCCTCGTTATCTCATCTGTCTCTCTCCCCAGCCGTTTTGGCACCTTTACTGCATCGGGATGAAGCTTTACATTCATATGATTTGGCAACTAAGAGATGAAAAGGGGGCATTCGCGTCTAAGCGTACGTAAATAGGGACCAGATTGGATTCGGGGGAAGCATAACAGTGAGACAAATGCGTTCTGCGCGCCTTGTCGTACAATGTCCGACGACGACGACGATAGGTGGAGAAAAAAAAAATCAAAACAAAACAGAAATATGACCCTGATGGCATGTGGGGGGGGGGGTATGTGGAACTGCGAAGAGTGTCCTTGTGTGGTATCCATCCTCAAGACTCAACGCGATGCCTAAGGGGAAGGGGGTCAGCAGAGTGGACGACAGAGAAGAAGCTGACACCCACCCGTGTCATGAGGGGCGAACGCTTCCACCGTACTGCGGCGGGGTGTTGTCGTAGCGGGGAGGGTGGATGTAGGCGGGGGGTGGGGGTGGGGGGACCTGGACTGTCGCCGATGGACGCCCGCAAATTGGTGCCCTACGGTGCCGAGCCATTTCGGTATCTATCGTCGGAGGCTTGGGGTTAGAAATTGGACCGCCGGAGATCCCCAACTTCGATTTCCACTTCCAGAGACCAGCGACAAGGGCAAGCAAGATGACTGGACGGGACGAGCATCAGTACTGGGGTGGGTGCGGGGAAGCGGGACGGAAGGACAAACCCCCAAACAAGATCGGCCAGAGAGGGAGAGCGCGCTGATAGCCTGGACCAGCCGGGTGCTGGTTGCCACCGGGAGTAGCGGTGGGGTCGAGAGAGGTCAAGGTCGACATGGGGGACATGTGCGGACGATGGGGAGGAAGGGATAGAGAGTGGGTTTATGGGGACAAAGATATGATTAATGTTTTTTCTTCATATCAGCCTTTTATAGTTCCTGGTGAGGCTGCGCAGGAATTCGAGAGAGAGAGGGATCTAGTAGCGGACATCATGGTCGGAAATGGTGAAGAAATGCACGTGGGGCGTTGACCGATCTTTCCTCGCCACAGGCGATTTGAGTCGGAGTTCGCAACTATCACACGTACTACGGATTCAAAACCACACTAATGCTTCTCCCGCCGTGAGATGGGTACCGTGGTTTCGTTCCACGATCAGCAGCCACAGTACTCAGCACCGTGCTCACTCTTTGCGTTCCCAGGGATTTGTCGGTTGGTTAATCGGTCCGACAGGAATTTCCGGAGGAAAAAGCCGTATTCTTTTGTCCCCGGCATCCCCATCACTGCTTGAAGGGGGAGGTTTCACAGTTCTCAATTTTTTTTTCTTTTTTCCTCAGTACTCCTGGTTTGGGGTTACATTTTGGTCCATCTACCGCAGTGTATTACAGAAATGGGATGTGAGCTCTGCCCAGGCGATTTTTTCAACCCCCCACTCAGCCCGTCGAGAAAGGAGACCTCCGGGGCTTCAAACAGAGAAATTCATGGCGACCGGCACCCGTTTTAAATTGGAAAAAAAATCTACCTAGACTATGGGAAGGTGGACATGCCCACAGAGTCTATTTACACCTTTGCATCGTCGTATGTCAAGAAAAAAAACATTCGGATAAGATAAACACAAATAGTCGTTAGTCTTTGAAATAGGCTGGGCGTTAGCCGGTTTCACTTGTAGATCTCGAGTATTCAGTTGGGGGAGGGGTGGGCTTGTCGGATGGGGTATATCGCGGGAGCGTGTCCACGGAATCGGGCCCGTGGTGTCTCCAAACGAAAGGAGGAGGAGCGAGTAAAATGGGGTCCGTAGTACGGGGGGAGTCTGGCGGAGGGAGTGTGACTACCGTTTGTTGCCGCCCTATAGTATCACAGAATCGGATTCAGTCCGGGGTGAGATACGAAACCGAAAATAGACGCACCCCACGGAAGATGCTTTTTGGCTTTCTGCGCTCCCTTGCTTAGCCACCCGACAAACGCCTGGAGGTACGGAAACAGATTGCGCCACCAGAGGAAGGTAATCATGAATATGAGGAAGAGAACTGACATCCGGGGAAAGGGTCCGTTAATTCAAAGGCACGATGGATAATATTAATGAAACCTCACATAGCACCGCGAACACCACTCCTGCGACGCTGGACGAGGCTTTGTGACCGTCGGGACCATCTGAAGAGAAGCCTAAGAGAGGCATGAACGAGAGGATGTGAGAGTAGCGAGTGCCACAAAGTGTCCCGTTGGCTTAAATACGCCCATCATGAACGTCCCCCAAGGCTGTTCCTTGGGCGGCCATAGCAACCTATGCTTTTTCTTTTCGAAACTGTGGCGGATTTCTTTCCAAAGCGAATTCCCTGATATTTCTTGGCGGAATGGGGTCGACAACCCCCAGTGGGGATTCAGCGGTGTCGGAAATGGGCGGACGCTGATTCTCTGCCGCGCGCCCCGAAGCCTGATGGCATGCCGCCCGCCTTGATGACACTGATGACAGACCGCCACCACTACCCGTCAGGCCTAATCAGGTGGGGAAGATCATGGGCGGGTGTCCAAACGGCAACTCGTAAGGTGGGGAGCGAGATAAGGGGCCATTGTCTGCATTCTGTGACCTGAGGACGGGTCGAAACACGATCGAATTTTTATCGAGGAATTTTGGAAGCTTCCAAGAAAATAAAATAAAACAATAAAAAATCGACGTCAGTACCACCGCTTCTCAAGCTTCGAGGGCCCCAATCTTATCTCGGCAGCCCTTATCAAAGAAGCAAGGAGCCCCGCTTACATCGGAACCAAAATCGGACCGGCTGACCACACATTTAAGAAGAAAAAGGAAAGAGATGAGTTCACTCGTCACCAATTCCAAATCTTGGCCTGGGAAAAAAGAGGAACGCCCCACTCCACGGATGTAGATCAACCCAGGCTGGGCTGACTCTTTTCGCGCAGCATGGGGGAGATCATCTCACGCCGGAACTCCGCGACGTAAACCCAAGCCAAGCCGGTGAATCGAAAATAGCATCGTGTTCCCTCGAGCCGGAACAGGACCCGATCTTGATGCGTGAATACTTGAATACGCAGCACTTATTTATCATTATCCGGATTCCAAAGATCAGGTCAGGGTGTGCACACCCCCGGCTCTTTTGTCGTCTTCCCAATCGGGCGACAATACGTGAACGTGAATCACGCTGATAGGCCTTCAGCAACCTTCCACACACGCAGCCTGTGCGGGGCAGTGCCCGATCATATTGTTCTTTCCTTTTCCAGCTCTGTGGACCTCGGCCGGCAAATAATTAGTTTAAACTCTGTATCTTCCTTCGGTCCAAGGCTGCGGTACTCCCTCATTTTCTATTTCCCGACCGGTCGGGGTCCACCCGGCCCACCCCCATGTCCGACACGAGTCTAGCTACAAGTACCACAACTACCCCTACTTGGAACAATGGTCACGAGCGATTCTCTCCCACAACCGGATATGATCTTCCACGGCCAATACATTCTGCGGTTCAAAAACCCCCCGGTTCGCGCCATACTCCGAACGACGCCAAACCAGTTCGTCCATTCTAACCAGAAACTCCACCGCATTCTTGATATCGCCCAACGTACGGGGTCGGTCGACTGCGGGCCTAGTGGCCTCGCCATTGTCCGGTGGAAATTTCAACCCCAACGCGTCGGAGATTTCCTGTATGTCAAACCCGACCGGTGACCGGTGAACCTCGTGTGAATGTGGACAATGATAGCAAGATAATGCACCAGCAGGAGCTGCTTCGCTTCTTGTTCCGAAAGCGCGTCCACCCGTCGTCCCGGCTTCTCGATCAGGGGCGGTGAACCGGAAGCCCTGGCGTACCCCCGCTGGAGCACGGATCTTAGTTCCCAAACTTTCGATTCGTGCATTCCATACCTGGGCATCATCCGTGAGATCCTGGACCGTTTTCCAGATGAGGGAAATCTACCCCGGACACGGAAAGAACTAGCAGCTACGCACCGTCTCGGGAAGGATTGACGCCAGGGACTCCCTCAATGGGGATCCAGTCGCATCCTCGCGTTCAGACACGGAGCGCGAAATAGAGATGTCGGCGTCGAGAACCTACACGCGAACCCCATGTGTATCAGTCTTCACACGACCGCGATGTCCATATGAATGGTCGGAGTGGCGTCCAAAGTGTGCTCAAACGCTCACCAGCCCGGCATTCTCCCCGGCGTCCCCGCTTTCTCCTATAATTGGCAAGTACGGATTAGCATCTTGGTCAAGTAACCGAACATGCTACATGTCATCGGGTGCCACAGGTGGAGTCGAGTGGCAAACGCGCACTGAATACAAGAGCGAGCTCGACGTTCGACGGAGCATGTGGAGGTCGATGAACAAACCTGAATGATTTCGAGAGTGATCCGTGAACCCAGGACCGTCTGTCATTGGGCCCCTTCTCATCCCCTCTTCCACCCCCTTTCCCTCTCGCACGTTCTTACCCTCATAAAACGCCTTCACCTGACCCAGATCCAGTTTTCCATCGGATCCCGTTTGGATCCTCAAGCTGCGATCATCTTCCCCACCCTTCCGAGACCCAGCGGCGGTCCCACGGGACGGATCAGGGTCAGGGTCAGGGTTAACCCCATCTGAAGCGAGGAAGTTTAGCAAAAACTCGAAATCCTCTTCCGCTCCGTCTCGTAATGCCATCGGTCCGCGGAGTGAGAGTGATGACGAAGTGGGCTCGGCGTAACGTGGGGCCCGCGGTCGATCCTAGTCTGACTGTTTATGATCCCGTCGATACAGCCTGGGCCCTGGGGAAATGGCCAGCGCTGGGGAGCCGGGCTGTGGGGAATAAGACTATGAACGTGATAGAGAGAGAGACCCTGGGTCTGGACTCTCATTCGAGCGAGAATGCACAGCCCGAAGATCTCACACAAGAGACGCGAGCCATTCTCTCAAGCGCCCACTCCAAGCCCGACCTTCCCTTGACTGGAGCGATCATTGTCATGTCCCGAACAAATGACGAAGACTCGTTCTTCGCCCAAGAGCGTGACCGCCTCGTCTCAGAGATTACTTCCGTACGTTTCTTTTTCTTCTTTTTGATCTTGGCGCTCACCCGTTCCCTTCGATATTCTAAAACCAGGGTTTTGAGGAACTTCTCTCCCTGACGAACGTTCTCAATCGTCAAATCGAAGAGGTCTTCTCCATGTCCACAGAATACGAAACCGTAGCGAATCTTTGGAACTCCTTTCACCAAATCGTCCAAGATCCAGAAGAAGCACCCAGCACAGGCCAACCCGGCGAAACAGAAGACGGCCGCACCACTCCACTTCCCACAGGTCTTCCGGGGACCGGCACCCATGTCGTCACGGACCAGATCAAAGAAAATACTTAGAATAGAGAGAGATGGAACAGAGCGAGATACAGGGGCTCATCGCACGGGAAGTAAAACAGAAGGTCAATCATGTACTGTAACAATGCTTTCGTAACCGAACGAAATCCACTACACCCATCGGAAAAACAACACCGGCTCTCCTACTGTTGGAAATCAGCCCAGGTGGCAACCTGTGTATCATCGGACCGAGATCAGTATACAATCTGATCGATAGCGCAAACGGTGTAAGCTTACCCAAGAGAACCCATTGAACATCGCTTGATGTTGCGTCGATAATTGGCCATGCACAGGTGTCAGCGTCGGCTGTTCTTTCGTGAACTCCTCATCGAAATTGCTCGTGTCTGCACTGCCGTTCTACAAACACCCCATCACGTTTCAGCCTACAATTCAAACCGAGGGCAAACCCGGGAGTTACTCACGATTGTAGGGAAGTATGGTGGGGGTATACGTTTATTGAATACGTCATCCCAGACGACGTCCTTGAAGAACGGTTGTCTCTTGATCTCCTCAGCGTCCCCTTTCCCAGAGCCAAGGCGGCGATTCGGGTCTCGAGTCAGAAGCTGCAAGCAATCAACGCTCAGCAATCAGCGGAGAGTGGCGCCGTACAGGCCACAGCGAGCGGAAGCGAACCTTTTGAAGAATAGAAACGGCATCTCTGGGCATCGTGATAGGGTATAGGGGCTCATCCTCCAGGATTGCATCAAAGATTTCATCTTCGTCATCTCCCCGGAACGGAGATTGGCCCAAAAGCATCTCGTACATCAGCACACCAAATGCCCACCAGTCTACCGCCCGACCATAACGTTGTTCGAGAAGAATCTAGTCGAAACCGGGTTAGTTGACCGTATGTGTCACTAAACGAGCCCATCAACTTTACCTCGGGCGCCATGAACTCTGGGGTCCCGCAGAACGTGCTAGTGGTGGACCCGTGCCACATGTCTTCTTTACACAACCCATAGTCGGCAACCTTGACGTGACCATCCAATGTCAAAAGGATGTTGTCCAACTTCAAATCACTAATCCCTTAATTAAGCAAGGCCGCTGTCGATGCTATCTGAGTCTGAATAGCTCTCACCGATAAATTATGCCGTTAGCGTGGAAGTACTCCAACGCCAACAACACCTCACAGGCGTAGTACTTGGCCTGACGCAACGAGAACTGCTTCCTCTGGATGTGCAGCATCAGATCACCTCCGCTAACGTATTCCATCACAAAGTACACCCTAGTCTCCGTCTGGAAACACGAATGCAATCCAAGTAAGAATGGGTGCCTCTCTTTCGCAGCGGTCAAGAACACCCGCTTTTCAGATCGTGTACTGTGAAGGGGATTGTCATCCCAACATGTTGATAAGCCTCAGAGAGACTGTGGCCCGCTTACCTTTCCACTTCATCGTTGTCGATAATGAACTCCTTCTTCAACACCTTGATAGCATACAAGCTGTTTGTCTGCTTCTCTTCCGCCAACATGACTTTACCGAAGTTTCCCTTTCCAAGAACAGCAAGGAAATTAAAGTCATCCAACCCAACCTTCCTTTTGCGCATGGATTGTGATTGTCGGTACTGTTGGTGCTGGGCGACCTGTTGCTGTTGCTGTGGTGGAGGTTGGTACGGTTGTGGGAGCGGTTGTTGATACTGTGGTTGGGGAGGGGGTGTTGATACCGTTTGCGGAGGACGTTGCTGTTGTTGTGGTGGAAGTACAGAACTAGGGGGATACTGTTTCTGCGGCGGGGGAGGCGGTTTCTGAAGTCGAACGTCAAGTTTCGCAAATGTATCAGTCTACCTTGACTTACATCATACCCCCCATATCTATCATCCCTGGTTGCAGGATGCTGTAGAATCGCCTGTTGTTGCTCAAGGGGGAAGGCCGGCGGAACAGGTATTCTTGCGCCTGGAGGTCTCGGGGATGATTGGTGACCGTGCGGGCCAGGATAAGTCACAGGGAGGGGTTGTTGTGGCTGTGGTTGCGGTTGCTGATATCCATACCGATCCTGAGAAGGGCTCTGTTGGCGGGGCGGTAGTTCTTGCTGTTGGGAGGGAGGAGGAGGCTCCTGTATCCTCATTCGTTCCATGCCTTGACCCAACGTGTCCGTACTTGGGCTAGGTTGTTGGGGGGGAACCACGTGAGTCAGCGACGGCTGTTTGACATGCTGTTTGGGTGTCCTATCCTGCCGTATCCGGTTGATCTGCCGCCAGTCATCCAGAAGTTTGTTCGCCGTCTCCATTGACATACCACAGAAGTCGGGGACAAGATGGGCGCAGTGGGCGTGGCACGTAATGTCACATTCAGAGCACTTTCGAGCATTCTTCCGACCAAGAGGCAGCATATACCCGCAATGACAACACCAGTTCGTTCCCAGGTTTGTGAGCGGTTCAAAACGGTGAGGGATCCTGTGGTTGATCTTTTCCTCGTCTCCGTCCTGAAAACACGATTAGTGTACCACGCCGGCGATCGACAGGTACATACACTCACCCCGGTATTGGATTTGGATATACATTTAGTGACCACCTTCTCATAACATTTCTTGTGGCAGGTATACCGACAATCCTCGCATTGGTACCCGAGAGCGTTGAGTAGGAATTCGTTGCAGAAAGCGCACAAGATGAGCTGGTAAAACTGTTTCTGAACGAATTTGTGTCCGTTCATCTCGTGGATCTCTTCCTTGCGTTTTCGCACGGCACCCTGACGACCGAGACCGCCGACAGCCTCCATAGGTCGTTTTCGCACGTTTTCCTTGGCTGGACTCCATCAACACACCAGAAATTTAACCTCTGGAGGGAGAACTCACTGAAGTTTAAGCGCAGTGCCACGGCACCAACGGGCTCAACTGAGAAGAACGCTTCAACGCCTTCTTGAGGGGGCATCCCGGGAGCAGAGGGTTGTACTTCGGTACCACCACCAGGGAAGTTCAATGGTGCGTCCACACCATTCCCGCCAGCACCGAACGGGTCAGTATTGTGGGGGTTTAAAGCGTCACTACCCATCGCGTTGGCGGTGACCCATCCGCCCTGTCCACCTCCCATGACGCGCTGCCTCCTGAGAGCTTCAATGAGATCGCTGATCCTGATCCACAACAGCCCAATCGGGATCGGATGGACTTCGCCCGCCTGCTTGTCATAAAAAGCGATCTCGATCTCGGTCGCCTTGTCCACCGGGATATCGAAGTCCTCGTTCCACCGATCCGTCTTGGAATTATGGGATCGGGCGCGTTGGGTTCCGTCGACTTTGATGTATACGAAGGTGTCGATGCCCGCCTTGGCAGCAGACCGTGACCTCGAAATCATTGGGGGGTGATCGAGCTCGTGAGCACTCCGAAGAGATATGTGAAGGACACCGGTCAACGATTTTGAGCGAACGTTTTCTCCACCTTTATCTCCTGACGAAACGAGACACGTGAAATCAGCGACTCGAAGAAACACGAGAGGTAGATTATTTGGGGAAGGTACGTACCTGGTGCAGGTTCGGGTTCCTCGGCCTCGCTTTCCATGATGAATAAATTTTTGTAGCGCTTCAAGGAAGCCTGGAGGAGTTGGATCTTTTTCTCAGATTCGACCCGTTTGGCTTCTGCGTCTGCGCGCGACTTCTTATCGCCTTCGGCCTGATAGAGCTTTACCATCTTATCGATACCCTTTTTGTATTGAGTTTCGACCTGAAGCTTGAACTCGAGTTGGTGAAGCATCCGAGAGATCCTTGCTGTGGTGACGGGCGTATTGGCTTTGATAAGATCCAGATTGCTGTAGGCCTTTTTCTGCGGGGGACCAACCCAGGAGTTCTCGGGACCGCCGGGTGGACGACCGCCTGACCTCTGGTTGTGCTCCGCAGAAGGGGAAGAAGAGGCGTGGTCTCTTTGGGAACTACCGCCTGAGGAACCTTGGGCCAGCATCATCTTCTTGTTTTGGAGTTCGCGGAGGGTGTCCTCAAAATAAGAGAGCTGTCGCTCGGCCTCTCTGATCTTTGCTTCGTTGCGCCTAAGGACATCGGGGTTTGAAGTGGCCTGGCGAAGGAGCTGAGAGGCCTCCAGGACCTTGCGTTCGGTTTGGATGCGCTTGTAGACATCCTGGATCTTCTGGTCGATGTCCGACGCCTGTCGATAAGAGGATGAGAAACTCGGGACAATTTTTACTAATTGTTTTGATTTTTGCGATTACCATTGAGGGTCAGTCTACGATAACGAAGGGAGGCCGTCGAGAGTGAATCGAAGATGGTCGTGGATGAGGAGAAAGGGAGAGCTCGGGCCAAGCAGATGATCTCGGTCACACCACTCTCGCGCTCTCATGCCAACCCTGTGCTTGCCTTCACCGCCCCTCAAAACGACTGCGGATGGTCTCTCTCTCGCAGTGGGAATAACCCACCAACTAAGACTGGCCACTGATGATCACCCCGTCCTGAAATTACAGAAATTTCCGTCGCCGGAATCACTCGACATCCTCTCATCTGCCAGCGTGCTCTTACGTCTCACGGGCTCGTTCGAAAAGGAAGAAATCTGTACGGAGACGCTTCGGCAGTCGTCGCTTGTTGCGTATCTCCTTGAATATCTCAAATTTGTAGGGGCGATCCCGCATTTCGGCGCATACATAGCCTCCTCTCACACCTCACAGCACGCCGCACAGCTATTCATTAGCGACGTCTCTGACCCCTACGTGAATGCCGACGGAACTCTCGAGTGTACGTGCTGTTCAGAATCGTTCCACGTACTCGCTAACCATCGCTGACAGTCGCCATCGCGTCGTCTCGTGCGTTGCTGGACCCAGATGAACTCCCTGTTACCACCGCGACACTCACTGCCATCAATTGGACCTTTGCCTGGAAATCGAATTCAACGGAAGACACCTGTCGGTATCCACCTCGTCTAGCTCGGGCTTCTCAGCTTCTTCTAAACAATACTAGTCATGAACCCATTCTCCCCTCAGTACCTCCTCCCGGTTCAAAACATGGTGAACTCTGTAGTCGAAAAAGTTCTCTCCCGGGACTTTGTCAGGTGGGACACCGCTTTCCCCAATGAATCGATTGTCTGATGCCCGCTTAGGCGTTATCCTCTCATCTTTGGTTGCTGGAGAAACGTGGGTATCTCCTTTCCCGCTTTTTTTGCCCTCGTTGAACCCGTGCAGTCCCTTTGCGCAGAAATGGACGTGTTTCCTGAGGTCGCACAGCCTGTCTTGAATGTTATTGCCCGATCGCAGAATCCCGCCTTTCAAAAACAATGCAGAAAAGTTCTGAGAGCGAGTGTTATCTCCCCTATTCGCGGAGTCGGACTGATATTTGCAAAAGTCGCTGCGAAGGAGTAACAATACCTTCTACAACAATTCATTGGATGGACTCCAGAACGCTCTCGGCTCGTTCGCCCTAGATGGCGTTCCTGTCTCTCCACACAGGGACGATGAACGGGTCCTCCTTGTAGCTCTACAGCGTTTGTATCGAACTTTGTTTCGTGCCGAACGCTTCAAGGTCTGGTTTACCCGTTCCACGTCCAGAGAGTGGCTTCTGACGGACACCCCTAGTCCTCTACGTTTAACACCAGATCAGATGACCCCCTATACGGTTCTGATCATAGTACTCCATCATCAGATACGCTTCTTGAATATGAAGATTCGGCTCTGTTTGTGGCCCTGGATGAACCCGCTTTCATGGATCTGTTCACAGAATTCGAGTCTTCCCAAGACGCAGAAAACATGGTTTGTGATCATCTTCTGCCCGCCACTCGTCTAACCAAGAATCAAGGACACACCCACTGTAATTTACATGAAATGGTCAAGCCGAAACGGCTGGAATACTTATACTTTGGATATCACAGGTCGAAATGCGTGATCCCGAAGAAACAACTGATGCTGGCCACCTTTTTAGGGCAAATAACGATGCGTTTACTCTGGTCGGATTGGACGACGACTGGGAGACAATTGGCCTACAACCGACACCGAGTCCGACACAAAGACGAGACCGTTCTTTACTTGACGACGATGATCTCGGCTGTATGGATCTTCATCTTGATGCTTCGCCGACTGTGTTTCCCTGGCACGTGGGTATTCGATCGGGCGTTCCCTGTTATCATGACCCTGGTTCTGCCGCTTTGGATCAGCCTGTGCTGGACCTGGACTCGGATAATGAGGAGATAGCTGGAGAAGAAGCGGTTCTCGATTTTTAGCAGTGTAGGGAGGTGGATAGTGGAGTATCGAATGATTAGGTGCAAGGCCAACTGGTGACAGAAGGCGGCGCATTCCTTCGCCTGACCCGCATGTCGACTCGAATACTCAGCTTCAATATCCGCCTCCAACATCGTTCCAGCGGTTCATAGGAGCAGCGCGTGACGTCAAGCTTAAGTTCCTGGCTGGTCGTGAACCTCATGAGGTCTTTCCAGTTTATCATTGCCAGATCAGTAGCTATGCGCCGTTTCGACCGGCCGTTCTTGAACCGCAAACGCATTCGGTTTTCTTTCTTTTTCGTACCTTACTGGACTCCATCGACCTGTAGGATCTAAAAACCGTGGCTTGAGGCAATAAAAGTCGCAAAGACCTTGGGCGTAATGGTCGCCCCGAGAATATAGTAAGCACACGAGACAAGGCCTGCCGAAGACCCGCCGCAGTGGGACATCTCTCGAGCGCTTAGTTGTCATGAGACTTGCGGAACCAATTGAAACTCCGCAGGCAATCCGCCCTCCACTCCATCCCGCTCTCAACGCTTGCCAGCTCTCAGGCCGTCGTCTGCGTCAAAGCCAATCCCATTCTTTCTTCAGAGCTCAGAGCCTACCGCCAGGGCCCACCAACCATGCTCCCAGCCAGGCGCAACAAGGTCGACATCAGCGTGCGTACCTCTTTCGATCCAAAATCAGCCATCACATCTTCAATCGCACATCCCACCACGACTGCGTGCGGTTCAGAGAGGGTGCATCGATGCCGAAGACGCGATAGATGCTAACTAATGCATTTTTGTTCTCACATTCTTATAGAATTTGACCGAGGAGGAACTGAAGCTCTTTCGTCTCTATGGCAAGCTCCCCACCCACAAGAATGTGTTGAACAAGATGCAGAAGGTTCGCATCTTGTTCACCCTCCAGTATCTTGTGTATGTTGAAAACCGCCATGTGTAGGACCGGAAGTATTTCGATTCCGGAGACTATGCGTTATCTAAGGCTGGTAAGGCTCCCCAGAACACCGTCGGTACCGCCATCCCCAATCCGGAGAAGTACGCTCGTACCTACTCAACGAGTTGGTGTATCCGCAATTCTGACATATGCTTCCAGCATTCCTCATGCATCTCCTAACCCGGTGTCCAACTCCTCCGGTCCTCACATCTCCGTCCAGATCTCGCCCGTCAATTCACCCACGAGTCCAGCTAAGGAAAGCTCACTCTCGCAGGAGTCCACCCTTGCCGACATTATGAGCACCGACCCCAGTCCGCCAGATACCACCCTCGAGACCAAGTCAACCACAGTTGCGGAGCCCGCCGAAGTCGCTGATCCTGGCGATACTCCCACTCAGGACATCCCAGGAACCGAGCCCGAAACTACCGAAACTGGTTTTGGTGACTCGGATATCAAGATGAATTAGCTACTCGAAAGAGCGATAAGCCTTTGTTGTTTGGAAAACGCCGTTCACCGGTCTAATCGTTGCGCTTCAATCTGGTAAAACCTTTCGAGCCCGATCCAAATGGTAACATTCGTCCATCAATCCCCAGGCCTTCGTGTGTCTCTTGCCAGAGAACGATTTCTTATCTCTTTCCCCCCTTTCCCCATCGTCTTTGTACAACTTAGTTATCTGTGCGGCGATCAAATCCTGTGCATTATGGAATAGGCGCGTGGCCGAGTTACGAGGTCGAATGAAACTTGTACGATATCCCAGGTCGGATCCAGCTCCGGTAAATACACAATCCAAAAAATGAAGTCGGGAGTGTATAATCACGTCGCGACGCGTCCGAATCTAAGCTGGTATCTACTGGATGATTTTCTGAACCCTTTCTCCCCCATCGACCTCCCAAGTCGTAATATCCACCTTTCCCCCTTCGTCCACCACAAACTGCACACCGACTTTCGTCTTCCATCTCCCTCCCTCCTTCTTCCCGTTCTTCACAGGGACAACGATACTTGTCAGCGCCACGCCATCTTTCTCGATCACTTTTTCCTTCTCTTCGGTCTCCTCTGGCTCTTCCTCCTCGTCCTCGTCCTCATCTTCTGGAGGGGGCGCCTTGATCAGCTCCACCTTGACGCTTTCCTTCACCTCCCATACTTCGAACCCAACCTTGTCAGCCGGACCCTCCCCGAGGTCCACGTCGAAGGTGTATATTCTCCTCGCCGGGAGAGCGGTTTCCTTGAGGATCATAGGAATCCACTGGCCACCCAGACCACCTTCCTCCGCACCTTCCTCGGGGAAGAGGAGCCCGAGACTCCTACTCGTAGACTTGACCTTCGTAAATTCCGTCTTGGTACCAAACGCTGGAAGAAGGTCCCGATCACCAGGGATCTCGGCCAAGAGCTTTGCTTGAAGGACGGCACCCTTTGCCAAAACCGTGGTAGGATCCGAGGCACCACCGCCCACAGCGGTTCCAGCAGAAAAAGGGGTGATCACCGTCTCCTCGTTGAACCCAACGCTCAGCACGGTCTCGTCCAACCCCGGCAGACACCCAGTTCCACCGGCGTAGACGATCTCATCTATGTCGTAAAGGTCGAGGCCTGTATCGGCGACAAGTTTTTTCACGGAATCCGCGATCTTGGTATACACCTCCCGGGCTTCCATATCGAACCTCATCCGGTTGATTGCCCCTGAAAGGTCATAGCCATCCTTCAGACTCTCGACCGTACACGTGGCAGCACCAGGTGAAGCGGATATTGTTCGTTTTGTGTGTTCGATGGCGAGACGAAGTTTGGCCTCGGCACGCCTGTCGGCAGCGGAGGAGGTGGCGGTTACGGGAAGGGATAAAGGCACCTTGGTTTTCTTGGTAAATTCTTTCGCGAAGAATTTTATGAGTTTGTCGTCGATGAGATTGGCACCGATTGTAGGATCTGAAGAGGAAGCGAGGGGGTAGAGGAGACCTTGACGGATGGAGAGGATGGAGAGGGAAAGGGAGGAGGAACCAAGGTCTACGACAAGCTGAGTCCTGTCCTCCTTGAGGTCGGGAGAAGTGGGGATAGTAATCGATTGGAGGGCAGCAGCGGCGATATCGTCGATCAGCTGGAGGACTTTTACGCCAGTATCCTCCGCGGCCCTAACCAGGGCCTTACGCTGGACCTCCTCGAACCACGCTGGGATGGTAATGACAACACCTTCGACCCTCTTCCCTAGGAAATCCTCGGCAGACTGGACGAGGGACCTGATAAAGATCGTATTGACTTCAGAGACTGTTAGGTACCGTTCTGCAGGCGTGGGCTCTGATCGTGGTGTACCAAATTTTGAGGCAGCGGGGGTGTTAACGGTCGAAGTAACTGCAGAAGTGGGGAGAGGTTTTGGGGCAGGCTGGAGAATTGTGACCTTGTAGGCCGGTTCGTCCGGCTTCTCGGGGTGTTGAATGACCGGGGCGGAAACCACGAGTTTATCCTTAGGTATCTCGGAAAATCTGCAACACAAGTGTTTAATCCAATGCTGTAGCCCACAAGAAGGTCGTTTTCACTTTCTACCGAGGAGATTTCTGAAGCCGATGATCGTGTTCTCGGCGTTTTTTACCAGCTGATGTTTTGCGCCAGTGCCGATATACTGCGTCCCGCGTCATTTGTGAGATCTAGAAATTCTCGAGAACAGTAACACGCGTACGGTTTCTTCGCCATGAAAAGAGATAGCGGAGGCAATTTGGCGTTCACCATCCTGGTTGGCAATGCAATCTGCCAGTCCTTCCTGTAGCTCGAGTGAGCGATCACTTGATTCCGAACTGCGAAGAAATGCACACGAGCCTTGGACACGACCGCGATAGATGCGTAGGAATTTCCGTAGTTGATGCCAACAACTGTCGGTAAAGAGATGGGCGAAACCTCTATTGACGCGTTGGCTGACCCGTTCTGCTCCATTCGGACGGGGTGTTTCTGAAATTTTGAGCGGGAAGGGGAAAGATAATCGACGGGTCACGTGGTCCCCTCGGCTTCACGCGACGGGGTGGTGAACTGTGCCCGAGTCTGTCTTCTCCGTTGATCATCATTCTCATACGAGGTAAGGCCTCAGATTCGTCGGAGAGGATCACGGTAGATTCACCGGATTGATCTTTTTTGCAGAATCAGAGGCCAGGAGCTATGGATCTCGCACAGTTGTCCAAACTTGAGCCTCCAAGGTTGTCGCAATCAGTACATCGAGAGGAGTGCACGCAGTGTTTCGACAACCAGGTACGAATGCGTATCCAAGGGATCCCGATCCCGATTGCGATTGTAACCCTCTTGTTTGCAGGACGGCCCGCTTGGGATCGATGTCTGTTTGACCTGTTTCAACGGAGGTTGTCTTGATGCCGAGCGCCACCACGCTCTTAACCACTATAAAAAATCTGGGCACAAGTTTGCGTTGAATGTGAAGAGACGGAGGAAGCCTTCTTCGCGGAGGGTATGTTTTCACTATCCCTTGCCTGCTGCACCCCCGTCTAATACCGCCAATGAAGGTGGAGGGCGAGGAACCTCCAACCAAGATGACTAAGCTCGCCATCTTCGAGGAACGGGAAGAAGACAAATATATCCACACAACCGTTTTGAAATCATATAAAGATGGCCTCGAGCACCCGGACCTTTCTGCGGATCCCCTTGTTCAATCGCTCTCCGACGGCATTCTCAAATCACTCTCCTCGGGTCGGCAATCGGAGGTTCAATCTTGGGAGGAAGAGGTTCTACCCTGCGAACACACGTTGACACTCGAACAACTTGCCACTGGGCCCATCCCTGCGTCCGGGCTCGCTCACTGTAGTCGATGTGAACTGAAGGAGAACCTTTGGTTATGCTTGACCTGTGGCTCGCTTGGCTGCGGAAGGAAGCAGTACGGTGGAGTCCCTGGCGGCAACGGTCACGGTCTTAGCCACTTCGAAGAGACCGGTCACCAAATAAGCGTCAAACTTGGAACCATCACTCCCGAGGGCGGGGCAGGTCCGCTAGTATGACCTTCTCTGTAAGGTTGTCGACTGACCCCACACCCGATCAGATGCATACTGTTATGTTTGCGACGATTCAAAAATCGATCCTGAGTTAGCCTCACACCTTTCAACATTTGGTATAAATATCCAGACGCAGACAAAAACGGAAAAATCGATGACAGAATTGGTAGGCCCCTTCTGGCCGTGTTTTTCCGGGAGCGATGCTGAGCGAAGTAACAGCAAATTGAACACAACCTTAAATATGATTTTTCCCTCACCGGCGAAGATGGAAAGGCATTCGAACCCGTTTTCGGCCCTGGCCTCACAGGACTTTCCAACCTGGGCAATAGGTGAGGTTGTGTGCCATGACCTTGTGTTCGACAACACTAAAGGGTGGTTGTAATTCAGTTGTTATATGGCTTCCGTCGTCCAAACCCTCTTCTCCCTACCTTCATTCCAGAAGGCTTACTATCCATCCGCTGCTGAACACTGGGAAAAATGTACAGAGCCATTACCAGCCGATTGCGTGACCTGTCAGATGCACAAAATTGCCGATGGTTTGCTCTCAGGTCGATATTCCGTTCCATCTTCCACTCGGGAGATCCCTCCCCTCTCTCATGATTCCCCTACCCCTGTCTTCCAAGATGGTGTACGCCCTATAGGATTCAAGGCACTTATTGGGAAGGGGCACGAAGAATTTTCGACAATGAAGCAACAAGACTCGGAGGAGTTTTTCACGCACCTCTTAAAGGTCCTTCGACGTGCCCTCAAACGAACTCAAGGTGCTGGGGGCGAAATTGACCCGACCCAGGTTTTCACCTTTGTGATGGAACAGCGGTTGCAATGTACGTCGTGTAACAAGGTGCGATACAGGAACGACGAACTCGACGTTGTCAGCGTCGCTGTTCCTGCCATTGAGGAGAGCAAGGATGCAGAGGGGAAGATAACTTACCTGGACGTGCTGTTGACGGATACCCTTGACATCCTGACTGGGCACGAAGGACTGGAATATTCCTGCCCACAATGCAAAATGCCTGTCGTTGCGTACAAGTAAGTCCACCACGAGCAGCTTTCTCTCACTTCCTCATCTTTGTTTGGCAGGCAATCTCGGTTTGCGACGTTCCCTGAAGTCCTCGTGATCCACGCGAAGAAGTTCCAACTCGTGAACTGGGTCCCTACGAAACTCGATATCCCCATCAACCTCCCACCCTCGGATATTCTCAGCCTGGACAAGTACATCGGAAAAGGGCTACAAGATGGAGAAGTTGAGCTTCCGGGGGATGAACCAGGTAAGGGCACCTGCCTGTCTTGCCGGAGGTCACTAAACCGACGTGTACCACCTGAAGAGTCTTCCGGGTTGCCAGCGTTCAATGCCGAGGCGATGGCTCAACTCGAGGGAATGGGCTTCCCAGAAGTTCGTTGCCAGAAAGCGCTGCTTGCTACCGGAAACGCTGACCCAACCGCGGCAATGGAATGGCTGTTCGCGCACATGGAAGATCCTGGTATGAATCTTCCCCGAAATATGTGATACTCAGAAATCGTTGACGAACATACAGGAATCGATGACCCGATTCCTGTCGGCGGCAGCAGCTTTAAGGGTCCGGAGCCATCTCCAGAACAGGTCGCTATGCTGAATGCAATGGGGTTCTCCTTCGCCCAAGCCAGGAAGGCGCTCCGTGAGACGGTGAGTTCCGTGTTATCTATGGGCATGGTACATCTCATCAAGTCGTTTCAGGGCAGTGATGTCGAGCGAGCTGTTGAATGGCTATTTAATCACCCCGATGACACCGGGGAAGATGTACCAATGGGCGATGCTTTTGAGGCATCGACCTCCAAGGCGAAGGATCTTCCGGGAACTAAGACGCTGCCGGCGAAGTACAGACTCAAAGCTTTTATCTCTCATAAGGGGCCCTCCGTGCACTCTGGTCATTACGTCGCCCATATCAAACACCCGGATCTTATTCCCGAAAGCTCTGGCAGGGATGCGGATGGAGATTCTGAGGAAGGTTGGATCTTGTTCAATGATGAGAAGGTCGTGAAGGCGGATAAAGAGAGCGTGAGGGATTTGAAGCGCCTTGCGTACTTGTATATCTTTGAGAAGGTTTAATCGTCAGCGCAACTGTTATAGTGTTTGTATCACTCGGAAATTCTCCTCATAGAAAGGTGGAACATTTAATTTCGTGCCAGCAATCTGGACACCCGATGGCAAGACGGGCACCTCAGATAGCCAGAACGAACGCTAACGGAACGGGCAAATCTAAGAGGTTCTCGCTCATTCTAGAAGGTAAAGGAAGTTCTAGCCAACCGAATCTCACAACCACCGCCAGCCTATCTCTCGTTCACAAATCAGTACCCGCCCTCCAAGCAGATACCCTGGCCGCCGCGACACTCCTATTGATCGTTTGGATCATTTCAGGCCTGGCAGCTGTTGTCGCCGACCTATTTGCGTATCTGATTTCGAAGCACGTGGAACCAGTGGTCGCTTTTTCATTGATTGACATGTTCCGAAATCAAGAAAGCGGACAGATAAGCGACAAAATCTGCCGGGACTGACGAGAGATGGGATGGTCGTGGTCGTGGAGGAAAAGGGGTCACTCTGGAAATCCACCTTTTAAGTAACCAATGTTCGATTGGTATTCAACCGCTTACATCAGCGTCTCGCTTGGAGGAATTCCTATGTCCACCCTCGCTTACGTATATAGATGAACAAGAAGGCAGTTCAACGGCGCGCGCATTCGATGTCACGCGTTTTGGATCTTCGACACGTGATGTGTGACTTGACGCGTCTCCGTGCTGATTGGCAGCCTTCTGCTGTTTAACTCCTCTGCAACGATGGCATCTACTATTCCCTCCAAAGTGCTTTTCAAGAAGCTCGAGAAGGAGCTTCGTGAATACCTCCCCGAAGATTACAGCTACCTTCTTGATGAATGTATGCGTTTCCTCAACGGCTGTTCAACATTCAGAACTCACCGCGCGGTAGGCGTAAAGCTATGCCAGAACTATGATCTGTCGCCAGAAGAACTGCGTTGGAAATGGGAGACGGTCAAACACCTAAGCAGAGAGACACACCGATTGGATGTGTCTATGATGGGTGAACTCAAGAGGTGTATCGTGCAGGAACAGGCCAAAGCTAGTAGACCCACGAACAAGGGTCCAGGTGCACGTCTGTCAGGGGTCATGTCCGCGCGCAGTGGTGCCTCCGGATATGGCCCTGGAAGGATTTTACGCCAACCCGACGGTGCCTTCATGTCCGGCGTGAAGAAGGAGGATGTCAATCGCCCAGTTCCCGTCGCAGGATCAAGCAAGATTTCGTTCTCTCAGGTGGACAAGGTTGAAAGACGCGACTGCGAGTATTCTATCGGTGCGACCTTTCCGTGTACCGAGCTTATGCCTCTCCAGATCGTTACATGTACGAGAAACTGTCAGAGAGGAGTGATGGTACGTATTCCTCCAGACTTTGGAACAACTATCGTTAATGGGTTCTCGATTTACAAAGTCCTGGACGAAAGGATTGACGATATGGCAGAAATTGTCCGCCTGCATTACAACATCCAGGAACTCTGCGACCCGGCCTCCGCCACAGAAGTACTTCCCCTCCTTCCCCTGATCGTGCACTCTTGATAACCATATCCCAGGAAGATGTGGTTGTAGTTGGAAGGATTGTAGCAAGTGCGGAAATCGAAGCAACATCTGGTCCTTCAAAACTCAATGAGGCTTCAATCACGCTGGAATCATCCCGGATGATGGGGTCCGGTGTACGCGTTCCGCTGAGGTTCAACACCCCACTCAAGATCCATGGGAGTAGTCGAGTGGGGTTCTTCCCTGGAGCGATTGTTGCCCTCAGAGGTCGCAACGGCGGCGGGGGTTGGTTCTCGGTCTCCGAAGTTCTCTCTGTGGGTGGAAGCTTGAGGCACATTTCCCTTACGCTGATAAAAAACGTCGCAGCTTCCACGTATGAATGGCCCTTCGCCTCCGCCAAAGGAAGACGGCGAGAGCCCGTTCAGTATGCTCATTGCGGGCGGGCCGTTTACTCCGGATACAGATTTGCAATATAGGCCCTGGCAAAACCTTGCGCAAGTCATATCCAAGGAATCGCCTGACGCGGTCTTGTTGGTTGGTGCAAGGCTCCACAAATCTACACCTAGACTCTGATTCAAAGATAGCTGGGACCATTCGTAGATTCATCGCATCCGCGGATAAAAAATGGCGACGTGGATGAGACGCCAGAACAACTCTTCGAGAACCACTTCGCACATATTATCGGGGATATCTTGGCAGAGAAACCTTCGATATCGTTCTTCATGGTCCCAAGCGTCAGAGATATTCTCAGTGGACATGTGTCTTTCCCGCAGAGCGAATTTGACGCATCGTTACTGAGTCACAGTGTAAGAGCCGATCAGAAACCGAAGTTCTTCCCTTACTCAGTCCGACTCTTAGCGCGTTCACCCGCTCGGTAATCCGTGTCGATTCTCCATCAATGGTGTCGGATTTGCTGTCTCTACGGTGGATACCTTATTCCACCTCAAGAAAGAGGAAATCTTGAGGCAGGGGCAACAGGCCGATGCAGAGGCAGAGAGGGGGGAACCTCTGGATCCCATGGCCGAGCTGTGTCAGTATATGTTACGGCAGCGTAGGTGGGTTTTCACGATTCCCTACACCGGGATACACCGATCTCTGATCTTGTTTAGCTTCTACCCGATTTTCCCTCCTCCGATGGATGTCTCGCACGAAGTCAATCTTGACGTTTCGCGTTCCAAATTACTCGATTTAGACCACGGATCTCAAGACCATACCCCTCACGTACTCTTGGTTCCCAGCCGGCTGAAACAATTCTCCAAGGTTAGTCTGTTCGTGCGAACATATCACCGTGGTTATTGAAAATGCTTTTGCAGCTGGTTGACGGTGCAACCTTTATCAATCCATCTTCCGTATCAAAGGGCTCGTATGCCTTCTTGAGGTACTCTTGCCAGGAGAGTGAGGAAGCTGTCAACGTGGAGATTCGGAAACTATAGGATACCACGCACCCGCTATTGTCCAGCGAGATGTTCTCCCCCTCGCGCATCTATCCAGCCAACCACGTCCGGGCATGCTGCAGCCCACCTCCTGCCTTCTGTGACTGCGGACTATTAAATTAAAATCAGGGAGGCCGGACCCTTCCGGGGTTGTATAAGAGGGTCCCCCACGGTTGGACGAATGGAGGTGATCGCTGTGTGTGAGAAATGACGAACCGGAGCTGAGGCATTTTCATCCGGGTACCATTGCCTTTAAACTCATTCGAGGGCCCTCATTGTCACCAACCGTACAGTTCTCTTATTTCGTGTGCTCTTCCACGGACGTAGACCGGAACCGTATCTTGTGGTAAAAAAACGAGACGGACGTGAGCCTAATTGATTGACTGAAACAGAGGCGCGGTCGTCACTGAGCCCGCAATGTCTAAAAACACGTTATCAGGAGAGATGCCATGCCGTTTACAAGAACCAGAACATCCACAATACTCTAATTACCCACTCCAGGTCAGGAATTAGCATGGTTCAGTGTTGCCGCAGCTTTGCCTGCTCTCCTCCCAAAAACCGCACCAGAGGTGAGCCCGCTTCCTCCTGGGTAGTTCCTGTCGTGAAAAGCTCCGTTGTCACTCACTCCAAACACCAGGAAAAAGTGGGGCTTACGAGTAAAACAAGCCCCCAACAATTTCTCCGGCTGCGAACAGACCGGTTATTGTTTTGCGGTCCTCAGAAGAGATGACGCCGGCAGTGTTTGGGTCGATCGACAAACCTCCAAACGTGAATGTGATCCCTGTGGCGACTTTGACAGCAACGAGCGGCGGTTGGTCGATGGTTCGAGCCCAATTTGATTTGGGTAACTCCAATGACGACCCAGTGGAAAGGCCATCCTTGGCCGCAGGGTCCCATACCTTCTCCGGATGGAGGTCAATGAAGCAGGAAGTAGCTTTGTTGAAGTCCCGCAAGGTCTTCAAAAACCGGCCGGGATTTTCCAACCCTTGATGCGAGAGCTTCTCAGCCAGCTCTTCGACGGTTTGCGCAACCACCTTCTCCACAACATTATCCGCGTACTCCTCTTTGCGTAGCCATGGCGTCACCTTGGCATCGTAAACCTGGAATGCATACCCTCCTTTTTGCTTCAATATTTCGCGCCCAAACTTTGCATACGTATAGTTCCTGAAGTCTTCTCCTTCGTCGAGAAACCTATCTCCTTCGGCATTGACCATAATTCCGAGAGGGTAGCCGGACTTCGTGAACTGATTGCTCAGAAGGCGGTCACCGGCGTCCATCGATGCGTTGGCGTCCCAACAGGTGCTGTGGCATCCTCCCCAATCACCTTGGAACGCGGCACCTGCACGTTGAGCCATCAACAGAGTTTCTCCAGTGTTATATGGGGTTCCTCGGACCTTTGCAAGTAAGTGGCCCTATCCACACTGTGACTGCACGAATATAACAGGCGTACCCTGGCATTCCCCCATTCGGATCCAAGGTATTTGCACCGCATTTCACGGCTAGACTCAAACCCCCCGGAGGCCAGGATAACGGAGGTAGCCTCCAGGGTGAGTGTTTCGTCGCTTTTCTTGACCTTGAGTCCGGAGACCCTGCCGCTCGACAACATCAATTCAATAGCCTCCGTGTTGAACCAGATCTCGACTCCGGATTCCTTGAGAGCCCGGTGATGGGCTGCTACAAGTCCTTTCCCCCCACCCTCAACCGCAAGAACCATACCGCCCCAGAACTTCTGCCTTCCGTCGACCAGATAAGCTTGGCGGTGGAACGAGAGTATGAAGGGGATTTTGACCCGCTTCGAGAGCCACAAAATGGTGTCGTGAGAACCATCGACGAGGAACTTAACCAACGAAGGCTCCGAACGTTCATCCGAGAGACGCATGATATCTTTTGTGAATTGTTCGTGGGTATAAGGTTCCATGTCGATCGTAGCTGCGAGTTCGGGATCGACGTTGGGAACGATGTCGAGAATATCCGTGAGACCGTCGTGAATTGTACGATAAGCGCCAGCCGTGAAGTAGCCGTTCCCGCCTACCCATTCTGGTGGACATTTATCGATCAGGAGCACGCGCTTGCAGCCGCCGTCAATGGCAGACAGAGCAGCAGAACTCCCAGCGTTTCCAGAACCAACGACAATGACGTCAAATTTGGGATGACTCTGGGAGGCGGGAGGCGTCGCCTCCGTGAGGGGGGTTGATGGGTTAGACATACTGTAAGCGCACGACCAATCCGGCGTCATCAGTCATCACTGAACCTGCCGCTGCCGGCCCTCGACCCCGTCACCAGTCATCACCCGAGCTGCCGGAACCCTCGAGCGGCAGGTCATCAGTC
>Ga0307515_10002695_pt1 | contig 38039 bp, 37 predicted proteins | sample 17_EM_MG_FD_194513 | JGI IMG/M metagenome (GOLD analysis project Ga0307515, IMG submission 194513) | Populus trichocarpa ectomycorrhiza microbial communities from riparian zone in the Pacific Northwest, United States - 17_EM | ecosystem: Host-associated > Plants > Roots > Unclassified | place... | reverse complement strand
CAGAGTACCTGGACCTCAAGCAATCGGCAATGAGCCCAAGCTCCGGATCCTCGAAATCTTCTGGGCGCTTGCATGGACGTGCCTGCTTACCATCGTACGTCTCTCTTTACATTACTTGGAATCCCTCCCTTTCCCTCGCTTACTCCGTCTGCACGCCCGCGCAGCGCGCCACTCACATATTGAACAGTCGAAGAGCTCAATGGCAACCATGACTTGTGGGTCAATTTGAACCTCTTCTATTAACATCGGCCATGTTGTGGAATATATAGAGAAGTGGACAAGTGACTTCCTAACGTCCACATTTTTTATGGCGTACAATCTAAGTTATTTTGTCTAAAACCGGACGCAGAGGGCCTTCGCTGGACTAGATGGCCAGAAATACATCGTGAATAGGTGAATGTATGAACTAAAGCCAGTTCGACTACTACGCCTCTCGGCGTTTGAGTCATACGGCGAACGATGCCGATATTTCGTAAGTACGTATTGAGGCACTCGTCCCTACCTAATCTTATCTGTCGTAAATCCATTTTAACTGGCCGAACAGTCTGAGCGTGCGACGTGTCATCCGTTCGTGACCTGCCTCGGTCTGCTTCGCGAACAAGGCACGCGAGTCGGGCCATGGGAGAATCGAGATCTGATTCGCCCCACCAAGGCTTATTGAGGGGCACATAATTTGTCCTGTCCAGTCTGTGGGAAGCTCGGTCTGAGAAGGCTGTCCAGTCCGCCAGGCCAGGCCACACGCTTTCCGTGCGGCGAGCGGGCTGTCGACTTCCAGCATTCTCTGACTCCTACCATCCCCAGTGCGCTCGAGTCAACCCCCGTTGAATCGTGGAAACCCACCAAGACTCATATCAACCATTCTCCATGAATTCTAACTTCAATTCGCTTGACTTCAACTCATACTACCCTGACCCAAGCAATAGCATATCCGCCTTCGTCCTGTCCACTTTCTTCAAACGCCATCAGTCGGTGCCCCATGTGCCTCATGGCAAAAGCGATCATTTGCTATCTTGTGACGAAATCTATCAGTCGCCGCCTCGTCACAAAGCCCACCTTATCCCTGTAGAAATATTCTCCGAGATCTTTCTGTACACTGTCCAAGATGATCCGCACTCTCAAACGAATTTGATGCTTGTATGCCGACACTGGCGCAATATTATGCTTTCCACTCCGGGAATCCACTCTCAATTGAGAATCAACAGCTGGACAAGGAAGAAAGACGTCGAGGGGTTTGGGAGGAGACGGCTCCTTGATGTGATTGTGGGTCCACAACTTGATGATTTCGAGACAGATGAATGGACGCGTGCCCAGAATCTCGATCCTTTCGAATTTCATGCGTGCTTTATGGCTGCAGCCGAGGCAGCATCCAGATGGCGCTCGCTTGTCCTCGTCTCATTTCCACCTCCTGGAGAATACAAGGATTTGCAAATTATGCATCCTTTGCAGCATCTTGAGTCCTTCAAACTCCACGCAAGTTGCGAACTTGGCAACTTCCTGGAGCCACTTCTCACCGCAATCACCACAACTGTCACTCCACGCTTTACTGTAATGGAGGTCTTGAACCCTGATGCTGCACTCTACATTGTGCAACCTGCTCACTTCCGATTTTGCTCATCCCTCACGACCCTCAGACTTAATTGTGGCAGGATGCAGAATCCTGCCGATGTCCTCCCATCCCTGAACAAGCTGGAGATCTTTGAGGCCGATCATCTTTCCCTCCCAAATTATTCACCTGGAAGTGATCTTCCCCTAACCCAGAGTCTCCGTGTCTTGTGTCTCAAGTCTGTTTCTGTTCAATGGATAGCAGGCCGGATCTTTCCTGCCCTCGAGGAATGCTCGATCATATTCCCACACCACCCTGATGCTCTACAGTCTGTGTATATGCCATCCTGTTCGATTCTGAAATATCACTCCAATAACCTTCGCCCCCTTGAACATTTTCATCATCCCCCACTGGCTAGATTGGAGGTAAAATGTGGCCAATGGAGGACCTGGAGGGGAAATCCGCAGCTCACCGCATTACATCGCATTTTTGCTGCTCAGAGCCTGACCTGCCTGCATCTGGAAATCAAATGCAGTGAGCGGCTTTTGGCCTGTGTGCTGAGACTTACCCCATCATTGGAAGAGCTATGGATGGGATTATCAGACCCCCATGCACTGAGCGCCGCTTTCTTCCTGGCATTTGCTGCCGGGGGGCGCAGTACAACTGTAGAACCATCAAGCCGGACCATTGTACCACTTTGTAGGCAACTGAGAAAGCTTCATCTGTACTACAAAAGATGGTCGAGAGGCACAGAAAGAAATGGACTCATCCCGGCCTTTGGTGCTATTGTGGCATCACACCCGGCCAAGGAACAAGCTTTCTCATTTCGATTGAGCTTTGTTGAATGGTCAGTACTGGCGGAATGGATCGTCCATGAACCAGTGGAGAGACTTGATCTTAATTGGAAAGGATACACAGCCTTCATTGGGGTTTCAAGCTCACATGGCATAGTGCCGTTAACATGGGATTCAGTGGGTGGCGATCATGACCCCTTTATAAGCTCAGAATACTCTCCACTTCCTAGGGAGGCGGAATATATTGCAACTGTTAATTTTTCGATGCTTCCCATTGATTATTTCTTTTCTTTCCATAACCTCAAGGAAGTGAGAGTGAGCTCATTATATCTGTACATGCGAACAAACACACAATCTTCACCAGATGCGCCCCTTTTCCACACGCTCATGGTCCTTGCTGTAGACGCCGCTCCATCATCATTCTTGTCTGGTAAAACTTTCCACAAGCTCGAGAGATACAAGGAACAATATATTCGTTGTAGTGACAATCCAGGACAGAACCCGTTGACAGAAATGCCAGTTTGCACCAGATTAGTTGCGCCACTCTCCAGACTTGCTACTTTGAAGCTTCCACAGGTCTGTGAATTGGGTGTATTCATCGATCACAAAAACCTCAATCGAATATGGGAAAATCACCTTGCAGTCAATGCAAATCTGTCAGGATTGAGGCTCCTGCATTTATGCGTTCATTTTTATCATGTCCCGTTGCCTACCATTGAAATAATCAAGATCCTTGGATTGTTACCTACGCTGGAAACTCTGGTCCTTGATAGCCGGTATCTAGTTGACCCGTATGTCAACTTCTTTGAGGTATTTGTTCCACGTGACGTACCAAGGACACCTGGATTGAATCAGTCAAGTCGGGGGAGTCGGATATCCGGGGTACTTTGCCCCAGATTGGAGAGTCTGCAGCTTACACGTTTACGGCTCGTTGAGCAAGGAAAGCCGATGCCTGTTCTCAACGACATTGTCACTCTGCGTGCTAGTATTGGGTCGCCTTTGAAGAGTTTCACCCTTTGTTTTGACTGGCCCGAAACAAAGAAATGGGAGCTGATTGGGACGGATGGGAGTTTTATTATGGAAGAGGTTGTCCCAGCTCTGGAGTTTCAACTTGTCATTTGACCTGAGTGACTCTAGCCAATTTACTGCAATAATCATGCTTAGATGGTGTCAAATGTGTGTACATATGTATATTTTTCCTTGCCCATTGCAAATCTCTATTCAAACCTGGCGTAGATAATTATACTAATAACTCACCCATTCTTTCCATTCTAAGTTCTCTGCGCCTGTTGCTCATGTGTGCACAGCATCACTCCTGCGGCACCCAGTTCTTGCACTCGGGACTGTGTTGGAATATTGACCCTGGTTTGGCCTGGCAACACCATCTCAAAGCCATCTCAAAGCCATAGGGCATCTGATCTACAGAGGTCAGCCGATGCGCATTTGTCCCATGATATAAACTCTACCGATTATTTTCACGCTTGCGATATTTAACTACTCAGAAGCGCATGTTGAGCGTAAGCCTATTCATTTCCATTTTCCATTTTTCATTTTGTTGGGAAAGGGATCGGGGAGGGAATGCGTCATGCACGCCTATTCGTATTCATTCAATGATGTACCCCATACTTACGTGCCTGGAGTATTCTTACCCACAGGGGGTTGCAAAAGCCTGCAAAGAGGACCAGGCAGGGTCATGACGCTCATGAGCCATTCTCATCCCCCTGATGCTGGTGGATTTATCCCATGTCCCCAGATTTGTGTGCAACCAGGTTTAATATGTGACATGGTCCCGCAAATTTTGTGGAGGCGTGGTGAAATGGTGGGAGATCGATCCCGTCAGCTCCCACGCATGCCATTGCCCGATTTGGTCAGAGGGTTGATCTCCGTGCGTTGTAATAAGCTCGGCTGGTTGGCGGGGACATTGCCGATAGTAGGCAATGTGGACGGTATGGCTGAAAAGTAATCGACGGAGTCTTCACTGTAGTACCCCTGTGTGGAGATTCTCGCCAATTGAACTATTGTAAATGCTCCTAGCGGCCCCGTCAATTTCAATAGTGATAAGGGAGCCGTCGGTATAGCCGGTGCTAGTACTGCGGTATGACTACTTTTGCAGCGGTATTCGTGATGGGCGACGGCCTCTTGATCCTTTCTCTATGGGACGCCGACTATGACATCCATGGGAAGAGATATCGCCAACGGGTCTCCTGTCTCCCGACTGCAGTTCCGTAATCCCACTTCTCATCTCTTGCTCATCCGTTGACCCTGGCATCAGTCCATTACCCGTGGCGGCTTTGCGTCAAGAGGCACGCCCATGTGGCGAAGGTGAGTACATGCGTGCCTCATGCCGAACTTCGAGCTCGCTGGGATAAGTGCAATGACGGGTACATCACAACGCGACTCTCCGTAATGGATAACGGACGAGCGACGAAGATGCGGGTTCGACGTACGACAGGCCGTGATTCTCTGTGGAAAGCCATACCGGCGCCTTGTGTTCGTTACCCGTTTGCGAAGTGCAGGGACTTGGTACTCACCTAGTGCCTCTGCTGGTGAGGACCACCTGCCTCAGGAACTGGTGTATCACCATGTCGGGCTGCTGGTAACCGGTTTGCATGGCTAACACAAAAGGTTACATTTTTTGTTGTTGTACATACTTAAATTAAGTCGGTAGGCTCAACGAACTGGGCGTATATTCTCTCGATAATTTCTGCCAATAACGGACTCTCACGCAGGTGGCCGAGAATTGTTTTGTGGTCGTGTCGAGCAGCGTAGTCAGCCAGGTCGAAGACGGCCTCGTCTATTGGCTTGAATGCTTATGTGCGTCGGGTGAGTTATGTCCCATGGACGATCAGGCAAGGGGGTAGCGTACTTCGGTGACCCTAAGGAAGTCCCTGGTCTTGCAGTTGCCAGCATAGATGCGAGAGATGACGAGTTCAGACCTGGAAGGCCCGCCGTCATCTTACCGAATCTGAATTCATACTCCCTGTCCTGTGTGAGTTCCTCGACGGCGTCGAGACTAAGGGAACATGAGACAGTCCCCTGAAATCCCTTGTCTATAGACGTACCGATCGTTGGTAGCCCTGATATTACGCAGCGGGTTGTAAAGCCAGATACGGAACAGGCGCTTTCCTGTGTGCACCATGAGTTACTATGCCGTCGAATACACGTGTCGCAATGCACACCAGAAGGTGTGATGCACCATATAAGCAGCTGATGTAGCGTCCCTTCTTCCGTCCCATCGTTGTTGAGGAGTACCTGAAACCAAAGCTCAGCTGTACCGCTCCTTTTCTCTGATCCAACCAAAGAACTCACTTCGATATGGGTCAACGTCTGCCCCCACGAGACTCGTCACAAAGCGCACCTTATCCCTGTAGAAATATTCTCCGAGATCTTTCTGTACATGGTCCAAGATGATCCGCACTCTCAAACGAATTTGATGCTCGTGTGGCGACATTGGCGCGATATTATGCATTCCACTCCGGGCATCCACTCTCAATTGAGGGTCAATAGTTGGACAGAGAGGAAAGATGTTGAGGGGTTTGGGAGGAGATGGCCCCTTGATGTGACTGTTGGTTCACAATGGTATGAACCCGAGACAGGTGAATGGATAAGTGACCAGTATTTCGATCCTAGCTGTCGGATTTCATGCATGCTTTATGGCTGCAAGCGAGGCAGCGTCCAGATGGCGCTCGCTTGTACTCGTTTCATTTCCACCCCCTGGAGAATACAAGGATTTGCAAATCATACACCTTTTGCAGCATCTTGAGTCCTTCAAACTCGACACAAGTTGCGAACTTGGCAACTTCCCTCACCGCAATCACCACAACTGTCACCCCACGCTTTACTGTAATGGAAGTCTTTCACCCTGATGCTGCACTCTACATTGTCCAACCTGCTCACTTCCGAGCCTTCTCATCCCTCACAACCCTCAGAGTTGCTTGTAGGAGGATGCAGAATCCTGTTGATATCCTCCCATCTCTTCACAAGCTGGAAATCCTTGACGCTCATCATCTCTCCCTCCCAATTCATCTTCCAGCCATTGACCTTCCCCTAACCCAGACCCTCCGCAACTTGCGTTTGAAGTGTGTTTCTATCCAATGGATGGCAGGCCAGATCTTTCCTACCCTCGAAGAATGCTCTATCATATTCCCACAGTATGCTGATATTTTCCAGTCTGTGTATATTGCGTCATGTTTGATTCTGAGATATGATTCTAATAACCTCGGTGCCCTTGAACATTTTCATTGCCCCCGCCTAGGCGAGTTGGTGATAAAATGTGGCCAATGGAGGAAATGGAGAGGGGATTTGCAGCTTGCAGCTTTGCATCCGATTTGTGCTGCTCAGAGTCTGACTTGCCTGCATCTGGAAATCAAATGCAGTGAGCGGCTGTTGTCTTATATGCTGGGACTTGCCCCATGCTTGGAAGAGCTATGGATGGGACTTTCGAACCCCCATGCACTGAGCAGTGCGTTCTTGCTGGCATTTGCTGCTGGAGGGCGCAATACAAGTGTAGGGCCATCAAGCCGGGCCATTGCACCACTCTGAAGGCAACTGAAGAAGCTTCATCTGCACTACAAACGATGGTCAAGAGGCGGAGAAAGAAATGGACTCATCCCAACCTTTGGTGCTATTGTGGCATCACACCGGGCCAAGGAACAAACATTCTCATTTCAATTGAGCTTTGGTGAAGGGTCTGAATTGCAGGAATGGATCATCCATGAACCAGTGGAGAGATTTGATTTTGAATCGCAAGGAGACAGGACCGTCATTGGGGTTTCAAGCCCACATGGCATAGTTCCGTTATCCAGAGCTTCAGTGGATAGTCATGATGGCCCCTTTACAGGGTCAGAATACCCTCCACTTCCTAGGGAGTCGGAATACATTGAAACTAATGAGAATTTGGAGCTTCCCATTGATTATTTCTTTTCCTTCCATAGCCTCAAAGAAATGAGGATGAGATTATTAGGCCTGCACATGCGGTCAAACACACAATCTTCGCCAGATGCACCCCTTTTCCATTGTAGCGAGTAGAGTATACAAGCAAGGCACTTAGTCAATCTTCACTCTTGAGAGACGCTCAAGGTAAGAGGGACTGGGAGGAAGCGACGAATGAAGTATGATTTCAAGGTCGAATGGAGAATACAGGCCTCCCCATCGTTGCTTATATACAACGTATCAAAGAACCCAAGAGGATCAAAAAGAATCCAGGAGAACAAACGATGACATCATAAGGAACATTCTGGAACAGCACAGAAGGACAATGAGTCATAGACGACGTCATCAGGGAATGTTCTAGCATAGGGTCACATGCGAGGGAGAACAACATGGAAAAAGGTTTGGGGGTTTGTTAGGTATCTCATCCATACACTCAAGGTTCTTATTGTTCACACCTCTTGACTGTCACCCTTGGCTAGTCAAACCTTCCACAAGCTTGAGAGATACCAGGAAAAATATGCTTTTGATGTGGATGAACCAAGACAGGACCAGTTGACAGAAATGCCTGTCTGCACTAGATTGGTTACGTCGCTCTCCAGACTTGCTACTTTGAAACTTCCACAGGTCCGTGAATTGGAAGTACTTGTTGATTATGAGGAGATACCTGATTACCTCTGGGAAAAGTACATCGCAGTCAACGCACAGCTATCAGGATTGAAGCTCCTGAGCTTATCCACAACCGAGACTGCAGCCTCATATTTCAATGATATCCCAAAGATCCTTGGATCGTTACCAGCTCTGGAAACCTTGGTTCTCTACAATTGGCATCTACATTATCCATATGTCACCTTCTTTGAGGCGTTTATCCCAATGAATGCACAGGGTACTTCTGAACTGACTTGGGAGGGCCAGATACCCGAAGTTCTTTGCCCCAGGTTGGAGAGTCTGCAGATCGAAGGTATTCGTCCCACTGTCCAACCAGAGCTGATGCCAGTTCTCAAAAATATCGTCACTCTGCATGCTATTACTGGGTCTCCTTTGAAGAGTTTCACCTTTTATAATTGGAATCCCAACCAAAATTGGGAGCTGATTGGGAGAGATGGGAGTTTTATGATGGAAGAGGTTGTTCCAGGCGAGAGTTTTGAACTTGACATTTGACATGAGTAGTTCCGGCCTAATCACTGCAATGATCACGCTTAGAACGACGTCAGAAGTATGTACATTGGAATGTTTTTACATGTTTATGCAAGTCTCTATTCCTAAGGACGAAACTGGTTTAAATAATCAAGATGAATAATTCACCCACATGTCTTCATTCTAATTTCTCTGCGCCTGGCCTGGCTCATGTGTGTGCAGCACCACTCCTGTGGCACCCATCCATTGGACACCGGTCCGCAAGAGGGAGGAGTGGACGATACATATACTGGGAAGTGAATGAGGCTCATGCTCTATTTGCATCCTCCTGGTGCTCGTGAGCTTACCCTGTGTCCGCTGGTCAGTCTGCAATGTGCGACGCGGTTTCGGCAAATTCTGGGAGGTGAAGTGGGACCATGGGAGATCGACCTTGTCAGTTCCCACGCATGGCATTGCCCTATTTCGTCATAGCGTTGACTTTTGTGCTTGGTGTCAAGTTCGGCTGGTCGGCGAGGACATTTTATGAGGTATGTTGCACCTTCAAAGGATGAATGGATGCAGTGCCACCAGAGCGGGCGGAATATCGCAATGTATCCACACCATGGTGGTGGAACAAGCCAAGGTACCGCCAATTGTGGACAACGTGGATGTGTCTTTGCGATATGGCCGAAAATGACCGATGGGGTGTTGGCTGTGGTGTGCGTGTGAGAAGATGTTAGTGCTCCTAGCGGCCTCTTTACTCTCGTGGTAAGAGTGGAGCCGTAGATGCAGTCAGTGTCGATACAGAATTACTACTTCTTCCCATGGGGAAAGTCAATTCTGCCAATGGTGAAGAACGCTGGGTCTCGAACACTGCGAGAGCACCTTGGGCACTCGAATCCAGGGCCTCTCAGGCCCTGATCTGCCTAGTAGATTTACCCCCCTGAAGGGGTCCGCCGTCAGCAGTCAGCAGTCAGCATAAATGCTGACGCCGTCCTCATCTCTCTGTCCTCATGGCCCCTTTTGTGCGGGCCCTTGAGGGTGCAATAATTTTTTGTATACACTACAGAGTAGTTTGAATATATATATATAATTCATTGTATAATTTACATGGTCTGGGTAATCTGAGAGAAAATCACAAGTTGTAGAAGCTGACGGCGCGTCAGCATCGTCATGACACACCGTCAACTTGAAGGAAGGCCGTCATGATGCGCCGTCAGCTTGAAGGGAGGCTGTCGCGACGCACCGTCAGCTTGAAGGGAGGCCATCGCGATGCACCGTCAGCTGGAAGGGAGGCCGTCGCGACGCGCCGTCAGCTTGAATGATGGCTGTCATGACGCGCCGTCAGCTTGAATGGTGGGTGTCATGACGCACCGTCCACTTGAAGCGAGCCTGTCATGACGCACCGTCAGCTTGAAGGGAGGCTGTCATGACGACGCGCAGCGGAGTATCAAACAATAGGGGCACCGATGCGGCCCGTATAAATTATAAAATACCCCACCATAGTTTAGTTATGTATTTATCTCGTATTTAATTTAATTAATTATTAATTTAATCGATTTATATTTAATTCTTGGAATTTTTTTGGGCGCGCGCGGCGGCCCAGAACGGGGGTTTTCATGAACATATTGACCTAATTTCACTATTTATATCAACGCTGATGGTTCGAGAGGTAAATAGATTTATCTCGAATTTATCCGAATATATCTATGCGTTGAAACACCTCGTGCACACCTCAAATCTGTATTTGAATAGGTGAGTTCAAAGAGTGTATTGCCAGTATTCCAATACTGAAAACAATTGAAAAAGGCTTTTGGGCCTTTTAGAAAAAAAAATTGAGCCAGCGCCCGGTCCACCCGTCGCACCACCCATCGGCGTTGTACCACGCGCCCGTCGTGGTATCCGTTCGCGCCGTCTCCCACCTGGCGTACCTGGCGTCTCTCTCGTGTCCTCCAGATATTCCCAACGCCTCTGCCGCCACCCTGCCCGGCCATCCGTTCGTTTTTTGCTGCATCTTGGACCACGCCACCGTCGCCTGCCTCGCTGCCCCCACTTTCCATGTGCGCGTTCTTGATATTTCGGCATACCAAAAGGTGAGTATGATAGGGCTGGACGTGTTGTTCAGCTTACCACTCGAAAGCTTTACGAACAGTGCAGCAACCCCGGGAGCGACGCGATCCCATGTATGTGCAATCTACATTATCACATGCACCTTACTGACGCTTATAGCCCAACCTACAGTCCGCGCGCGGTGTTTAACGGCTCTGCAGGTCCTTCCCTCGATCGTCGCCGCCATCATCGCCGCCCCTACACATCAATGACCACGTTCTCAAGGTTCTCTGCATATTCAGAGGTGAGTACAACATGACTCAAGGCGTTGCTTAGCAGCTAATCGCTTACACCATCCGAAAACCTCGACTGGTCTGCATAACGACCCCGGGAGCGACTCGCCCATGTACATGCGTCGTCCATATATCGCATCCAACTACCCGGTACTTGTAACTCCACCCAGGGCCCACGCGCGCCAGCTATCGGCTTCGCAGGACCTCGGACGACCTCGAGTCTTCCTCCTCGCCGCCTTCCTCACCGCCCCCCCACCTCCATGGGCTCGTTCCTAATGTTCCCTGGATACCCACAGGTGAGTATAATGTCTTTCAATTCGCCGTTCAGTGTCCAACAGCTTGCAACTCAACGACCTTGCCCAGGCTCCGCCGGACCACATACCGACCCCGGAAGCGACTCCTTCGTGTACGTGTGTGTGCACATTTATCGTGTGTGCTTCACTGACGCTTGTGGCCCAACCCACAGCCCACCCGCGACAGCTATCGGCCTTTGCAGTACCTCGGACCTCCTCTTCCTCGCCGCCTTCCTCGCTGCCCCCACACACCCAAGCGCACAATCCCAAGGTCCCCTGCATACCCAGAGGTGAGTACAATATCATTCTACATGGTGTTTAGCTCCCAATAGTTTACCCAATTCGATGACCTCGCCCAGGTTCCGCCGGACCGCGTAACAACCCCACAGGCACTCCTCCATGTACGTACGACCTGTATAAATGTATAATAGTTTAGTTATGTATTTAATTCGAATTTATTTAATTTTTATTTAATTTTTAATCGAATTTTCTTTGAATTTTCTTTGAATTTTTTGGGCACATGCGGCGGCCCAGAACGGGGGTTTTCGTGAAGCAAATTTACCTGACTTCACTATTTGTATCAATACTAATTGCTCGAGGGGTAAAAATATTTATTCTAATTTATCTGAATATATATCTACATGCCAGAACACCTGTGCACGTTGGGCCGATAGTGTGGACCAGGGGGATTGGTAGGCATTGGACCAATAAGGTAGGCCAGGGCGGTCGGTACGCATCCGCCCGATAGGGTAGGCCAGAGCGGTTGGTACGCATCCGCCCGACCTTGCATCGCGTTGCTTACAACTTGGGCACTTACTTAGTTTATTGAGAGCAATTAATACTAGTTTGTACATATTTCAGAACTTCATCGTCGCTGTACAATCACGCTCAGCGCCTGCTCCACACGGCAGACACATGAATATGATGCTCCCCTCGAATTGAGGGAGAGTGACGGCCTGTCAGCTACTGGTGCATGTTGTAATGGGCTGCCCCTGTATGTATTAATGCTTTCCCTACTCGCGGTGCGAATGTATCAAGCCACAGACAGGAAATGTGAGCGAAATGATGGTCCCGATACCTGCACCCAATACCCTCAAAATTGTGTCCGTACTCGTTGTAGGTTTTTTTTATATTTCAAATCTAGACTATTAAGGTACTCTATGCCGGTTCATCCGAGGCCTCTAGCATTCATATTACTATCACTAGAATTTTTTCTTGTGGGGATTGCTTTGTCTTTTCGTGGTGGTTTTCTGCAGTGCCTGATCGACGCCCTGGCGTCTGGCCAAATGAATGGTACGATCGGCCGGCCGGCACACATTCGCCAGGCCAGCACACCTCGGCATGTGCGCCCCTGATATCGGGTGGCCAGTGGCACACAACCGCCCTATCGGTCCGACACGGCCCGACGCGCACCGTACAGGTAGTCGGGTCCCCCACCTCCAACCGTTCATTGCGTGAGCGAACGAACGATTCCCTCAGCTTGGCGGCCCTTTCAGTGGTGCTTAGAGGACCGTTGAAGCTGCAGGGGACGTGCACGCGCACAGGTGTTCTGGTGTGTAGATATATATTCAGATAAATTAGAATAAATCTATTTAACTCTCGAGTAATTAGTATTGATACAAATAGTGAAGTCAGGTAAATTTGCTTCACGAAAACCCCCGTTCTGGGCCGCCGCGCGTGCCCAAAAAATTCAAAGAAAATTCAAAGAAAATTCGATTAAAAATTAAATAAAAATTAAATAAATTCGAATTAAATACATAACTAAACTATTATACATTTATACAGGTCGTACGTACATGGAGGAGTGCCTGTGGGGTTGTTACGCGGTCCGGCGGAACCTGGGCGAGGTCATCGAATTGGGTAAACTATTGGGAGCTAAACACCATGTAGAATGATATTGTACTCACCTCTGGGTATGCAGGGGACCTTGGGATTGTGCGCTTGGGTGTGTGGGGGCAGCGAGGAAGGCGGCGAGGAAGAGGAGGTCCGAGGTACTGCAAAGGCCGATAGCTGTCGCGGGTGGGCTGTGGGTTGGGCCACAAGTGTCAGTGAAGCACACACGATAAATGTGCACACACACGTACACGAAGGAGTCGCTTCCGGGGTCGGTATGTGGTCCGGCGGAGCCTGGGCAAGGTCGTTGAGTTGCAAGCTGTTGGACGCTGAACGGCGCATTGAAAGACATTATACTCACCTGTGGGTATCCAGGGAACATTAGGAACGAGCCCATGGAGGTGGGGGGGTGGTGAGGAAGGCGGCGAGGAGGAAGAGGTCGTCCGAGGTCCTGCGAAGCTGATAGCTGGCGCACGTGGGCCCTGGGTGGAGTTACAAGTACCGGGTAGTTGGATGCGATATATGGACGACGCATGTACATGGGCGAGTCGCTCCCGGGGTCGTTATGCAGACCAGTCGGGGTTTTCGGATGGTGTAAGTGATTAGCTGCTAAGCAACGCCTTGAGTCATGTTGTACTCACCTCTGAATATGCAGAGAACCTTGAGAACATGGTCATTGATGTGTAGGGGCGGCGATGATGGCAGCGACGATCGAGGGAAGGACCTGCAGAGCTGTTAAACACCGTGCGCGGACTGTAGGTTGGGCTATAAGCGTCAGTAAGGTGCATGCGATAACGTAGATTGCACATACATGGGATCGCGTCACTCCCGGGGTCGCTGCACTGTTCGTAAAGCTTTCGAGTGGTAAGCTGAACAACACATCCAGCCCTATTGTACTCACCTTTTGGTATGCCGAAATATCAAGAACGCGCACATGGAAAGTGGGGGCAGCGAGGCAGGCGACGGCGGCGTGGTCCAAGATGCAGCAAAAAACGAACGGATGGCCGGGCAGGGCGGCGGCGGAGGCGTTGGGAATATCTGGAGGACACGAGAGAGACGCCAGGTACGCCAGGTACGCCAGGTACGCCAGGTACGCCAGGTACGCCAGGTGGGAGACGGCGCGAACGGATACCACGACGGGCGCGTGGTACAACGCCGACGGGTGGTGCGACGGGTGGACCGGGCGCCGGCTCGATTTTTTTTTCTAAAAGGCCCAAAAGCCTTTTTCAATTGTTTTCAGTATTGGAATACTGGCAATACACTCTTTGAACTCACCTATTCAAATACAGATTTGAGGTGCGCACGAGGTGTTTCAATGCATAGATATATTCGGATAAATTCGAGATAAATCTATTTACCTCTCGAACCATCAGCGTTGATATAAATAGTGAAATTAGGTCAATATGTTCACGAAAACCCCCGTTCTGGGCCGCTGTGCACGCCCAAAAAAATTCCAAGAATTAAATATAAATCGATTAAATTAATAATTAATTAAATTAAATTAAATTAAATTAAATACGAGATAAATACATAACTAAACTATGGTGGGGTATTTTATAATTTATACGGGCCGCATCGGTGCCCCTATTGTTTGATACTCCGCTGCGCGTCGTCATGACAGCCTCCCTTCAAGCTGACGGCGCGTCATGACGGCTTCCCTTCAAGCTGACGGCGCGTCACGACGGCCTCCTTCAAGCTGATGACGCGTTGTGACGGCCTCCCTTCCAGCTGACGGTGCGTCGCGACGGCCTCCCTTCCAGCTGACGGTGCGTCGTGATGGCCTCCCTTCAAGCTGACGGCGCTTCGCGACGGCCTCCCTTCAAGCTGACGGTGCGTCATGATGGCCTTCCTTCAAGTTGACGGTGTGTCATGACGATGCTGACGCGCCGTCAGCTTCTACAACTTGCGATTTTCTCTCAGATTACCCAGACCATGTAAATTATACAATGAATTATATATATATATTCAAACTACTCTGTAGTGTATACAAAAAATTATTGCGCCCTCAAGGGCCCGCACAAAAGGGGCCATGAGGACAGAGAGATGAGGACGGTGTCAGCATTTATGCTGACTGCTGACTGCTGACTGCTGACGGCGGACCCCTTCAGGGGGGTAAATCTACTAGGCAGATCAGGGCCTGAGGGGCCCTGGATTCGAGTGCCCGAGGTGGCGAGAGGCCACCGCCACCCTCGAGCCCGATCCATTCCCCGCGCTTGGCCTGACCCAGGCATCCCGAATGACTCCACTGGTCGGCGGCAATTTGATGGGTGCATCTCCGAGTTTTCTGACGCCGCCTCAAGAAAAAGCCCTCGTGCGTCGAAGCAGACGAGACGCCACAGGCTCGTTTAATCTCCTCGATGACGACAGTCGAAAACCCAAGTGGAGGTCAAGGACGAGGGAGCGGATGCTGAGTGATAGTTATCGGTTCATGTGCGACCTCGACGAGCAAGCGATAACCAGCGGGACGACCCGAACGGCGGACGTGCGAACCGGCAGATGGACCGACATCGTGAGTGCGTTCAATATACCGAAGGGTGTCACATGACAGACGTTCAGTCCGATTTCGAAGGACGCTCGCCGACCGTAATTAATTGTAATTTTCATCGCTGGATCAGTTTACCAACTCTAAAGTCGGTCTCGTGTTGCTACATTGCTCACAAATCACCTTCGACCCACCGTCTCTCAAAACCGGAGCCACCCCGTCGTTAGTACCGTTAGTTCCCCAAGAGAGGACCCTCACGGTCACAGCCGTCGTGCGTCGCTCGTCTATTTTGCACTCATGGCAAGTCGCGTTGGGATGTACCTGGGTTCGAATTCACTCCAGCGTCCTCGAAGCACTGCACGAGCCTCGCATATCCTCGCCTTCACTACACCGCGCGTGAAGGAAAACTGGTGAACACCAGATCTCCCATCATCGCCGCGGATTGGGTGTTCCTTACCAGAGGCTCGTCAACGAGTTCACAATCTCAATCACCCTTCGTGGGTTCTAGCTGTTCATCCGTTGTTCTCGCGCATGAGTTATTCAACCATCCCGACTCAATCCTTACTTGGACAGCGCTGTCCACGTTGAATTGACAATTCCAACTAACTGACGGACTGTTGACGTGTGAGAAGGTTCTCACAATTGAACCATATGCTGCTAGTGCTCCTAGCGGCCCCTTTACTCTGGTAGTATGAGTGGAGGAACCCTGCAATGCCATTCTCGGTTCCGATGGTAACAAAGGACATCATTCTCAGACCCACTTCCCACTCGGCTTGAGCCAGACATCCCGAATAAGTTGATTAGTCAGCGGCCAATTGAAAGGTGTATCTTCGAGTCTTCCAACGCCGTCTCTCGTGTGTCGAAGCAGACGAAACGGCACAGGCTCGCCCAATCACCTCGATGATGACAGTCGAAGGTCCAACCAGAGGATGAGAGATCGGATGCTGAGTGATAGTCATTGGTTTATGTGCGCCCAGCGGGACGATGCGAACGGCGAGCGTGTGAACCGGTACATGGGCCGAAATCGTGAGTGCGTTCATTACGAGGAAAGGATGTCAGCGACGAGATCGATTGGAACTTCACACGACAGAGGCGCGGTCCATTTCCGTCTTCGAAGGACGGGCTGTTCATTCTCGCCCGAAAGTTCAAGAGCAGCATCTGCTCAGTGTAGGCTCATATCTTTCGTCTAGGACAGGGTTCTCTCCTTCGTTCAGTTATCCATTCTCGTTTACGTCGCTCTTTCTTATATCAACGGCGCTTTTCTTACTTTCCGAGGCGGATGGCTTGCTGACCATTTGTTCCTTGGCTCATGGGTCAGCCTATTTTAGACGTGCATTGCCGATCACGTTTACGACGATCGCGTGAAGTCGCACTTCCTCTTCAACGAATATCGCCAATGGCCCTTCCCTCGCCCGACCCATTGTCGCTCACCCGTCGACCCTTGCGTCGGTTTGTAGCCCGTAGTGATTTTGCGTCGAGAGGCACCTCACCGTAAGCCGCGAATATCCCTCTGTGGCACGCAAAGAAGTCCCGCGACGAAGACGCGGCGGGTGCATGGAGAATGCTGCGCGTCTCGTGTCTGGTATGTCATTATAAAGGTTGTTCCTGTCTAAGTAGTCGTCTATCAAGATACCAAGCTCATCCACCCATTCTGTAGAACCCACTCGATGGCCCACATCGCATCCCCTCACTCTCCTGACCGTAATTTTCATCGCTGGATCAGTTTTACCGGATCCGAAGTCGGTCTCGTCTTGCTACTTTGCTCACAGATTACCTTCGATCCATCGTCTATCAAGACCGCACACGCTACTCCAACTGAGACGAGCAATCCGTCGTTAGTCCCGCGCCACTCCCCAGTACAGGACCCTCATGGTCACTGCCGTCGTTCGTCGCGCCTCATTTCATTCCATTTCGTTCGTCGCTCGCCTATTACGCCCTCATGGCAAGTCGCATTGGGTTGTACCTGCCCTCGAACTCACTCCAGCGTCCTCGAAGCACTGAACGAGGCTCGCATATCTTCACCTTCGCTACACAGCGCGTGAAGGAGTCTCTCAAGGACCTCTCCCCGTGGGACGAACCGCTGTTCTGCAGTGGGTGCGCGGGTGCGTCGTACTACCCATTTGTGTGCACCGCCCGAGGTGGTGGTACAACCATTCGTTCCCGCTTCTGGTGAACACAGGTCGTCCGTCAAGCTCCCTCGATTGAGTGTCCCTCCATCAGTGATGTAGGGCGGCGAGTGAGTGAGTGATAGACCATTTCATCAGGAGATCAATACAGAGCCAATTAATCAACACTGTCATTGTTCTCGCTAAGAAGTATCTGGACGCTCACACCATCTAGAGTGGTCGGCAATGTACCCAAGCACTAAGATCCTCCGAGTCCTCTCAGGATTTGTATTCTTGTCTTTGTACATCTTTATCTACATATCCCAAACACTCAGATAACGCTGGTTCACTTCCCCTCTGCCATCTCCTAAAAGACCCACCGCTCGACGGGGATTAGAGCGCCCGATTCGACCGGAACCTCCCTTGTTGAGCTTGAAGGGGTCTAAAGAGCAGGGCTGGAGAGCCCCTTGGCCTTCTGTATTTGCCTTTAGTGTAAACGACGAGGATGACCGTTTGGGGGCAAAGTGCTCGAAGGACAAGTCAAAGAGATATCTTAGTTACCTCGATATGTGAATTGAAGTCGCTTAGACCAATGTATGATGGGGTGATGAGGATTGAGATATCACTCTTCGAAGGTTACATAGAGTTTATTCATCCGTTGTTTTCGCGCGTGAGTCCCGGCCAACCCTTACCTTCGACAGGGCTGTCCAATAATGTGGCTTGTTGGTACAGTCACGGCTATTAAGTTTCTCAAGGGCTCGGGTGGCAACGCCCAGGCTCAACTGCTCTTGACCTCCATCTCGTCCCGACGAACGCGACTTACTTGTTGACTCGCTCCTATATTCTGCAGTAAACACGCGTAGAACGCCTTTGCAAGATGAATGCGCGTACAAGTGCGACGACTGGCTGTTCGCCTTGCTGCAGCTCGCGCCAGTATATCCACAAGTGCGGATAAGACGAAACAAAGACCAAATCCACCGCATGATGGTATTCACCTCGTTACGGACCTTTTCAAAGGGCGGTGGGGTCGGACGCCGTGAACTGGGCCCCCGAACTGGTGAGCAACAGCGCCAGGCTTACTATCCGAGGGGCGGCGTGCTGATCATTGATAATTTTGCTCATAGCTCGAGGGCGGCAGCTGTCATCTGCTTCGCATTCGTTACCACTCTGCAAGATCGACCGGCCGCTTCAATGAGCATTCGCAACGTCGTGTCCTCTGTCTTTCGTACCGCGCTATCAGCACTCTGTCTCTTGCACCCACTACAATACCCTGTTCACAACCCCCGCGATTGTCATTCCTCTCACCCACAACTCCATCTTCGTCCCTCGAGCGTCGAAAGCACCTGCTCTCGGACTCGTCTCACTGTCCTCTCGAATCTCAGCACAGGCTCCACGTATGTACGCATTTGCCACCTAGAGCACAAAAGAAGTCGTCAGTGTCGTTCGCTGTAGACAACAGCCTGCACTGCAACTGGTCGTCGTTCCGCGAGAGAGATCGTGATACGCCCCCGTTCGTCCTCAACTGTGGCGGACGTCAGGATATCATCGTGGTCACCGTCGGGCTCCGTGGAGTCCCACCAGGGTGATACCACTGGAGCGGAAGAGACGGCGAGGGAGCGATGCATCGTCTCATCACGCACCCAGCACGCTTGCCAATGGGTCATACGAGTACTATTTTGTAGTGTAGAGTACCTGGATCTCGAGCAATCGACAAATAGCTCATGCTATGCATCCTCGAAACCTCTGAGCGCTCGCACGCTTACCCTCGTACGTCTCTCTTTACATTACTTAGAATCTTTCGCTTACTGCGCCTGCACACCCGCGCGGTACTCCACTCACGTACGGGATAGGCCAGTCCCCCAATGACAGCCATGACCTCTGGGTCAATTAGAACCTCTTCTCTTAATACAAGCCCTGTTGGGGAGCATTCAGGAAAGAGGACGAGTGACCTTACTGTTGTCCAGGATTTTCTATGGTGTAATACCTCTGAAACGACCGGACGCAAAGAGGCTCCTTTGGACTGGACAGCCAGGAATAGATCTTGAATAGTCAATGTATGGATTATAGCTACTTTGACTACTACGCCTCTCGGCGTTTGAGCCATTCGTGGGACGAAATCGTTATTTCGTAAGTCTGTCATGTCAATATCAAAGACGAGTTCACGTTTGAGGGGTTGTAGGTGACCAGGCCGAAGGCTCTTCTTATCTTTTGGCTATGGCGAGGTCGTCAGGAAGGACGGTTGGTTTCGCAACTGAGCACTAACCCTGGCATTGTACACTGCTCCGATTTCGAAACGACTGGGATTCAATGTTTCAATCTGCTTCTTCAGGTCGGATCGTCCGAGTCCTTGAAAGAATTGTAACGAAGGTAGACATCGTTCTCAAGGATGAACGCGAACTCGCGCTGGGTGAAGAAACTTTGTTTGGTCTGCGGAGTTTGAAATCGCGTCGTCAAGGGAATCTTTCAACCAATGTTCACGTTCAACGTGTTGAACCTGTTCTCAGGCTTGTGACAACCACCCGCTGAACAACTTGCTTAACGCGGCGTGATTCATGAAGAATACTGTGTGCGCCGTTCCTGGGTGCGTCATTATAAAATTAGTTCCTGTTGAAATCGGTCATTTGTCCAGGTGCCAAAGCCACATCCACCAAGCCACTCGAACCGGCTCGATGGTCCACACTGCCTCTAACTCTCATTTCTCGGACTCGATCTGGCGACGAAGGACACGTTCGTCAAAGTGGAAGGAGGCAAACTCTTTAAATTACCAGTCAAATATATCTTAGTTGCCTCGATACATGAATTGAAACCGCTTTGACCGCCATGTACGATGGAGCGATGAGATCGGCCAAGTTGAAAGTTGGGATATGTTGTTGGCCAATCTTCGGGGGTTGTAGTTAGCTCATCCGTTGTTCTCGCCCATGAGTTATTCACCCATCCCGACCCCAAATATTGCCACATTGAATTAGGAGCGCTGGTTTGTTAGTACAATCACGCTCCCAAGCTGGCATTGCTCTTTGACCTCCACCTCATCTCGCCCGACGAACGCAACTCACTTGTCGACTCGCTTCCAAAGAGCGGATAAGACGCTCCATCGCATGATGGCATTCATCTCGTCACAGGGCCTATCATCAAGTGGCGGTGGGACCGAAGCCGTGAACTGGGCCTCCGAACTGGCGAACAACTTACTGTCCGACGCGCGGCGTGCTGATCATTGATAATTTTGCTCACAGCTTGAGGCCAGCTGCTATCATCTGCTTTGCGTCCGCTACCACTCTGCAAGACCGCACGCCCGCTTCGACGAGCATTCGTAACGTAGTGTCCTCGGTCTTTCGTACCGCGGTGTCAGCACTCTGTCTCTTGCGCCCACTGCAATACCCTGTTCATTACCCCCACGATTGTCATTCCTCTCGCCCACAACTCCATGTTCGTCCCTCCAAAAGAATCGGCTCGCGGACTCGTCTCACCACCCTCTCGAATCTCAGCACAGGCTCCACGTATATACCCTTTTGCCACCTGGTGCATAATCGAAGTCGTCAGTATCGCTCGCTGTAGACGACACCTTGCACTGCGGCCCGCCGTCGTTCCGCGAGAGAGGTCGTGATACACCCCCATTCGTCCTCAGCTGTGGCGAACGTCGAGATATCGTGGTCACCGCCGACCTCCGTGGGGCCCCATCGCTGGACGTAGAAGAGACGGGTGAGGGAGCGACACGCCGTCTCATCACCAACTCAATACACTTGCTACTGGGTCATGCGAGTACTGCTTTTCAGTGTGGGGTACATGGGCCTCGCGCAATCGACAAAAGGCTCAAGCTCCGCATCCTCGAAACCCTCTGGGCGCTCGCACGCTTACCCTCGTACGTCTCTCTTTGCGTTAATCAGAATCCCTCGCTTATTTCACCTTCACGCCCGCGCGGCACTCCACTCGCGTACGGAATAGACCAGCCCCTCAATGGCAGCCATGACTTCTGGGTCAATTGGAACCTCCTCAAATAACACCAGCCCTATCGGGGAGCACTCAGAAGAGAGGACGAGTGACCTGACTGTTGTCCAAATTTTCTATGGTGTAAAATCACTGAAACGACTGAACGCAAAGAGGTCCCTTTGGAGTGGACAGCCATAAATACATCTTTAATAGTCAATGTATAGATTGTAGCTAGTTCGACTACTAGGCCTCTCGGCGTTTGAGTCATACATAGGACGAAGTCGTTAATGCGTTCGTACATGGGATGCGTGAGCCACTGATTCGTCCCTACCTGATCCGATCGATCGTGAATCCATTTCGACTGGTGGAGCCCCACGGTTCCATACCAGACGCGTGCCCGTTTACAAGGGCACGCGGCCGGGTCGAGCCAAGGGAGAATGAGATCTGATTCGCCTCATCAATACTTCTCGAGGGAGCAGATGATATGTCCCGTCCAGTCTGCATTTACGGTGAGCCCGGCCTGTAAAGGCTGTCCTGTATTCCCGGCCACACGCTTTCCGTGCGGCGAGCAGATTAGCATTCTCTGACTCCTGCCATCTCCCAGTGCACTCGAATCGATACCCATTGAATCAGGAAACCTACCTAGACCATATCCATCATTCCCCATGGATTCTGACACTGGTTGGTCTGAAAATGATTGGTCTGACACCGATTCTAGAATCGAAACCTCCTACGTCCACAAGCTGCCCTGTCACAAAGTCCATCAGTCGTCCTGTCACAAATCCCACCTTATTCCCGTAGAAATATTCTCCGAGATCTTTCTATACACGGTGCAAGTCGATCCACGCTCTCAAAGGAATTTGATGCTTGTGTGCCGGTACTGGCGCGATATTATGCTTTCCACTCCGGGCATCCACTCTCAATTGAGGATCTACGGTCGGACAGAGAAGAAAGTTGTCGAGAGGTTTGGGAGAAGATGGCTCCTTGATGTGACTGTTGATACACAACATTTGGACACTGATAGATATGGATACATTGTACCAGGTGTTAATCCTGTCGAATCTCATGCATGCATTATGGCTGCAGCCGAGGCAGCCTCCAGATGGCGGTCGCTTGCACTTCTTTCATTCCCACCTCCTGGAGAATACAAGGATTTGCAAATTATGCATCCTTTGTGGCATCTTGAGTCCTTCAAACTCGCCGCAAGTTGCGAACTTGGCAACTTCCTGGAGCCACTTCTCACCGCAATCACCACAACTGTTACCCCACGCTTTACTGTAATGGAGGTCTTGAACCCTGATGCTGCACTCCGCCTTGTGCAACCTGCTCATTTTCAAATCTTCTCATCCCTCACAACCGTGAGACTTAGTTGTGGCAGGATGCAGAATCCCGTCGATATCCTCCCATCCCTGAACAAGCTGGAGATATTTGAGGCCCATCATCTTCGCCTCCCAATTTATTCACCAGGGGTTGATCTTCCCCTAACCCAGGTCCTCCGTGTCTTGCGTCTTGCGTCTGTTTCTATCCAATGGATGGAAGGCCGGATCTTTCCTGCCCTCGAAGAATGCTCTATCATATTCCCACACCACCCTGATGCTCTACAGTCTGTGTATATGCAATCCTGTTCGATTCTGAAATATCACTCCAATAACCTTCGCACCCTTGAACATTTTCATCATCCCCCACTGGCTAGATTAGAGGTAAAATGTGGCCAATGGAGAAGGTGGAGAGGGAATCTGCAGCTCGCCACTCTGCATCCCATTTTTGCTGCTCAGAGTCTGACTTGCCTGCACCTGGAAATCAAATGCAGTGAGCGGCTATTGTCTTATATGCTGGGACTTGCCCCATCCTTGGAAGAGCTATGGATGGGATTTTCGAGCCCCCATGCACTGAGCAGCGCGTTCTTGCTGGCATTTGCTGCTGGAGGGCGCAATACAAGTGTAGGGCCATCAAGCCGGGCCATTGCACCACTCTGTAGGCAACTGAGGAAGCTTCATCTGCACTACAAAAGGTGGTCAAGAGGCACAGAAAGAAATGGGCTCATCCCGGCCTTTGGCGCTATTGTGGCATCACACCCGGCCAAGGAACAAACCTTCTCATTTCGATTGAGCTTTGGTGAAGGGTCAGAATTGCAGGAATGGATCGTCCATGAACCAGTGGAGAGATTTGATATTGAATTGCAAGGAGACAGAACCTTCATTGGGGTTTCAAGCCCACATGGCATAGTTCCGTTATCCAGGGCTTCGGTGGAAGATGATGGTGATTCCCTTACAGGGTTGGAATACCCTCCACTTCCTAGGGAGTCGGAATACATTGCAACTGATGAGGATTTGGAGCTTCCCATTGATTATTTCTTTTCCTTCCATAGCCTCAAAGAAATGAGGATGAGTAGATTAGGCCTGGGCATGCGGTCAAACACACAATCTTCGCCAGATGCACCCTTTTTCCATACACTCAAGGTTCTTATTGTTCACACCTCTCGTCTGTCACCCTTGGCTAGTCAAACCTTCCACAAGCTTGAGAGATACCAGGAAAAATATGCTACTGATGTGGACGAACCAAGGCGGGACCAGTTGACAGAAATGCCTGTCTGCACTAGATTGGTTATGTCGCTCTCCAGACTTGCTACTTTGAAACTTCCACAGGTCCGTGAATTGGAAGTACTTCTTGAGGATGATAAGGAACCCGATTACCTTTGGGAAAAGTACGTCGTAGTCAACGCACAGCTATCAGGATTGAAGCTCCTGAGCTTATCCACAGCCTTCAATGCAACCTCGCATTTCAATGATATCCCAAAGCTCCTTGGATCGCTGCCAGCTCTGGAAACCTTGGTTCTCTACAAGGAGCATCTAGATTATCCATATGTCCACTTCTTTGAGGCATTTATCCCAATGAATGCACAGGGTACTTCTGAACTGATCTGGGAGGGCCAGATAACCGGAGTACTTTGCCCCAGGTTGGAGAGTCTGCAGATCGAAGGTATTGATCTCACTGTCCAACCAGTGCTGATGGCAGTTCTCAAAAACATCGTCACTCTGCGTGCTATTATTGGGTCTCCTTTGAAGAGTTTCACCTTTGGTCATTGGAATTATCCCCGTCCCTTCCAAAAGTGGGAGCTGATTGGGAGAGATGGGAGTTTTATTATGGAAGAGGTTGTTCCAGCTCAGAGATTTAAACTTGACATTTGACCTGAGTAATTCTAACCTAATCACTGCAATGATCATGTTTAGAACGATGTCAGAAGTATGTACATTGGAATGTTTTTACATGCTTATGCAAGTCTCTATTCCTAGGAACGAAACTGGCTTGAATAATTAATATGAATAATTCACCCACATGTTTTTATCCTCACTTCTCTGCGCCTGGCTCATGCGTGTGCAGCACCACTCCTGCGGTACCCATCCTTTGGACACCGGCCTGCAAGAGGGAGGAGTGGACGATACATATACTGGGAAGGGAATGAAGTCACGCTCTATTTGCACCCTCTTGATGCTTCGTGAACTTACCCCGTGTCCGCTGGTCAGTCTGCAATGTGCGACGCGGTTTCGGCAAATTCTGGGAGGCGAAGTGGGGGCAGGGAGATCGAACTTGTCGGCTCCCACGCATGCCATTGCCCAATCTCGTCATAGCGTTGACTTTTGTACTTGATGTGAAGTTCGGCTCGTCGGCTTGGTCATTTTATGAGATACGTTGCGTCTTCAAAGGGTAAAATGGATGCGATGCCACCAGAGCGGGCGGGATATCACAATGTATCTACACCATGGTGGAGTCAGGGTGGAACAAGCCAAGGCATTACTGATTGCGGACAATGTGGATGTGCCTTCGCGAGATGACCGACGGGGCGTTGGCTGTGGTGTGCGTGTGAGGAGACGTTAGTGCTCCTAGCGGCCTCTTTACTCTCGTGGCAAGAGTGGAGCCGTAGATGCAGCCAGTATCGATGCGGCATTGCTACTTCTGCCCATGGGGAAAGTCAATTCCGAAGAACACTAGGTCTCGAACACCGCAAGAGGCCACCGCCACCCTCGAGCCCGATCCATTCCCACGCTTGGCCTGACCCAGGCATCCGAATGACTTCATTGGTCGGCGGCAATTTGATGGGTGCGTCTTTGAGTTTCCAACGCCGCTTCAAGAAAAAGTCCTCGTGCACCGAAGCAGACGAGACGCGACAGGCTCGCTAATCTCCTCAATGACGACGATCTAAAACACAAGCAGCAGTCAACGACGAGGGAGCGGATGCTGAGTGATAGTCATTGGTTCATGTGCGACCTCGACGAGCAAGCGATAACCAGCGGGACGACGCAAACGGCGGGTGTGCGAACCGGCAGATGTGCCGATATCGTGAGTTCGTTCAATATGTCGACGAGTGTCACATGACAGATGTGCAGTCCGATTTCAAAGGACACTCGCCGACCGTGATTGGAGTGTTCATCGCTAGATCAGTTTATTGACTCTGAAGTCAGTCTCGTGTTGCTAAATTGCTCACAAATCACCTTCGACCCACCGTCTCAAAACCGGACCCACCCCGTCGTTAGTACCGTTAATTCCCGAGTAGAGGACCCTCACGGTCACGGCCGTCGTGCGTCGCTCACCTATTATGCACTCATGGCAAGTCACGTTGGGATGTACCTGGGTTCAAATTCACTCCAGCGTCCTCGAAGCACTGCACGAGCCTCGCATATCCTCGCCTTCACTAGACCGCGCGTGAAGGAAAACCCCGCCTTCTGGTGAACACCAGATCTCCCATCATCGCCGCCGATTGGGTGTTCCTTACCAGAGGCACGTCAACGAGCTGACAATCTCACTAGTTATTCATCCGTTCTCGCGCATGAGTGATTCAACCATCCCTACTCAATCATTACTGTACCTTCGACGGCGCTGTCCAATAATGCCACGTCGAAGTACGGCGAATGTTTTCTCAAGGACAGAGTGCATTTCAGGTGCCAAGTTCCTTGAGAGCCAGGCCCGCCTCGAGCCTACGGTCTAAACTGGACGAAGACAAGCAGCCCAATTACTCTTGACCTCCATCTCACCCGACTCACTCGTCGACTCGCTCCTATATTCTACAATAAATACGCGTAGAACGTTTCACAAGATGCATTCACGTACAAGTCGACGACCGGCCGTTGGTCTTGCTGCAGCTCGCGCGAGCACTACCCACAAGTGCCGAGAAGACAAAAAATAATAATACTCCGCCGCGTGGTGGCATTCACCTTGTCAGGGAGCTTCTCAAACGGGAGTGGGATCGAACGCCGTGAACTGGGCCTCCGAACTCGTTTTACCAGTGAGCAACATTACTATCAGAGGGATGGCGGGCTGATCGTTGGTAATTTTGCTCACAGCTCGAGAGCCGCTGCTATTTTCTGATCTTTCCTGAGACCCAGACCCACCTCAGAGCCTAAGGACGAAGACACGCGGACGCCGGAAACACATTCTGGCATTGATCTCCACCTCGCCCAACGAACGCAACTCACTGGTCGACTCGCTCCCATATTCTGCTGTAAACACGTGTAAGGGCGACTTTGCAAGATGCATTCGCGTACAAGTGCGGTAACTGGCTGTTGGCGTTGCTGCAGCCCGCGCAAGTACTCTCCACAAGTGCGGATAATGCAAAAAGAAGCTTACTCCACCGCGTAATGATATCCAACTTGTCATAGACCTTTTCATGCCGCGGTGGGATCAGACTCCGTGAACCAATGGGGCCGCCAAAGTGGGCAACGACTCTAGGCTCACTATCCGAGCGATGGCGTGCTGATCGTTGATGATCTTACTACAGCTAAGGGGTGGCTGCTATCTTCTGCTTTCCTTTGACAACCATTCTGCAAGGTCGCACGCCCGCCTCGACGAGGATTAGCAACTTAGATAACGAAATACCCTCTGTCTTTTGTACCACGCTGGCAGTACTCCATCTCTTGCCAGAGATCCCCACTTCCATACCCTGTTTACGGCCTCCGCGGATGTTATTACTCTCACCCGCATCTCCATTGCTCGTCCGTCGAATGACCACTCGGACTCGACCGTCCTCCCGAAGCCCAGCGCAGGCCCTGCGTATGTACGCCTTTTCCACCTGGTGCATGAAGGAAGTCGTCAATGTCCTTCGCTGTAGTCAATGTCCTGTACTGGAGTAGATTCCGACCGTCGTTCCGCGAGAGAGATCGCGATACACCCACATTCGTCCTCGGTTTGTGGCGACCGTCAAGATTCCGGCGTCACCACCGACCTCTTTGGGGTACTACCACCGGCTGCAGAAGAGATGGGCGAGGAGACGGTGCGTCGTCTGATTACGAACTCAATACGCTTACCAATGGATTACCCTAGTACTAATTCTTAGTGTAGAGCACCTGGACCTCGAGCAACCGACAAATAACCCAGGCTCCTCATCCTCAAAATCCTCTGGGCGCTCGCATGCTTACCCTCATACGTCTCTCTCGATATTGATTCGAATCTCTCGCTATCCCTCGCTTAATGCACTCGCAGACCCGCGCGGTGCTTCATTCATGCGCGCAACCGACCGCCGCTCAACAGCAGCCATGACTTCTGGGTCAAATGAAACCTCTCCTATTAGCATCAACCCTGTTGGGGGGACATTCAGAGAAGAGGACGAAATACCTTACTGGTGTCCACATTTTTCTATGGTGTGAAACCTAATTTATTTTGTCTGAAAACGGACACAAAGACGCTTCGTTAGGCTAGACAACCAGAAATACGCCTTAAATAGGTCAATGTATGAACTAAAGCTAGTTCGACTACTACTCTACGCCTGAGCCATACGGGGAACGAAGCTGCGTACTGAGGACGTGTGAGCCGCTCACTCGTTCCTACCTATTCTTATCTATCGTGAATTCATTGCAACTGGCCGACCAGTCTGAGGGTGCAACGTGTCATCCGTCTGCTGCCCGCCTCGGTCTGCTTTGCGAACAAGTCAGCGCAGAGGGAATGGAGACCTGATTCGCCTACCAAAACTCCTCGAAGAGGCACATACTTCGTCCGTCCAGTCTGTGTTTATGGGGAGCCCAGCCTGGCACTCTCTGAACCCTGCCATCTCGCTAGATCAGTTTACCGACTCCGAAGTCGGTCTCGTGTTGCTCCGATCCACCTTCTCTCAAAACCGGACAGCGCGCCGTCGTTACTACCGTGCCACACCCCAATAGAGGACCCTCACGGTCACGGCTTGTGTACAAGTGCGGCGACTGGCTGTTGGCCTCGCTGCAGCTCGCGCGAGTACTACGGGGCGCAAAGGACTCTCGTGACAACCATCCGCTAAACAACTTGTGAAGAAGCGGCGGATGGAATACTGTGTGCGCCGTTCCTGGGTGGGTCATTATAAAAATCGTTCCTGTTATTTGTCCAGGTGCCAAAGACCATCGAACAGCCCGATGATCCACACTGCCTCCCTTTACTTTCACGAACGTACCTTTCCTCGCTAAATCGAAGAGAGTTGGAGACAAATACCAGTCAAAGATTTCGTAGTTGCCTCGATGTATGAAGTGAAGCTCGTTTGACCACCATGTGCGATGGAGTATTGAGATCGGCCAGGTTGAAGGTTGAGATCCATTGTTGGCCAATCTTCGAGGGTTGTAGTTGGCTCATCCTGTCACGCTCGGATTCTGGCTAAGCGGGGGCACGTCGCGTACCGGGTTCTTCTGGGTTCGAGCAGGGTGTCGAGCAGGGATCGGGCAAGATGTCAGGCAGAGACCAAGATCGGCTGAGGTGTGGCCTAGCGTGATCACTTACGCGTGTGCATCGTAGCGAAACAGGAATATATAACAGATTACAAGATTTCGATCGGTGTGGCAGTGCGCTAAATATCGGCAATCATTCCACATCCGGCCGTTCTGACCCATCCCAATCCTTCGACGGGCTGTCCAATTATGTGGTTCGTTGGTACAGTCACGCGTGTGAATATTCTCAAGGGCTCGGGCGTCACCTTCCTGAGGGCCAGGCCCAACCAAATCCTGGCCTCGCTCTTGTCCTCCATCTCGCCCGAGGAACGCGACCTATTTGTAGAACCGCTCCTATATTCTTCAGTAAACCTAGGACGCCTTTGGAAGATGCATTTGTGTACAAGTGCGGGGGACGACTGGCTGTTAGCCTTGCTGCAGCTCACGCCAGTGTTTCCACGAGTGCGGATAAGACGAAAAAACACCGCGTGATGGCACATATCTCGTCACGGAGCTTCCCAAACGGCGGTGGCATCGAACGCTGTGAACAGGGACTCCGAACTCGTTGACTGGTGAGCGCCAGGTTTACTGTCCGAGCGGTGGCGTGCTGATCGGCGATAAGTTTACTGCCAGCTCGAGGGTGGTTGCTATCTTCTGCTTTGCGTGGACTACCATTCTGCGAGGTCGCACGCCCGCCTCGACGAGCATTCGCAACATGGAAAGCGAGGTATCCTCTGTCTTTTGCAAGGTATATCCATTGCAATACCCTGTTCACGGCCCCGTGGTTGTCATGCCTCTCACCCGCATTTCCAGGTTCTTTCTTCGAACGTCGAAAAGCACCTGCTCTCGAACTCGTCTCACCGCCCTCTCGAATCTCAACATAGGCTCCGCATATATACGTCTTTGCCACCTGGTGCATGAAAGAGGGTGTCGGTGCCGTTCGTTGTAGACAAGGCCCTGCACTGTAGTAGATGCCTCAGTCGTTCCGCGACAGTGATCGTGATACCCCCCCCCCCCATTCGTCCTTGGTTGTGGCGAACGTCAAGATTCCATCGTCACCGCCGACCTCTGTGGAGTCCTACCAGAGTGGTACTGGATGCAGGAGCGATGGGCGAGGAAGTGGTGCGTCGTCTCATCACGAGCTCGATACGCTTGCTAATGAATATGCTAGTACTATTTCATTGTGCGAATTCGAGCAACCGGCAAAGAACCCAAGCCCTTCATTCTCGAAATCCTCTGGGCGCTCTCATGCTTACCTCGTACATCTCTCTCTACATTTCTTAGGATCCCCCGCTGCCGCTTGCTTACTACACCTCCACACCAACGCGGCGCTCTACTCACATACCATCCCTTCAATAGCAGCCAGGACTTCTGGGTCGATTGGGACCTCTTCTATTACCATCAGCCCTGTTGGGTAAGATTAGAGAAGAGGACAAGTGATCTTACTACTGTCCATATTTTTTTATGCTGTAAAATCGAAGTTATTTGTCTGAAAACGGACGCAAAAAGTCATCGTTAAACTAGACGGCCAGAAATACATCCTGAATAGTTCAATGTATGAACTGAAGCTAGCTCGACTACTACGCCTGGAGTCGTTTGAGCCATACGGTGAACGAGGTCGTTATTTCGTACGCACTGAGGACGCGTGAGCCGCTCACTTGTCCCTTTCTAATCTTCTCAATCGTGAATTCATTTCCACTGGCCTAACAATGTGATCGTGGAGCTAGCGTGCAACATGTCACCCCACCCGGTCTGCTTCGCGCGATCGCGAACAAGAGCACGCCAAGAAATCTGAGATCTGATTCGCCCCACCAAAACTTCTCAATGGGGCACGTATTTTGTCCCGTCCAGCCTGTGTTTACGGGGATCCCGGCCTGAAAGGCTGTCTTGTCTTCCAGGCCACGCGCTTTCCGTGCGGCGAGCGGATGGTCGATGGTCGATTCTCTGACTCTTGCCATCTCCCAGTGCGCTCGAATCAATCCCCATTAAATCACGGAAACCCACTCAGACCCTTATCCATCCATGTCTGAGGATTCTGACTTCGGCTCACCCCTCACTCGGTCTGACGTCCGCTCGCGCTACCCTGGCTTGACCTTGACTAGCCTCTTCCCGCCCACTTCTTACAAAAGCCATGATTTGCTGCCGAGGACCTATCAGTCGCTGCCTCGTCACAAAGCCCACCTTATCCCTGTAGAGACATTCTCCGAGATCTTTCTGTTCACGGTCCAAGACGATCCGCACTCTCAAACGAATTTGATGCTTGTGTGCCGACACTGGCGTGACATTATGCTTTCCACTCCGGGCATCCACTCTCGATTGAGGATCTATAGTGGGACGAGGAAGGAAGACATCGAGAGGTTTGGGAGGAGGTGGCTCCTTGATGTGACCGTTGATGGACAAGATTTGAGTGTTGACTGGCGGTATAAACAGTATCTTAATCCTGTGAGATTTCATGCATGCTTTATGGCTGCAGCCGAGGCAGCATCTAGATGGCGCTCGCTTGCACTTCTTTCACTCCTTGGAGGAGACAAGGATTTGCACATTATACAACCTTTGCAGCATCTTGAGTCCTTCAAACTCGACGCAAGTTGCGAACTTGGCAACTTCCTGGAGCCACTTCTCACTGCAATCACCACAACTGTCACCCCACGCTTTACTGTCATGGAGATCTTTCACCCTGATGCTGTACTCCACCTTGTGCAACCTACTCACTTCCGAATCTTCTCATCCCTCACAACCCTCAGACTTATTTGTAGGAGGATGCAGAATCCTGTCGATATCCTGCCATGCCTTCACAAGCTGGAGATCTTCGAGGCCCATCATCTTTCCCTCCCAATTTATTCACCAGGAGTTAATCTTCCCCTAACTCAGATCCTCCGTGTCTTGCATCTAAAGTCTGTTTCTATCCAATGGATGGAAGGCCGGATCTTTCCTGCTCTTGAAGAATGCTCTATCATATTCCCACTGTATGCTGATATTTTCCAGTCTGTGTATATGCCCTCATGTTCGATTCTGAAATATGATTCTAATAACCTTCGCACCCTTGAACATTTTCATCATCCCCCACTGGCTAGATTGGAGGTAAAATGTGGCCAATGGAGAAGGTGGAGAGGGAATCTGCAGCTCGCCACTCTGCATCGCATTTTTGCTGCTCAGAGTCTGACTTGCCTGTATCTGGAAATCAAATGCAGTGAGCGGCTGTTGGCTTATATGCTGGGACTTGCTCCATCCTTGGAAGAGCTATGGATGGGACTTTCGAACCCCCATGCACTGAGCAGTGCGTTCTTGCTGGCATTTGCTGCTGGAGGGCGCAGTACAAGTGTAGTGCCATCAAGCCGGGCCATTGCACCACTCTGTAGGCAACTGAGGAAGCTTCATCTGCACTACAAAAGGTGGTCGAGAGACACAGAAAGAAATGGACTCATCCCGGCCTTTGGTGCTATTGTGGCATCACACCCGGCCAAGGAACAAACTTTCTCATTTCGATTGAGCTTTGGTGAAGGGTCAGAATTGCAGGAATGGATCGTCCATGAACCAGTGGAGAGATTTGATATTGAATTGCAAGGAGACAGAACCTTCATCGGAGTTGCAAGCCCACATGGCATAGTTCCGTTATCCAGAGCTTCGGTGGATAGTGATGGTGATTCCCTTACAGGGTTAGAATACCCTCCACTTCCTAGGGAGTCGGAATACATTGCAACTGATGAGGATTTGGAGCTTCCTATTGATTATTTCTTTTCCTTCCATAGCCTCAAAGAAGTGAGGATGAGGAAATTAGACCTGGGCATGCGGTCAAACACACAATCTTCACCAGATGCACCCCTTTTCCATACACTCAAGGTTCTTATTGTTTACGCCTCTCGTCTGTCGCCCTTGGCTATTCAAACCTTCCACAAGCTTGAGAGATACCAGGAAGGGTTTGCTTCTGATGTGGAAGAACCAGGACAGGGTTGGTTGACAGAAATGCCTGTCTGCATACGTCGCTCCCCAGACTTGCTACTTTGAAACTTCCACAGGTCCGTGAATTGGAAGTACTTGTTGATGCGGAGGAACCCGATTACCTCTGGGAAAAGTACATCGCAGTCAACACACGACTATCAGGATTGAAGCTCCTGAGCTTATCCACAACCGGGGAACCCTCATATTTCAATGATGTCCCAAAGATCCTTGGATCGTTACCAGCTCTGGAAACCTTGGTTCTCTACTACAGGCATCTAGTTAAACCATATGTCACCTTCTTTGAGGTGTTTATCCTAATGAATGCACAGGGTACTTCTGAACCGATCTGGGAGGGCCAGATACCCAAAGTACTTTGCCCCAGGTTGGAGAGTCTGCAGATCGAATATATTAGTCCTACTGACCAACCAGAGCTGATGCCAGTTCTCAAAAGCATCGTCACTCTGCGTGCTATTATTGGGTCTCCTTTGAACAGTTTCACCTTTTATGATGCTTATCCGGACAAAAAGTGGGAGTTGATTGGGAGAGATGGGAGTTTTATAATGGAAGAGGTTATTCCAGCTCAGAGCTTTAAACTTGACATTTGACCCGAGTAATTCTGGCCTAAGCACTGCAATGATCACGCTTAGAACGACGTCAGAAGTATGTACATTGGAATGTTTTTCCATGCCTATGCAAGTCTCTATTACTAACAACGAAACTGGTTTTAAAAAATTAATACGAATAACTCACCCACATGTTTTCATTCTAATTTCTCTGCGCCTGGCTCATGCGTGCAGCACCACTCCTGCAGCACCCATCCTTTGGACACCGGCCTGCAAGAGGGAGGAGTGGACGATACATATACTGGGAAGGGAATGAAGCTCATGTTCTATTTGCGTCCTCCTGATGCTCGTGGGCTCACCCCGTGTCCGCTGGTCAGTCTGCAATGTGCGACACGGTTTCGGCAAATCCTGGGAGGCGAAGTGGGACCATGGGAGATCTTGTCAACTCCCACGCATTCCATTGCCCGATTTCGTCATAGCGTTGACCTTTGTGCTTGGTGTCAAGTTCGGCTCGTCGGCGAGGACACTTCGTTCATGAGATATGCTGCACCTTCAAAGGATGAAATGGATGCGATGCCACCAGAGCAGGCAAAGTTTCACAATGTATCCACACCATGGTGGAGTCAGGGTGGAACAAGCCAAGGCATTGCCGATTGTGGACAATGTGGATATGTTTTCGCGATATGGCCGAAAACGACCGACGGGGTGTTGGCTGTGGTGTGCGTGTGAGAAGATGTTAGTGCTCGTAGCAGCCTCTTTACTCTGGTGCTAAGAGTGGGGCGGTCGATGCAGCCAGTGTCGATGCGGCATTACTACTTCTGCCTATGGGGAGAGTTGATTCTGCCAATGGCGAAGAACGCTGGGTCTCGAACACTGCAAGAGGCCACCGAGCCCGATCCATTCCCCACGCTTGGCCTGATCCAGGCGTCCTGAATGACTTCATTGGTCAGCAACAATTAATTTGATGGGTGCATCTTCAAGTTTTCTGACTCCGCCTCAAGAAAACGACCTCGTGCGTCGAAGCAGCCAAATACAAGACGCCACAGGCTCGCCTAATCTCCTCGATGACGACAGTCGAAAACCGAAGCGGAGATCAAGGACTACGGAGCAGATGCCGAGTGATAGTCATTGTTTTATGTGCGACCTTGACGAGTAAGCGATAACCAGCGGGACGACCCGAACGGAGGGTGTGCGAACCGGCAGGTGTGCCGACATTGTGAGTGCGCTCAATATGTCGAAGAGTGTCACATGACAGATGTGCAGTCCGATTTCAAAGGACGGACACTCGCCGACCGTGATTGTAGTTTTCATCGCTAGATCAGTTTACCGACTCTGAAGCCGGTCTCGTGTTGCTACATTACTCACAAATCACCTTCGACCCACCGTCTCTCAAAACCGGACCCACCCCGTCGTTAGTACCGCGTCAATCCCAAGTAGAGGACCCTCACGGTCACGGCCGTCGTGCGTCGCTCGCCTATTATCCACTCACGTTGGGATGTACCTCCCTTCGAATTCACTCCAGCGTCTTCGAAGCACTGCACGGGGCTCGCATATCCTCGCCTTTACTACACCGCCCGTGAAGGAAAACCCCGCTTTCTGGTGAACACCAGATCTCCCATCATCGCCGCCGATTGGGTGTTCCTAACCAGAGGCACGTCAACGAGCTGACAATCTCAATCACACTTCGAGGCTTCTAGTTGTTCATCCGTTGTTCTCGCGCATGAGTGATTCAACCATCCCGACTCAATCATTACCTTCGACGGCGCTGTCCAATGATGCCATGTTGAATTACGGCGAATGTTTTCTCAAGGACAGAGTGCATTTCAGGTGCCAAGTTCCTTGAGAGCCAGGCCCGCCTCGAGCCTACGGTCTAAACTGGACAAAGACAAGCAGTCCAATTACTGTACTCTTGACCTCCATCTTGCCCGACGAACTCGACTCACTCGTCGACTCGCTCCTATATTCTACAATAAATACGTGTAGAACGTTTCACAAGATGTATTCACGTACAAGTCGACGACCGGCCGTTGGTCTTGCTGCAGCGCGCGCGAGTACTACCCACAAGTGCGGATAAGACGAAAAAAATAATCTCCGCCGCGTGGTGGCATTCGCCTCGTCAGGGAGCTTCTCAAACGGGAGTGGGATCGAACGCCGTGAACTGGGCCTCCGAACTCGTTTTACTAGTGAGCAACATTACTATCAGAGGGATGGCGGGCTGATCGTTGGTAATTTTGCTCACAGCTCGAGAGCCGCTGCTATCTTTTTATCTTTCCTGAGACCCAGACCCACCTCAGAGCCTAAGGACGAAGACACGCGGACACCAGAAAAACATTCTGGCGTTGATCTCCACCTCGCCCAACGAACGCACCTCACTGGTCGACTCGCTCCCATATTCTGCTGTAAACACGTGTAAGGGCGACTTTGCAAGATGCATTCGCGTACAAGTGCGGCAACTGGCTGTTGGCGTTGCTGCAGCCCGCGCAAGTACTATCCACAAGCGCGGATAATGCAAAAAGAAGCTTACTCCACCGCGTGATGATATTCACCTTGTCATAGACCTTTTCATGCGGCTTTAGGATCGGACTCCGTGAACCAATGGGGCCGCCAAAGTGAGCAACGGCGTTAGGCTCACTATCCGAGCGATGGCGTGCTGATCGTTGATGATCTTACTACAGCTAATGGGTGGCTGCTATCTTCTACTTTCCTTTGACAACCATTCTGCAAGGTCGCACGCCCGCCTCGACGAGGATTAGCAACTTAGATAATGAAGTACCCTCTGTCTTTTGTACCACGCTGGCAGTACTCCGTCTCTTGCCAGGGATCTCCACTGCAATACCCTGTTTACGGCCTCCGCGGATGTTATTACTCTCACCCGCATCTCCATCGCTCGTCCGTCGAATGACTACTCGGACTCGACCGTCCTCCCGAAGCCCAGCGCAGGCCCTGCGTATATACGCCTTTGCCACCTGGTGCATGAAGGAAGTCGTCAATGCCCTTCGCTGTAGTCGATGTCCTGTACTGGAGTAGATTCCGGCCATCGTTCCGCGAGAGAGATCGTGATACACCCACATTCGTCCTCGGGTTGTAGCGACCGTCAGGATTCCGGCGTCACCGCCGACCTCTTTGGGGTACTACCACTGGCCGCAGAAGAGATGGGCGAGGAAACGGTGCGTCGTCTCATTACGCACTCAATACGCTTACCAATGGATTATCCTAGTACTAATTATTAGTGTAGAGTTCCTGGACCTCGAGCAACCGACATAGAGCCCAGGCTCCTCATCCTCAAAATCCTCTGGGCGCTCACATGCTTACCCTCGTACGTCTCTCTCGACACTGATTTGAATCTCTCGCTATCCCTCGCTTAATGCACTCGCAGACCCGCGCGGTGCTTCACTCATGCACGCAACAGACCGCCGCTCAACAGCAGCCATGACTTCTGGGTCAATCGAAACCTCTCCTATTAGCATCAGCCCTGTTGGGGGGACATTCAGAGAAGAGGACGAAATACCTTACTGGTGTCCACATTTTTCAATGGTGTGAAACCTAATTTATTTTGTCTGAAAACGGACGCAAAGAGGCTTCGTTAGGCTAGACAACCAGAAGTACGCCTTGAATAGGTCAATGTATGAACTAAAGCTAGTTCGACCACTTCTCTACGCCTGAACCATACGGGGAACGAAGCTGCGTACTGAGGACGTGTGAGCCGCTCACTCGTTCCTACCTATTCTTATCTATCGTGAATTCATTGCAACCGGCCGACCAGTCTGAGCGTGCAATGTGTCATCCGTCTGCTGCCCGCCTCGGTCTGCTTTGCGAACAAGTCAGCGCAGAGGGAACGGAGACCTGATTCGCCTACCAAAACTCCTCGAAAAGGCACATACTTCGTCCGTCCAGTCTGCGTTTATGGGGAGCCCGGCCTGGCACTCTCTGAACCCTGCCATCTCGCTAGATCAGTTTACCGACTCCGAAGTCGGTCTCGTGTTGCTCCGATCCACCTTCTCTCAAAACCGGACAGCGCCCCGTCGTTACTACCGTGCCACACCCCAATAGAGGACCCTCACGGTCACGGCTTGTGTACAAGTGCGGCGACTGGCTGATGGCCTCGCTGCAGCTCGCGCGAGTACTACGGGGCACAAAGGACTCTCGTGACAACCATCCGCTAAACAACTTGTGAAGAAGCGGCGGATGGAATACTGTGTGCGCCGTTCCTGGGTGGGTCATTATAAAAATCGTTCCTGTTATTTGTCCAGGTGCCAAAGACCATCGAACAGCCCGATGATCCACACTGCCTCCCTTTACTTTCACGAACGTACCTTTCCTCGCTAAATCGAAGAGAGTTGGAGACAAATACCAGTCAAAGATTTCGTAGTTGCCTCGATGTATGAAGTGAAGCTCGTTTGACCACCATGTGCGATGGAGTATTGAGATCGGCCAGGTTGAAGGTTGAGATCCATTGTTGGCCAATCTTCGAGGGTTGTAGTTGGCTCATCCTGTCACGCTCGGATTCTGGCTAAGCGG
>Ga0307515_10002694_pt1 | contig 38054 bp, 31 predicted proteins | sample 17_EM_MG_FD_194513 | JGI IMG/M metagenome (GOLD analysis project Ga0307515, IMG submission 194513) | Populus trichocarpa ectomycorrhiza microbial communities from riparian zone in the Pacific Northwest, United States - 17_EM | ecosystem: Host-associated > Plants > Roots > Unclassified | place... | reverse complement strand
AAGAAAAGGAAATCCTCCAACACCATCAACACTCTCTTTATATACAATTCGTCTGCCACCCTCGAACCATTCCTCATGCTCCGATGTACCATCCGAATCTTATCCCATGATCTTACACACCACTCCTCTATTCCTTATCGTAACAACCACGCCATCTCTCCTGACGTCGCAACACCTCAGACCACTTCCTTATCAAACTAAATTATACCGCCACCATCTCGCCGCTTCTTCCGCGTCTTCCAACGTCTCCGCCTTTCCGTAACACAATTCCTTCCACTCCTTCTGTATCTTTCTACTACTATTCCCAAGTATCTCCGTACCTTCCTGCGCCGTGACAGTCGCCACCTGCCGATTCGCCGGGTAGCTGCTGATCCACATCGACATCCGAGGTGTTTCCGGCTGCCTCAGCTTCTGGCAGGGTTGGCGCCACTGGGCGAGGTTTTTGCGGCGTCACAAACCCCAAAGACACCAGCCCACTGCGGGTATGAGTCTCCGGAGTTCATGGTCGTGGGCGAGGCTCTGGGGTGTGTGGCCGTGGGGCAGGCACTGGAGGTTGTGGCCGTGGGGTATGCTCGCGCATCTCCTGGCCCTGCTCAGGTTGCACGGTTGGCTAATCGTCTACCATGGTATCAGCATCGTCAGCCGATGTATTTACCATCTCTCCCTGGCCAATCGTCCGAGGTTCTCTGCCATTATTCTCATCCTCATCCTCATCCTCCTCCTCATCCACCTCCTCTTCATTCTTCTCTTCTTCCTCCTCTTCATCTTCCTCATCTTCACCGTGCCTTTCCATGTCCACATTGCCGTCAAAATCAACGCCGTCTGGTGCGTCCACATCATCCACCATGCGCATATCCACATCACAATCTCGTTCTGATTCATATCCGCCGTCCAACACGGTAGAGTCGGTATCATCATCTGAGGTAATTGACACGGCGGGCTATGCTTCCCGCTCTAAGTATACCCGCTCTAGTTAGCCCTCCGTGTCCAAGTGTGCCTCTGACATTTCCTTCTGCAACTGCAAAGCAACGGCCCGAGATATATCCCCTCCCCATGGGGTTTGTTCAACCATACCTTTCCCTTTACTGTTTCCCTTCCCCTTCCCCTTCCCTTTCCCCTTCCCGTCCTCAGTCAACTTCACCTTCTCCTTCCCATGCTTTGTTCCCTTCCCTTTCGCAGTCCCTTTCTCACCGCCCTGTGTGTCCTCCTCACCCTCGCCGTCGTCATTGTCATTGTCATCGCCAGGACAGCTCCTTCCACTACTCGGCGCTCCGGGATCTGCCTTGTTCTCATCATCATCATCCTCGTCGATTATCTCATCCCAATTGAGTGGTCTAACAGCCAGCAAGTCGCCAGGTTCATACTGCCGGGAGTTTGGCGGCTCAATCTTTGCCCTGAGCTCATCACTACCGTACCAAGAGAAACGCTCACCGGTTCGTTTAATCTTCCCCGAGCTGGATGTCTGCGGATTGGAGCAATCGACATGATCCGCGAAGGCACGGGGGTTGTCCCACCTCCAATTGTTCATTTGGTCGCGGGTTTTGTCAAACATTTGCCCCATGTATGAGCGGAAGGCAGCCCACCACTCCCGAAAAGGCGAACTCCTGCTCCTGCAGTGTGGCCACATCAGCTCGAATTGTGAACAGTGGCGAGTCATGACTGGATCATGAAAGATTATATCATAAAAGAGGTCCCATGCCCACTCGTCCTTAATGCTGCAAACATTGTATATCCCTATGAGTCCACGGAGGTGTTCCAAGATGAATCCCTTTATACGGGTCCGATCCAACAACAAACGTCGATTTATAACCAATGTCGGCATCTTTGCCCTAGCCTTCCCCTTTCCTTCACTGCTGCTCTTTGGTGCCATCGCTGTGAGTTGAAAATGAATCTACATCCGAAACGTTAGCATTATGATACAGTTGCATGTAGCGAAAGGAAGCCCAGGGGGAAAGTACAAAGTTGTGAGGTTATCGGGTGTGTTTTGGAACAAGAGGCGTTGTTTTGTGCATGTCACGTGATGTCGAGATCAGGATGCTGTCAGTGTGTATAATACGGGAGGAAAAGAGAAAGGAGGTGTAGGCGGAAAGAAGGGATATATATACTCGAGTTCCGGCGATATCTTGGTTCAACTTTTGAGTTTTGTTGGCTAACGAACACAAAACGGCCCAGCCTTCATCCTGCAGACCACCAGGCACCTCATGAATGACAAGCCCCAGGACGAGATTTAGTACTCGTGGAGAGGACAGTTTCTGACGCCGGGCGTTGCGTTTGCATCACACAGTATTGTTACCGCTCAGACCTCGTGCATCTCGGAGCAAACTGAGTAGTTCTCAGGTTGTCCCAACTGTGCAACCATCCAACACTGCTACCAACGCCTAGCAGTGGAGAAAGCACACTCAACTGATGTCATAGGATAGAGAATACGTCATTGTTCGATCTGCGATGCTTGTAGCTCTGCCAAGGGGGGATTTCCACCGGGAAGCTGAAGATATACACAATCGATGGTTTGAAGTATTGTGCCAAGAACAAGTGCATTACAATGATAATCGCGCCAAGAAGGCATCATCACCCTTCAAGCGTGCAAATACACCTTCAGACATTGCTGTAACAGTGAATATCAATGCTGAGTTCAATCTGTGTTCAATCTGATGGAAGTTAACCCCATAATTGAATGCTTTTGAAGGGATCTCATCCCCGAGTACTGTCAGGGTTTAGAGTCTGGTGCGGTCTACACTGCGCCTCCCATTTTTGTCGAATCCATCCATGGTCGCTCAGATAGGAGTCTACCTCTCCTGCCGTTGCATATGCATGCAGAGGATACTATTCCTACCTTCTCAAAGTCGAACATCCATATCGGATGATGCTTTCCCAAAGCCCTAACCCTGTCACGTCTCCGGTCGTACGAAATGATCAAAGTCGTCAAAATCAACAAAACCAAGGGCCTTCGGGGAATTCTCAACTTCCCCCTGCTAAGAGACGTGTTTCTGTACCGGCTGGCAAGAGGGATTCCTCTCAAGGAGGGAGTTCCGTAGCCTCTACAATCCAAGGTCAGAACTCCACACCCTCATCTTCGCTGAACAATTCTCGCGTTGCACATATCATCCCGTCCGCTACACACCGACAGTCAATAATTACTCCAACCACCATGCCGGGTACAAGCAGTCGTAACACACCAGCACCCAGCAGAACCACACAGGCAGAATCAACGCGTCGCGTTGTATCCAGCCCTGCTTCCGGCATTGCTAGCACTCCCACTCCTCTCAGCGGTCTTGAAAATCTGCCTACTGCCATCCCTAATCCAGAAGCCCGCGCAATCATTACAAATCCACTGCAAACATGAGCTACAGAAATGAATCAGAGACAGAGGCAGTGGCAATTGCACACGCAGGCAGAGTCTACACCGCGATCAGTGATCTCCGGCAGTCGCAGCATCCATCGATTTGGTCACTCCGACCTGACGTGTCTTGTATTTGCAATGGGCAGACTCCTGGAGCTCTACATGTGGAACAGACGGCCGTTTATGAGTGCAAGCGACTTGGAGATGTTAAGTTATGCAACGCGACGCGTTGCGAAAGCATTAGCTGAAGCCCCTCACCGGTAAATAATAGAGAGGTACTGGAACACTGCAATGCAGCAAAACATCATTTGTTCCATAGCATTTGAGGCACACACAAAGGAGATCTTCAAAGAGGTATGCTGAATCAACGGCCCATGTTGGATATTACACGCTCAAACCGGTACCAGGTTCGCGCACAAGTCGATAAAGTTAAATCCCATCTTATTCAATCAGCAAGGGACAATATAGCATAGCTGTATGATCTCCACCGCTTTGAATCCAACGCAGAGCATTTGGAATTCATTGATTCCCTTCTGGCAGACAATATGTATCGTTTTCCTTTAGCAGAGCGTGTGGAAGGTGGTGTACGCAGTCCAAATCCCACGCAGAGAGTGTCGAAAGCTGCTAACGAATGGCCAGCGTCCACTTTACTTCGTGGCAGAAGCAATCCCGCGGTTTATCTACATCAAATTTAATCATCGGGCTAATAACCGTGGTAAGTATGCTGACGGATTTTATAATTCCATGATTGACGACAAGGACGGTCATATACCCTTGCCACTGATCATGTTTACCTCCACCATGTTGCGCAATGCTCTCCTGGAGTGGCAAAAGAACAAAGGTGTTCATCTGAAAGCTTCCAAGTCAAAGCGGAAAGCGGACAGACCTGATCGCTCGAACTACTTCAATTACAAGAATGACGGTGGTAAGAACGCATCCTACTGTGCTGCAACGGGTCGCAAGTTTTTAACCTCACCTGGCGTTGCAGACACATCGGCATTCTTGATGAATACCTGGAACACACTACCGGAGAGCTACCAACAGAGGGTGTATAACAACACTCTTGCTACAGTCAAGCGTCAGATCCAACAGGCGGAGAACCCACCGCCTGCCGTGGTGATCAGCGTGGAAGCAGCGCGTGTGGACAATGCTATTCTTCTTGATTATTTGACCTCCGAAGTGGCGCTTGAGGAGCCTGAGATCGGAAGCACTGACCCTAACATCCCGATTCACAACAATTGCACGGATGACAAACTTCATTTCAGGATGGCAGGGGGCAGCGGGGATTACGAAGATGATGCTGTATGCGACGTGCGCGATGCCATCCCCACCGCCAGCAGGCGACGACAGCCCGTGACTGAACTCGAGAGGTTTGACCTGGGAACCAGTGACGTTGACGGGTATGAGGGCGAGGATGGCGACGATGCGTATGCGGATGAGGACGAAGAAGCATCACAAGCCGATGATGGATCAACGCAGAATGTTGAGGACTGAGGGCATAGTAGGTTTGACCTGGGAACAAGTGATGTCGACGGGTATGAGTGCGAGGATGGCGACGATGCATCACAACCTGATGATGGATCAACACAGAATGTGGAGGACTAAGGGCATAGTACTAGAGAGTGTGAAGATTAGACTGTATATTTCAGACCTGTAAAATACAATAATGGCGAAGCAAATGCAATGGCAAGCGATGTATCCAAAGCGAAGACTGTATTGCAATATGTGACAAAATCTCAAAGCTAAACATAGATGGGGCGAGTGCAGCATCCGATATATAGCTATAGCAATAGCGGAGAGTTAAAATGTGACTATCAGACGAAGAAAGGCATAAATATCGCCAGGCGTTGTGTAAACGGCTACAGCATAACTGCAGCCCCTGCGAAGAGTGTAACACACGTGTTGTTCTGATGGTGCGAATACAAGGCGCAACGTAATGGAGGTAAGTATGATACTCGACGCGTCGCCTGGGCGACGTGTAGCGAGTAATTCTCCGGCAGAGGGTACGAGGTTCCGTCCGAGCCGTCAGAGCCATCAGGAACACCCGGGTGTTTCAGACGGAAACTAGCGTTGTTGCTGATGCAGTACCCAGTATGTTACCAGAACCCTATGAATCTGCAGACTGATAATGGAAACTTGTTACAGTCAAATGAACAATCATTTTAGATTATTAGGACAATGAAGTCAATGTATGTGTCTTTACACATTTATCCATTCTAATCTTCTCAAATGACACAAATCATTAGCAAGGTCATGTATAAGGCACAAGCTACTGCTGTAATAAATCATGTCTCTTGATCATTTTGAAGTTAATCAAACATTTGAAATAGGAATTGTTATTGCTCAAATTAGTAATGGTTAGAGTAAGATTTCTTTGGCATTGTTGAGTTAACATCAGGTTGATTACAAACCACTGATTCCATGATGTTGCAGGTGTGCCGGTCAAATGAGCAAGAGCTGTTGTCAAGTCAATTCACTGGCATTGATTGAATGATGCAGCCACCTCTCAAAATGTATTTGGTATTGTCAATTGTCAAAACTCTGCACAGGCTATGGCTCCAATGTCAATTGCCAGGGTCACCTCAGTTGAGGGGAATTGTTAATCCCCAAATTACAATATATGATTGAGTAAGGGGCTTCAAATCATGTTTCAATGGTGAATGTGAAGTATACCAGAAACACACCGCCCGGTACCAATTTTCGAACTCCACCAACTATATCAAAGGATGTTTCAGCTACATTCAGTTGCACCGGGGAACTCTGTATACATTTTGAGTCTGGTGACATATTATGACAAATCAAGCACTGCATATTCTCCAATGACTTTTAGCTATACAGACAGTATAGAAGATATTGAATCCCTGTGTCAGAATATGAGACATGGCTTATGGATTCATGGCAAATCCTCAGCATTTGCTTACACATAATAGTAGTTTAGGCACACCACAGTTCAGCATCCCAGAGTGTCTGATGATGTGACATGATATGGATATTCATTGCTAAGATTGAGCTTTTGCTGTTGTGTATTTTCTGGGCTATGGTTAAAGTTCAGGCACACCTTGGATCTACTATACTGCCATGTAAAATGTGCTTGGATTTGTAAGCAGCCAATATTGACAAGCTGTGATTTCTTTTGGATGTATCATTCCAGTCCAGGCATGCCTCAAAGCAACTAATCATTTGCTGCTTTCTATATCCCCAACTCTGTAGTGAACTCTATGTTGTCTTTTCATTCATTCTGAAGTATGTATTCTTCAATGTTGAATCAGTGAAAGCAGTATACTCAGGTTGTCAGATATCAAGACACTTCACATTGAGGAGCAGGCAGCTTATCCTTCTTGGCCACTGGGACCATTTCAATCTATACTACATCAGTATGTGAAGGCCACTACTAGAATGCCTTGAATTTTCAGCTCCTTGTCAACAGTCCATTGGCGGAAGGTAGCCACTGTGCACTGAATCATAAATGCACAGCCCTGGCCAGTTAGGAATCTCACCTAACTTGATATTCACTAAGTAGTATAATAGAACAAATGCTTCCAAATGCTAAAATAGCTTCTGACAGTTCAGGCTCCAGCAAAAGAGCTGCAGTTTCAGAGAGAATCTCAAATGACAGATTCCACTCAGCATGTCTGCAGATAACCAGCAACTCCCACTCACCCTATGTTCTGCACCTACTCTAAGAGACCTAACATCTCAATCCATTTAGTGCAACCTGAACTGGATTCTAACTACAAGTATGTTTGGGCGACCAAAACCAGTCCCTGATAATAGATAATGTAAACCAATATCCATCAAGAGACATTGAAGAGAGAAATTTTTGAAAGTTCAAGTAAGGTAAAGACAGCTTCGCAGAGTGCAATTAACTCTTAGAGTAATGTGAATCTGCCATCCCAGCCTTTGCACTCAATCCAGCATTTCCATTCAAACTTCAGTACACCTTAATTCCCTAGAACTGCATACAACCATTTCTCTGCTGGCTGTGACAGGATGTCTCACAATGTATTCATACCATTGTTTATTGCTTTCAACCACAACATTCACTGTAAGTCAACTTTTTTGTAGTCAGATGTATAACAAATTTGGTATTTAACCGTGCGATTAACTTGATTTGTGGCACAACATCAGAATCTGACTGAGTATTCATAACCTCATTGTCGCCAATCATGGCATTGACAAGTGCTTGAATCAATAAGATTACCCTTGAATCAACATTGTATCTTACCATTCTTTCTCTTCACTTGTATTTCTCCTTTGTGCACCCAAATTTCCTCCCTCCCCCTTTTCCATTAACAGCAATATTGCAGTCAATGTACTCTGCAGACATGGCTAGTTGAAAGCATCAAAGAGAGGTTATTCTTATGATATTGCCATATTGACTGCTAACATACCTGCAGCATCCAAATACTACAGAATATTGCAAAAATTAGTGTATGCTTTCTGTGGATATACCACATACAGATATTCATATTATTCCCCAATTGATAACACACCTAGTCTGGTCCATTGGAACCCAAAGGTCACCCAAAGGATCTCGAATGTATCGTGTTTTGCAGATTCTATATGCTGGGAAAACTCAATGCCATGAGGTCACCTCAAATACTTGAACTTTCATGAATAATTACAATGTTTGGAGGAGTTATTTGCAGGGGCACTAGTTCTCAATCAGATTCTCAGTGCACCATGTGGCCAGCACCAATGGTTAGTGAATGCAACAATCATGATGATGTTGCATGTTCTACATGTGAGTCTGGTTCTAATTTAGTCTGGTTCAAATCTATATTCATTGATTTGAACATGCCGCCAATTCTTCCAGTCATAGGATTTTTAATGCAAGTGCCAATATTGGGTGTTGGGCATTTGAAATCCATCTATTCAAGTGCACCTGATATTTCCTAAATCACAACAGTGGACTTGCTATTGTGGATATATATATGAACTATAGATGTTATCTCTCCTGAACCCTTTCAAGGCATGCTTCCAATTGTATCCTTCTTGTCCTTGTGTGACTTCTTGCACCATTATGCCTGTTATTCTATTGCACTTAATCTTATATTTCATACTTATTTATTATCTGTCTTTCCCACATTCCCCAATATTCTATCTTCAATTTCATCAACATGGAACCTATGCCCAGCCAGGTGAGGAATCTGTACTTACAGAGCAATCAAGAAGCACAACTTGAGAGAGCACTCTCACTCATATTCATGAAAACAGCCAATCTTTATTTTCCATCAAATGTTTTACTTCCAGCCCTCTTCCATCATGCACTGCATTACAGATGACTAATGTCTCCAATGTCATTGACAAACCCAGATAATAGTATAGATTGAATATCAATGATGATGCAACTGAGGACCCTGGAGTAGCCATCATGTCATTCAACATGCAACATGATTGTTTGTATTGCCAACAGCAGGTCATGGACCTTGGCCAGGGATGCTGGGAAGAGCCTTTACAATCTACAAGAGTTTTACTGCCAAAGTAACAGAGCCCGGCCTGTTCTGTCATTGCACTGCCTCCATTTTCAAGTTTCCGATATCAAGCTGGGCCAATGGTACCACTATTGTTTAAACTACTTATGACACACCTTCTAAACAATTTATGCAAGTTGGACTGTGTACCACCCACCCAGGCAGTGGTACTACCTGAGTCTAGTGGAGACCGCAATGTTCCACAAACCTGAGGCCAATGGAGATTAAAACATCCCCAACTCAAAAATAGTACTCTGGAGGATGCCAAATGGTTTAAGGAGCCGAGAATATTCCTAAAGACTCCATCACCAATACTATCGAACGAGATGTGCCCGATCACTGAACACACTTGCCAACTAGGCTGTAAAGCTCAAGATTATCAACAGGCATTAGTAGGTGCTCCAGTAGGTGCACCAGGGCCTGTCTCAATTGCCGGGTAATTCATCCCTCAATATAGATCCGCTAACACGAGAAGCTACAAGTCTTGTATTCTGTTTCATACATCTCTATCAGACATATGATATTGACTATGCCACAAAATGTGCATAGTTAATGCTGATGATTGGTACCATTTGAGATAAGCTTGAAAATGGGACTTCTCACACTGTTCCCCCTAGTTACTGGTCAGTTCTGCCCCCGGAGAATGAGCTCCGGACCAAGATTAAGAAGTTCCTCCTTGATGATGCCAATCTCCCAGAAGTTGTGGAAAACAAGGGAATATTTTTCACTGAAGTGGACATTGTGAATGTCATTTACCATACGTTCTTCATTCCTGCTAATCACCTCGGGTGCCAGCCTGCTAAATCCCAGTTGTTTCAATTTCTCACTCATCAGACGTTAGTCCTGGCAGGTGCAGCTATTCGATGTGTATTGTGTGCAGATTGCAGTGGAAAGATGGCTACATTGGTGTTTTCTCAAGACAAATATCGGTGTACATTTTTCCTATCCCCCATAATATATTTTATGCTGGATGCCACTGTACTTATCAATCACCCATTTCAGGGCCGCTTCATACCCCTCCCTCCTGCTTTGCTGCAACACCACTTGACATGGCCCTTCTCAATCCCTGTCAGGGCTCCTTGGCCTAGCACTACTCTATTTCATTCTACACTGGATTCCTTCTCTTTTGGCACCCCTCCGCTGCAATAGTCACTACTGAAATCCCATCAGCCCTTGACTGTCTGAATTGGCACTGCTCAATTACATTCCACACTCCATACCCCCTCTTTCGGAGCTTCTCTGCTGGAATTTGTGTTTCTCAATCCCCAGCTATGCTTCTTGTTCTGGATTGTAACTGCTATATATCATACAGCGTGTCTTACCCACCGCATTTTGTCACTCCACCTGTGGCATCAGCTGTAATGGGCGGGGTCGGACATAGGTGATATTGGTAGCTCGAATGTGAGATTGCAATCAGGACAAGTGCTCGAAGTTCGTATCGAGGAAATCAGGACAAGACAAGGACCAGAGCTGGTTCAAAGTCGTACTTGCTTTGCTATACAAGAGAACGAGTAAAGAGAAGAAAAGGATATCCTTCAACACCTAATGACCTCTCTTCATATACACTTTGTCTGCCACCCTTGAACCATTCCGCATGCTCCGATGTACCATCCGAATATTCCCTCATGATCTTACAAACCACCATCACAACTCTTTATCACCACAACCAAGCCACATTGCCCGACGTCGCAACACCTCAAACCACTTCATTGTCGTAACACATTATACCGCCACCATCCCACAATACGCTGACGCTATTCATGTGTCTCTCAACGTCTCCGCCGTTCCGTAACACTAATTCCTTCCATCCGACCAATAATATTCCTACGTACCCTTCAATCCATCACTCACAGCCTGAGCCGTGACATCAGCACTCCTTAATTGCCACTGGTGATCCTCTGCCTGGATTGGCTCTCCAACATTGCATTCTGCATTCCATACCCCCCGTTCAACACTCCTCTACTAGTGTGGGTTCTGCACATCTGCGATCAGCACTCCTCAATCCACATTAGCACTCCTCAGCTCTGGTTGGTGCTCTTCTATTTCATTCTGTGCTCCTCCATCACCTTCTCTGTACTCCTCTTTTCCACAATAGCAGTCTCCATCTTGTGGTTCTCTTTTCATGATAGTTGCTCCCCATTTTCATTCTAATGTATCATATTCCCTTTCAAACCACCATTTTGATTTGCAGCTAGCTAATATCTCATTAGACCTTTATTAGATGTCCCAAATTGAGTAGTACAATAATTGAATTCAATTTCATCAACTTGCCAGGTACAAATTATCAGCAAATTTAACAGGTGCCACCAACTTCATTGCGCCATTATTCAATTGTGTGTCCCAGCTTTCATCAACCATGATGAGATGGGAGATGTAGTTGGTGACATTGTTACCATTTTGAGCTGATATGATTCAATCAATTAGTTGGGTCATCGTTTTGGTGTACCTGCTTGTATTTTTGATGCTCTTGTCTTTTTCCTTGCTTTCTTAAAGTAGGAATGCGAAAAATACAATGTTGAAGAAAATAACATTGGCTAGTATAAGTATGATTTAGAAGTGATAATGAACAATAATCCATGTATCATATTTGCTGCAGAGTGTAATCCATTGTTTATGTACCTCTGGATGGTCTCAGATCATACCGGCAGCCCTGCAAATACATATCCATGAACAAATAGCAATCTGTCAGAATATGATTGCTGGTCCGGCATAGGTTGGGTGACACTCCCAGTTGCTCCTGAAGTTCTCTCTGGCACTCTGATGTATTCCCAAACTTATCACAATCCTTCCCATGTTGCTCCTGTCCTAGTCATCACACACCCAAGCTACTTCAAAGACTAGCCAGAACGATCTTCCACTGTCTGATCATCTCCTGACATTGCTGCTTTTACGTTTACATTCTCTCTCCTCTCATACACTCCTGGAGGCTCCTAGGGACTACAATACATTTTGCTGATAAAGTGTCCAGTTTTTTGTTGGTTACATTGAATTATTCCAGCAGATATTGAGTAACAATTGCCAGGAGTTTCATTTCAATTGTTTGGATGGTCTGACATGATCATTACTACCCACCGCATACAATATCCTTCATTTATGTGACTACAGTTATCCAATAAATGATTTAATATTTATGCTTTCCTTTTCTGATTGGGAATACTTTGTGAGAAACCTATTTACTATAAGCCCACACTTCTGTAAATAAATAGGTTTGTTTTCCTGGACCCCAGAAAGTCTGTACCAATATTATGATACATTTTGCAGCAAGTAATCTTTCACTGGCCTATGACATTAACAAATACAGTATATAGGCAAACCTGGCTGTGTTATTCGTCAGTCAATGCCTACTATACTTGACTAACAGAGTCTTCTTCTGTATTCAAAAGATGGTCAACAACATCAAGGTGGTATTTACCAAGAGTAAAGAAAAGGTAAATTTTATCATCTGGTATAGAATTGCTATTTGTAAGAGTTTTGTTGGACTGAATATTAGCTTTGACTGCATGTGCCAATATTCCATACACATTATTGCAAATCCACTACAATAATGGACTCAGTGGTTCAAGTGAATACATAGTAGAAACAACAGACATGAGTTTATGGATATCTGATTTCATTGCTGCAAGATATTGTGCAATGTACTGGTGGTGATGCAACTAATAAAAATAAAGAAAATATGAAGTGTTTATCCAAATGAGCTCAATGTTAGATTGAGAAAGTGTGTGCTCCATAGATCATTGTATGATGACAACAATCTGTAGAAAGATTTTATACTACATATCTGGTAAGATATTCTTGATATGTAGAGAGAAATCTACCTGAACCCACAGTGTCAACTGCTTTCTATTGAGGTGATGCTGACCAGTAACGATTCCAACTGGCTCTCAGGATAGTGCAGGAAGTGTATTTCTGCCAGTATCAATATAATTGTTGATTGAAATGTAATTATCCCCCCAAATGTAGTAATCCTCTAATGTTTAATCAAAAATTGAATTTGTTGTTTCTTCAAGAGAAATGTCTTTATCCTGAAAATGCTTCTTTCCAAGAGATCAAACATCATCTGATCATATTCTCATTGAACAACACCAATATATGCATTATAATACAGTTTGGAAATTATACTGATTTTAATACTATAGAAGAATGTTTACCAGTTAAGCTATTAAGTTATCCATACACAATATCAGTTATATTTGGTTGGTATCCTGTCAGTTTGTTCTTAGTGATATGTATCAGAACTGAGTTATATCATATCTATTGCAAAGTCAGTTTTGAATTCTTACGTCATTCCCTCATCTAATAGGTTATTCGGTACTCTGCAATGGTAAAGAATGTATTCTTTGCTGCAGATTCTAATAGCAATACAATCTACACCATCCCTGTATAATCTGCTTTCCATAACAAGTATAAGTTTCTTTCAACATTGTATATCCACCATAAGTATTGAAATTTGCACACGCAAATTAACATTCTCTTCTGTCTATTCACTTCATAACTCTATTTCCTATTCCATGAGTTTAAACTCAAGAGACAACAGTTTTATATTGAAGTTTATATCTTTAAATACTAATTGGTGGGTAATACAGCTGTATTCAAATTAGATTCTGTGACTTGTGTGATATATTTAATACCCAACTACAATGGATTAAGCACAATGGCATGAACTAATGTGTCACCCAAGTCATGAACTCATGAATACTATTAGTAGGCAATCCAAAACTCACATCAGTTAGCCTCTAATGGCAGTATTTCCAGTGTTTATGGAGTTCTGAACTGCAGATACTTGAAATGGATTATTTCTGGCTACCTGTGCTGTACACAATTTGTACTTCAGCATCAACTCGATTAGCTGCATATTGAATAACTATATGAGTGCTCTGTATTTGTCCATGATCTAGACTAACTTACCCAGAACCTTTCTAGAACTCCTTCCCACATTATATCTCACAGTACTATACTCACAACAATGGGCCATATTTAGTTTATAGCCGGGGAAGGATTTCTGGCAACATTTACACTACCAGTATTAAATTTTATTCATTCCAGTTTTCGATTTGAATATGCCAAAGTACTGTATCAGCAGTATTCTTTTTGATAGAGCTGATGGTGTGGATTTGCATTATCATTTGTTCTCTTGGTTGGTGTGATATTCCTGATACAGAATTAAGAATTCAGTAAGGCAAGGAATTATCCATTGAGAATTTATTTACACTTGACTAATATCAGCTTGTGTGAACTGCACTATGTATTTGTGAATATTTATTCATTGATACATACCTCTACATTCTCAGCAGTCAAATACCTCTTGTTCATTATTATATTGATGCTTCATTCAGTTTGATTGTCTTGTAATTTCCTCATTATCCACTCTGTACTTATATCCTTCCTTTAACTACTGGTAGAATTTTTGCTATATATTGTACTAGCCTTCTTCTTAATCTTTTGTTCAATAAGATAGATTTGAATAATTATTGTTATTATTATTATATTCATTATCAATGATGGCTTCTTCTTGTTTAATTATCCCTTGTGTTTTATTTTTGACCCATTTTGATTAACACTTACCTTATGTTAGTGTCACTTCTGCTCTTTGTTTCAATCATGTTCTAAATTGGAAGAGACCTGATGCAGCTTATGAGATTCCTGTTCTTGTTTCTGAATACTGTGGATATCCATTCATTCATGTTTATTCAGGTTAACAACTAGAGTTGGCCCATTTGGGAATACTCTATTGATGCTGTACTGACATTTATCATGTACTCAAGCATTTAGAATATTATAATAATGATCACTATATTTATCTGCAGGTTAATTAGGTACTCCCCTTGGGGAATTATATTAATCACTTCCAGATACAGAATTAGATTGAATTAAGCATATTCTGTTTTGATGAGAATTGATTGATAAAGCATATTCTTTACGACTAATTACATTCTGAAATGGTTACATCAATTTTCAGCACCAGACTGTTAAACATATGTAGGGGAACATATTCAACTACACAAAGACAATTTGATAAAGATACCCCCCTTGAATATTAGATACCCTTTGTATGGAAATGGCTACTTTGTTAAATATCTCCAGTTATAAATCCTCTACTCTCTAAATTACATCCAACAGTAGCATTCAGTATTCTTAGGATAGTACAATATAGCAATCCATGTTTTGAATATTCTGGTGTCCACCGTAATGACTACTGCATTGGAAATGTTCTTTACCTGAAGCAAGAAATCCAAGCAGGTTGTTTGGTAAATGATAGTTGAGTTTTGCAAAAATGTAACTCTGCAACAATATAAGTTGTTGCTGAGGAGAAGAAAGTACTACCCAATGAAGAAAGCAGGAAATGATATATTCTGAATATTATTTCTAATGATACTTCGAAGTTTTTGAAGTATATTAGAGATATTTAGATAGAATCTGATTTTGTCAATACACACAAATATGATTATGGGGCCAAATATGGCCAATAATTTATAAAACTATAATTACTAAGACCTTTTCCAGAGTGGAATTTTGTGATAGTTGTATCAAGATTACATGGCCTGACCTTTCACATAAAACCAATATAAAATTTATCAGTTCTTTCAAATAGTTGCTTTTTTAATCTAACTTCCTTTACCTCCAAGCAAATATGCACTCTTTCATTTCTGTTGGAGCTTTCTATTTGTATTATTATATACTCTACCATTCAGTAATTCTTAAGCATTTCTCTCTGCTATAAGTTCAATCACATAGAGTACAACAATTACATCTGAATAGTCCGATTTTCTGCGTTACTTTATGAATATGTAGTTTTGATACATTGTCAGCAATGTAATGAATAGTCAGATATAAAAGGGTATATATGATACGGTCTGCAATTAATGTATGGGAAAACAAGATAATACCTACTATGTTATCATCATCCTCTGTTGAAAAGGACTAGAAAATGCTATTGAAGTAATAAGGAAGTACCATGTATCTGTGCATGCTAGGCGGTAGTACAGGCGTGACGGCGGACATTGTGGGAAGACAATAGGTGATTCGTGGTGTGGTGTACTGCGAGTCGCGTGGCCGTTGCCAAGCACCAAACGCACGAACTTTCGTCTTGGTACATACCGTGCATGTAACTCAAGAGTTGTTAACCAGTCCTACTCACGTCAACATTCAACCGATACCTTGGTAACTGAACTACGGTTTTACCTTCACGAAATCGCGCTCTTCCCACACATTACTGTATCTGTTACCATCCTCTCAGAATAAGATACTCTAAAATGAATCAATCAGTTATTCGTCTCACAAGGGTTCGTTGGTCTTCCACTTGTATCCACTATTGTCTTACTCACCTGGCGCTGCAGGAACTTAGCGAGATACAGAAGTCTGGTGATCTCTGTAAGTAAGACATTTTTTCAGCTCTCTCAAATCAAAGTTGACCTACATCTGGCTCTTCAGCTATTGCTGTTGGTTGTCGAGATGTTGATGTTCGGAACGTGAGAGCTATTGTACTTGGGCCACCCGACACACCTTATGAATTCGGGTTCTTTGAGGTACTTACTGCTCAGTGATGGATCTCTGACCGTTGGACATGTTGACATGTTACCGGAATTTGCAGTTTTCGTTGAAATTTGGCAGAGGTCCGTTACGATATCTAGGAGCATTGAAGTTCAAAATAGATATATTCTTATTACCACCAGATTACCCCGCAAAAGCGCCTGCCGTCACTGCCCTCACGACAAATTCCGGCAGGTCTCGGTTCAATCCCAATATATATGCTGGTGGGAAAGTCTGCTTGTAAAGATTCCATTCTGTGGTCAATACACAGGCTGTATAGTCTATGTGCTAATTGAGACTAGGTCTATTCTAGGGTATTCACTAGTTGTGTTTTGCTCATATATGACTAGATTTAGTACTAATCTTGTAATCAGAACCTGGAGAGGTGAACGTGGTGAAGAGTGGTCGTCGGCACAAGGACTTGAGTCTATCTTGATCTCGATTCAGAGTTTGATGTCTTCTAATCCTTATGAAAACGAACCTGGGTTCGAAAATGCAAGCCAAGAGCATGATCAGGAAAATATGAAGGCGTACGTCCTGAAGGTTTGTTTTCAATGGATCTCCTTGATTAAACAGCAGATTGGGGTTGATCCTTGGGCGTGCAATAGATTCGTCACGAAACCCTTCGAGTATCTATCATTTCGAGGTTAGAAGAATATTTGGGAATTAACGCCGATGGAACACTTCGACCATCTCGGACTCCATCCGATCCAGATTCCTACGATAGTGGCGATTCATCCATACTTGAACATGAGGGCTCCATCTTCGAACCATTCAAAGATTTTTGCAAGCATCGTTTCCTGTGGTATTATAATACATACCTAAACGCTATTGAGATTGAACGTCAGAAGGTTTCCGACGGTCAACCATTTGTCCGAATGCCATTTGAACACTCAGGAAACGCTATGGAAGGTAAATTTCTGTATTCGGAGTTAGAAAGGAGAATCAAGTTTGTGAGGGAAAGGCTGGACGTTGAGACAGATAGCTGGGTTGCTGAAGGAAGGGCTTTGGTTCAAAGAGAGAGTGGTGTCGCGGCAAACTTACAACGGCAGTATGAACAGACGGTTGAATACTATAAGAGGAGTGATTCCGTGACACTGGATGTCGAACTAGTGGACAATAATCCCTTCTTGTGGCGAGTGGTATGTGACTTCGTCCCTATTTCGTGAATGATTGGCTAATCTCGTCTCATTAGACGTACTTTGGGCGACCAATGACCAATCTTGACGGGGGACTTTTCCATATGGAGCTTGCGTATAGTCCTCGTTTTCCGAGTGAACAACCAAGGGCCAGGTTTTTGACGCCGTTCTATCACTATAGAGTAACTAGTAGGTACCAAATCATTATTTGTGTGAATTTTCGCTGAGTCAACTGTACAGAGGATGGCATTGCTTGCTATACCGCCGCGAAGTCTGACGAGTGCAGATCACATATTGACGCAATAATTAGATTGATGGAGGAGGATAATCCCCCATATGATCCACGTACTCAAGTAAACCAAGATGCATCGAAACTGCTTTGGGGTTCCGCTGAACAGAAGCGTGAGTACAACAGGAAACTGCGGAAGTAAGCTCATAAATCAACATCGTAGGTTGATTTGGTCGATTCTAATGGTCTATAGGTCCGTACAGTTATCCATAGATTTTGCATAGATATCCATGCTGGTAACTTCCGTATACGTAGAATATACTTCAGGAATCGTCGGTCAATGTTACCCGCAATTTGTGTTTAGAACATGAGAATTAGCCATTAAATGTTGAAGAAACTTTGTTGACTGCCTACAGATTGCAACCTTACAGGTTAACTGTAAGCTGTGGTGTATTTTACGTAGGGTTTCATTTCTTTCAGTTATGCACATTGTAGCGTCGACCAGACTTCTCTTTTAAGGCTATGCAGAAGCGTTAGCCATAACTATGTGATGTGGTTGTAACATGCAAATCTTACAAAATCAATATAAATGAAAAAGTGAGTTAACAGTAACTACTTTATACATAAGAGTAGGAAAGTGTTATATGTAATGGTAGTAACACTAAATAAGTTATTTAGTGACAAAATAATTTTATTCAGGCTTAGCTGCTAAGTAAACCTTAATGTGGCAATTAGCAATATTTAAATGAGTATGGAAATATACTACAGGATAGTACTATCTTTCTAATACTGATTTTATGTGATAGATTTGTATATGGGTATACACTGGTGTTATGGTAGGTACAAGAGTGTAAACAATAAAATATATCATTCTGAGATAGAATACTATCATAGTTCAACTGAAAGTTTGCCAAACTATAATAATTAATATTTATATCAAAAATAACACAAGATAGCTATTAACTTGTTTTGACATTTCTCACATAGTTATTATTTCAATACATTTCATAAATCAATTGCGGGGATATTTACTATTTATACTCAAAATAGTCAGATGTGATCTATGTATATTTTAATCTGTATACAATTGGAATAGTCTATTTAAATGGCACAATACTACTACAACTGAACTGAAATATTATACTGTTTTCAACTATATCAAATACCCCTCCACTGTATTTTTTGTGTTGTTTTTATTAAATTGACAGATCAAAACATATTTGGGAAAAGGTGTTATTGTATGTTGCAATGAACTAATGATTAATCACATTTGCTATTGATTCCTGCACAAAATAATTTTCATCTACTTGTATATTTGGTTTTACTATTAAATCTAATGGATTAGAGTGAAAATAAATTATGTCACAGCTGTTAATATGTTTTTGATAGATATCTAAATTGTATACTATATGGAATGACATATTATAAAATTCCAAATAGGTTAATCATGTTGAGTATTTTCCAAGTACTAATATACTACATTAATATATATCTTTACAACTCAGATCTGCAGAGTGTATATTGACTATTTATGAAAGAAATAGATATATTATAAATAGTATAGTGCAGTATTTCTATAATATAGTTTATAGCAACTACCAAAATGATTCAACTGCCAATTTTGTATGAATAAATATAAATTGAATACAATATATTGTATTACTAAATGTAACATGAAAATGGAAATATAATTCTGATACAATACCAAAGTACTCAATTTGCAGCAAATCACTTCAATATACAATGATTATTTCATGAATTGCATTGAAACACAGAAGTATATTCCGTTAATATTGAGTACATTCTTCTCTGTTGCCAGATTTGACTAATTCTTTTTACAATTTCCATATAATACATTGTTTAGTCTCCACAGAAAGTGTACCTTCGGTATTTCTCTATCTGGATGTATTCGCAACTGCTGTTAGAATCTCAGCAATTTTGAAACAGTTGAAGTATTAAAAAAGTTACTATAACTCACTTCAAATATACTGCTATTGTTAAATCACGTCATATATATTTCATAATCAGGTTGTTTGTTAGCTTTATAAGCATTATATCTTCTGTATAACAGTTTTTGAACAGAAAGGTCTAGTAGAATTAATGTTGTTTAAACAGTAAAATTTATTCAAATTGTTCTACAGTAACGAATCATTATATAAGGTATACAGAATGGTTATGCCTTTCTAGTTAATCTCTTTTTATCACACAACTTAGTGATAAGTTTTTAAGTAATATACATTACCTCTACAATGTACAATTTAGTTAGTAGTCGTTTGCAAAAGTATTCAACAGGAAGTGGAGTATACAGCTACATTTAATACATTTAAAATCATATCAGACCATAGCAGAGTTATCTACTAGGTGTTGAGGTAGTTTGAATTGCTGATAATAGATACAGGATTACTATGAGACTGTTTGTAAAAGATTTTAGTGCATGTCAGAGTATTAGAGAGTATTGTCAGAGTATCTGTAATTCTACTCTAATGATGAAACTATCTGCAAGGATATTTGGAGAGTTGTTGGGGTTTATGGGCATTGTCTTTTAGAGGACTGCAGTTAACACTTGGAATTCTCCAGATGTATACATGCAACAGATTATCCACTACTGCAAATAAAATCTCTTTTATTATTATTTTTTTGTTATTAAGTTCTACATTATACCACAGTAACTTATCATGACCTTCAATTGATTTTGTTTCAATTTATCAGTATTGAATTTAAGCAAAAGGTGACATGATTTATCAACACACTGCTGATATACTAATAGAATATCTATAAAAAGAATTCAAATTATATCAGTTGAACATAATGGTAATATCAACCAAATATATCTCCCATTGCATCTGTATTTACAACTGTTGAAATACGCAGTTCATTAACAGCCAAAAGGATTGACAGGTACTGCAAGTAAGCGTTCATGATTGATATCTTTCGAGCAGGAGCAATTGCAATCCAAAGCAAATTGGCTTGATTTGTAATATCTAACAAATGTTTGTGTGGATTACAGCTATCTACCAATCCAAATAGAGTATAAGAGGATATTGGGTACATTGGAGTAAAGGGAAGGAGTATCATCTGGAAAAGAGAAGCACACAATAAATGAAAAAGCACCAAATATAATAGAGTTACAATACAGATTATAAACTGCTAACCAATATTGCAAAGCATCTATCCAAGACCAGCAGAGCTAAATGCAAGGGAATCCAAGACCAGCAGAGCTAAATGCAAGGGAATTGAAGTGGCCATGTGTGGGTAGTTCAGTAGAGTCGCAGCTTCCATAGTAAAATAGTATAACATATTATAGACAGAAATTGCCTGCATATTTATCTAGAGAAATTATACTTGAAATATTCTTTCCAGTGGTATATTCCAGAAGCATACAATGAATAGCTGCAGAAGTTGATACTGAAGAATAGTCAGAAATAGATTGAAAGAACTGAGATGTAATATACTTACACCCGAAGCTGTTGACAGGGTAGTGATTCAACGGCAACATAAATTCAGTGTTTCTATTCACATGAATCATAATTTCTGATCATTTAAGACCTTTTAACTATAGATATGATTGAATAGGTGCTCCTTAACCTGAATTGAAAGCTCAGTCTCAGTGTGTAAATTGAAACACTAACTACTAACAAATGTAAGGTAAGCCCTATCTGCCAATTGACTGTATAGTGTACTAAACTTCAGTAGTAATTCAGAATTGTTTGAAGTTTAGCTAATACTGAAAGTCCAATATAGAAGCAATTAAGCACAAAACAATTGTTATAGCATTGGGTACTTCCAGATCTATATTGACAGAGGGAAAACCTGGAATTTAATATACCAATAGGAGCACCTGCTACTGTGTGCTGAAGACTCTAAACATCAATTGCTAGTTTCCAAGCACCCTTAATATAGAGTACTACTCATTTGAAATTATTAGCCAAAGAATCTTTATAAACAGTATTGCCTATATAATTCTTTTGCCAATCTCAAAAGAAGCCCGTGTGTATTGGAGAATATTGTAATCTCCACCAGCCTTGAGTTGCAGGTCTTTTGTACTGAGAGCTAATTTGTTATTACTGCAATATCAGACAGCCAAATATTGCCACACATAGACTTTTGGTATTTGAGTGATGGGTGTACTATACCTTCAGCTGGTTTATAGGTATTTGCAGGAAAAGGGTATTTTAGAATTAGATTGACATGGCTCTGCATCTTTGTTGATGACACTCTCATTGTTAGTTATCTATTGCTAGAGTGTAGCTGGCTTTAAAGAACAACCTCCGGTGTATCATCCCAATAATTTCATGTGATATTAGATAACCAGATGGAATGGTGGAGATTTTGAATTTGGTCTGCATCAATATCTGGATTAGTATGTTTCTTTTTCAGTTTCACTTCAATTGACATAATGAATGATATGTAGTCATCACTATCACAATACATGTAGGCAGAGTTGGAAAACCAATCGGTGAGAAACCATTAAAATTGACCATCTTCTTCAATGTCATCAATCACTTAAGGTGAACTTGTGATATATTGGTAAACAGTTGTTTCATATCAGGCTGGCCATAGATTCCATTTGCACAAAACAGTCTATGATGAAGTAAAGATAGTAGTACAATAACACAGACATACGTATATGCTAATAAACATGAAATACAGAATTCTGAGTACGAATAGTGGGAATATAATCTGCAAGCAAGAAGATGTAAGTCAACTATGGGGAAATTATATGACCATCCTTGAAGTTGTGGAGAAGAAATTATTTCCCTTCTTCAGATTTATCTATGCAGGACCGTCCTTTGCAGTTACTCAGAAATTTTCAGATGTACTGGAATAGACAAATTTCTTATACCGAATATCAAAAGTTAGTATTCCATACCAAGTTAGCGATTCATAGAAGAATTCATGGTTTGTGCAAGCCAATGCATTCAGAATTGAACTGGACACACTAGATATACTGAAGATATTATCACTGTTATCTTGGTAGCGTGCTGCCTTGGCTGACCAAAATTACTACTGAGCAGTATTTGATAATAGATGCCTCTGTATATGATATCTCCAGAAGTAGTTCTTATTCATGTAGTTCAAGTATGTAAGGTGACCACATGGTATTGAATTGCTGTAATGTGACAAGAATTTGCAGAACACAATAGAGCTTGGACTTGTACATGGTGATATTTAAATTAAATAGATGTAGATGGAGTTGTTAAGAATAGCACATGAATGTAAATCTTGTGATATAGCTTAATAATCAGAAGGAGATAATGTTTACATGTTATGCTATTGCTTGGCAATTTGGCAGCTATATTACTTATTGACAAGGTAATAACATGTCAGCAACTTCACTGGCATGTATTCTGCATAGGTGGTATGTAATGAAACAAAACAGATGAGGAAAATAATTCAATTGGTGTTGAAGTGTACAGTTATTGTATAAGGAAGAGAATTTGAGTGCAAATAGAGGAGAAACATAGTAAACAGAGATTGGTAAGGTATAATGAAGATAGATTTAGATAGGAAATAGTTCAAGTTTGTGTCAATAGTATAATAGGTAGCAAATATATTACAAAAACTCATTCACAATCAGATTTTGTGTTTACATTCAAGTATATAGTACAATGTGGTATTAACTATTGATTGTATCTTTCACTAATAAAAAGTTGACTTATGTTTAGTGTTAGCAATGGGTCCGGGTAACCTGCCAGTGGTCCGGGATTGGACCGCAAAAATGGGTCAGTTTGGTTCCAGACCCGTCCTAAAACCCAACCCGCTGACTCTTGGCAGGCCAAGCCTGGACCCGTACCAGTCAACCCGGCAGTTGTGCCGGGTTTGGCTAGACTCGTCGGTTTGAATCTCTGATTCTGCGTTTCGGGATCCACATTGATGGTCGCACTCAGATATGCTACTGCTAATCGTAGAATATTGACATTGGTACGTCATGGTTTGTTTATTATGAATTGGCCACCTTCATGATCAAAACAAACAGAGAGAGGTGCCCTACTACATCCTGAAAATGAGCGTCAATGGAGCTTCAACGATTGTTGGTTGGGTATCTTGTGTAATCTTGGGGGCAACAGGTTACACACAGTCATAAACAAAGTATTGGCCGCCCTAATAGCAAAAAGAGAAAGCAAAACACTCCCAACGCTATCTTGAACATGAGCGTCAACGCAGTGTCAACGATTTTTGGTCTTGCATCTTTGGTAATATGAGTGGCGCTTGATCACAAGCATCTATAAACACGGACATGGCAGCCTGTATATGCCGATATGTCCGGGTTATTCCCGCCACATCCTCCGGGACTGTAACAACTTATTTCATTGACAGAGCTACCACTAAGCATTGTTGAGCCTTCTAGTGTACAAAAACAGTCAAAACAATGTATATAGACCATAATGGCCACATTGCACTGTGATTAACCATGATAGACGGCCGACAATCGTTGACGCTCTGTTGACGCTCATTTTCAAGCTGGGGCAGGGAGCGTTTCACTTTCTCTTTTTCCTATCAAGGCAGCCAATACTTCGTTTATGACCGTCTGCAACCTGTCTCCCCCCAGATCACCCAAGATACACGACCAACAATTGTTGACACTCTGTTGACGCTCATTTTCATGATGGGGCAGGGCGGGTATCACTATCTCTTTTGCTAAAGAAGGCGGCCAATAATTCCTTTATGACTATCTCCTACCTGTGGCCACCGAGATTGCACAGGATACACGACCAACAATCGTTGACGCTCCGTTGACACTCATTTTCAAGATGGGGCAGGGAGGGTATTGCAATCTGTTATACCTATAAAAGCGGCCAATAATTCTGTTATGACTGTCCGCAACCTATCGGCGGTCTAATTACCCCGGACGCATGACCAAAAATTGTTGACACTCAGTTGGGGCTCATTTTCAAGATGAGGTAGGAAGGGTGTCACTATAATGTTCGCCAATGATGGTTGCCAATACTTTGATTATGTATAACCACGGCCAAATCAATTTTTAATTACCAGACTTTCATGAGCTAAGATTGTTGATGCACCGTTGACGCACATTTTGCCATGGGTGTATCCACAATATGCAATCATTTGATTTGGCGTAGTCTATCATTCACATTGTTTTGGCAGCCTTTCTAGCATTTCCATTTACTTCCTCCTTGATCACTACCTTGTTCTTTAATAATACATATAAATCTATCGTTTAAAATATACTTTACAGTGCCCGCTAATTGTAGATAATGACAATCTCAAAACTCCCGTTCTGTTAGATCAGTGCTCGTCATCACTTGGATGTTCGCCCAACTGGCTGCTCTCGTCTTCACAATGGATGTTAGCCGCATTACCCCACAGCAGATAATGTAGTAACCAGTGGATGTTCCTTCATCAGTCAGCATATCTGGATCAAAATCTGTATCGTGCTGGCTATCCTGGGCATATGCATTAAGAGTGAAAAATTAAGCACAGGGAACTAAAGTATGTGAATACACATATCCGGCTGGCAAATTGTTGATTTGGGAACTTTGAGCTCTGGATTTGTTACTGGTTGGGGCGGGTGGCATTCAGGGCAGTGGTGGCGTGGGCTCTGGAGTCAGCTGTCTGCTTTGGTCGGGTGGAGGTACACCTGTTCCTTTGCGTTTCCAGCAGGTCTGCGGAAAATATGCGTCGCCATTTGGGCAAGGACGGCATCTGGCCGTGTGGTTTTGGAGAAGCATAGCCAGGTGCCATCCTATCGAAGCCTTCACCATTTGATGGCAAGGAATCTCAACACCCCGCTTCTTCTCTTCTCGGACCCTGGTGCGTGGGTTCCAAATCAGATATTGTGTTTCCTGTATTCTGGCGCATGGAAACCCTCCTTTGGCCATTTTCGCCATATTCAAGGCCAGGCGCATGTTGGACTGTTCCAGCTGGACCCGACCTCCGTGCCTTGCCATAGTAGCAGATATGTTGAAAACTTGCAAGAAATGAATAGCTGCTTCTAACAATGAGATTCGGCTATTACCTCGACCATATACGTTTCCGAAGCCTTGTCAAAGTTGATTAAAGTATGTTTCGTGCACTCATGGGGATGGTTATCAGGAAATTAGTCCGCCAAAATCCCAGAGCTGACAACATTATAATGTTCCATTTTACAGACTGTGCCGACCAATTCCTTGGTCAACCATGGCGGATTCCCATTACAGTCAGCAATACATGGGTAATGTAGCTCTTTATATACACCCACTGTACATTTTATGGTGAATTGACTGCCGTTTACCTAGATATAGATATATTGACACCCTACTGGATGCTGCTTCATGTTCTTGCTGCTTCTGGTCTTATGGAGGATTGTTAAATGTGCATCCTGGTTATTATTTTTGGTGGCTGCATTGGCAGTGTCGAGGTGGACTGTCTGGCGTCTGTGTTCTTGATGTGTGCCAATCAGTGACATATTCAATGTAGCGCCCATCAATCGCCTCGATTCAGATCCGCTCTCACCTGGCTGAGTTGGTTGTGTATGCATGATTTGCTGGTGTGGAATAGGAGAGGAAGATCATAATGAAAAGAAGTGGGAAGTCCTGAGGACTATATAGCTAGCTTCATGTCAGGATGGAATGAGTAGCAGCCAACATGTTCGTTATGCGCAAGATGAATCCTGCTGCGTATGGCTGCAAGTCGCAGCGGTTTCCCACCGCCCCAAGTTGTGCAATATGTAGGTCTGATGTTGATTGTTTGTTCACAAGGAAAAATTGCTGTGTACGACAGCCGAAGTCGCGTGATTTTGACATATCAATCCCACCTCATTCAAGGGAAAGGATGCCTGCTGATATTTGTCTCAAATAATCCCTGTGATATTACATGAATCTGACGCTCACAATCAAGTTATGTTGTACGGCTAGCCTAACTATTCCCATTGTATTGACAGTCAAATGGCAGATTTTGTTTTGTTTAAGACGATTAAATGTACCAACCTTGACATAAAAGATGCACCTTGCCTCCAGATTGTCCATATCATGCAACATCCAACATCTCGCTGAACAACAAAGCCAATGCAAACTACAATGGTTAATGCTACAAATGAACTTTTCGCTACTTCCAGTGAGCAAATATGGCAAATCAACAAAGTGGTCCACACAACGACTTCATCAAGTGAACGAAGGCAAGAGCGGCTTGGAAGCAGACAGAGTCCGAGCCCTTGGGGCATTGCGCAGCTTGCAATTCAAAAAGAAGCTTGCGGCCGAGAAATAATGAGAAACGCACTTCTTGAGCAAAGATCTGAAAGAACAATGGATTGAGGATAATGTTGAAAGACAAACCGCGGAGGCAAGACAGCAACTTGAAGACGCGGAGGCTGCTGTTCAGCAAGAGCAGGAAGATATGAGGAAAGCTGAAAATGTGGGATTGAAGAACAGAGAGCCCAAAAAGACTTTTCAGCCGATGATGGTTGCCATTTGAGAGAGTATGAGTGATTTTGTAAGTTCCGATGATGGGGAGGATGGGGAAGATGATGATGATGAAGAGACAGAGCAGGGCCAGCCGAGCGAAGATGACAAACCAGGCTGGGTGATGGGTACAATCTCCAAAATAGTACCGCAGCGCATGGAGAGGGTTCGGCAGAAGCAAACGAAGTTTGACGAATTGACACAACCAGGATGGGAGGTCACAGCCGACTACTTACGTGGAGGATTTAAGAAGTATGGAACACGCAAATTGAGAATTCTGGCAGTTGTTAAACCGCAAAAAGATAATGATATAGCTGCCCCTGCACCGACACTATTTGGGGAGCATATGGACTCTCTTGACATTGTTCCCTGGATATCACTAATGCCGCATGGGACTTCTCGACCTGGAAGTACGCATATTAGCCTATGCTCTGGGAAGCTGCAGTCAAACATGAGTATACCCGGTCTTGCACCGGCTGTGGAGCCTGATCCTTCACTCATCCAGAATACGAAGCCTGTTGACCTGGTTAGCATTTACCCTGCATATAGCCTCCCCAGTTATTCACCATATAAATATCGGATTCGGACAAAGACATGGTGACGGCTCCTGCGTCATCAGAGGAATAGAGAGGCACATTGGTATTTTTCACGTCATATCTCAGTGAAAAGCAATTTGTGTACCAATTTTGCTGCATGTCAGCTTTTGCTTGATTTCACTGACCAAATTGTGAGACATGATAATTCGTCTGTGCAGGTGGAAGGGTCGAATGCACCATGCAGAGATTTGTGAAACGAAATCGGGCAGTAAGACGGACAATAAATCCACTTTCTGTTTGTGAATTACTGTTAAGTGAGACAGCAAAAGCTATATTACTGATGAAATATACTAACAAAATTTCAGTGAGTGATGTCATATGAGTCATAGAAAGAGCAGTCGGTGCTCAACACGAATTTGTCCGAATGACGACCGTCATGCTGCATTCATCCATGCATCTAACCGCATAACTCTCCACACGGACATGGTGCACATGGTTGAGATATTTGAAATACCGTATGGTACGTCTTAAAAATCGAGGAGAAGGCCCTGGATGAGGAAAGGGGAGGAAGTCGAGCCATATTTACCAAAAACTAGTGAAATGATCCACATGCTGTAAATTGCCTGGCAAAAGCGCAGGAATGTGATAAGGCCACATCATCTGTCACTCAGCAAACATGGATAGAGGTTGATGAGATACCAAGAGGGCACAAAGCTCCTGGATGCCAATTTGAATACTTCGAAACACAATACTGGATGTCAATAATGAGTGTATGACTCATTGGATACAAGTATTGGATATATGAAGGCTATTTCGATGTGATTAATGTGAACGCGAACAGAGCGTCAACGATTTGTAGTCTTTCACATTCGACAATCAAATGGCTGCAAAGTCACATACGTCCAAAGTGAAAGTATAGGTCAGCATTAAAGCGAAAAAGGCAAATGTCATGCTGATTGCCCTATCCTAAAAATGAGCGTCAACAGAGCGTTAATGAATTTTGGCCTTGCATCTTGGCAAATCTAAAGGCTGTACGGTGAGATTAACTCAAAATCGAACTATCCACCGCCTTTCTAAGCAAACATGGTTGTGACAACATCGCTAGAATGTCATAAAAATGATCATCAATAGAGCGTCAATGACGTTAGGCCGTGCATCTTGGACAATTCATGGGCTTTGCGGCAACATTAATGCATAATTGAATTATTGGCCACCTTTCTAGGGAAAAATGTTTGCAACAACATCGTTGTTATGTCCTAAAAATGAGCATCAACAGAGTGTCAACAACTTTTGGCCTTGCATTTTGGAAACTCCTATGGCGGTGCGGCAACATTAACCCGTAATCAAACTATCGGCTGTTTTTCTAGGCAAAAATTCTTTCGACAACTTCGTGACTATGGCCCGGAAATGCACGTCAACGGAGCAACAACAATTTTAGGCCTTGCATCTTGGACATTCAAGCAGCTAAGCGACCAGATTGATCCATAATCAAACTGTCGGCCGCCTTTCTGGGCAAAAATGCTTGCAACAACATCCTAAGTATGTCCTGAAGTGAGCCTCAACGGAGCGTCAATGACTTTTGATTTTGCATCCTGAATAATCTAAAGGCTATGGAACAGTGTTAACCCACAATCAACCTATCGGCAGCAATTATTAGCAAAGATGCTAGTGATGATATCGCACCTGCCTTCTACAATTGTGCGCCGAAGGATTGTCATCATTTTCTGTGGGGGTTCAGTACGCAACACAGCAATGAACTGCATTGCGTTGTGCCTAAATTGGGTTTTACGCGGTCTGTCTTTTCAATATGTCGTTGTACTCAACTTCAGAAATCTGAACGTAATGTCTCACAGATCTGATTTTTTTGCATGTTGCTCTAGAGTCAATAGTTAAGAACCTGTATTGTGCCTTACTATAATGCAACTTTTGGTAGTCTCTTGAGTTGGATTACCCAGCTTTATAATTCCTACCCCCATGTCCGATTAACAATCTTTACATACCTCATTGCTAGAGGTTATGATATCTTCCAAAAATGAACCTGTCTTTATTTGTGATTTGAACAACCATACTTGACAAATCATCTTCGATGGTTGGTGGGGTTCAATGAATGTTGGCTTGGAACGTCCTATTGCTTGGAATAATTCTAGACATACATCTTCCTGGCGATTTTATTTGCACTGCGGAATTGAGGAGTCCGGCAGCCCTGGAATCATATGTATCGTTTGCCATTGAGTTCTTCGCCATTCATCAGAACATGGGACCAGCTCAATGGGGAATCACTTGCTGGCAAAAGCTCACATCACAAAGTTGAACAAATTAACAGATTTGGAATTCACAGAATTGACTAGTTCGACGGTCAATGAAACAGCTTTGACGATCTTGAAGAGGCAAGGCAGTCGAGGAATTACAATAGTAAGTTCGCAGAAGAAATTCGTATTTGACATCCAAGTTAATCAATATTGACTGAAATGACAGACAAAACGGTACAAACTGGCAACTAAGGACTTTGAAACTTCCGAATTTCACCAAGACACATGGAATTGCTACCTCATGTCAGGATTCATTTTGGCTCATATCGCAGGAAACTCTATATAAAATCTCGAGCTACGACAGTCATGTACAGGATTAAGAAGTGACCTAGTGCTGCCTTCCACCACGACCCATAGCAACATGTGCTGGAGGGAATATTCACTGACCGTGGGTGCAATTAAAAAGCAATTGCTGTCACAAAATCAAGTTAGTTTGGCATTGGACAGATGGACATCAACCAACACACTTGCCATAACCTTGGTCATTGTTTATTATATCGATCTAAATTGGGGATTGTGAGAAGTACAACTCGCTTTCGATGAAGTTGATCGCCTATTCTTTTCCAATTTCGAACGCTAATTAAGGATGACAGGTCAAGGGCCAACATACTGGACAAAGACTAGCAGTACATTTGAAAGACGTGCATGATGGTTTTGAGCTTACCAACAGCCGTTTGCTAGGAATTAGAACTGATAATGCTTCATCAAATATCTGGATGACTGGCGAGCTGCAATCAACACTTGAGGCCTCCGGAATCGAGTGGCCTGCATTCAGGAACCATATACCATGCATGGCGCACGTCGTACAGCTGGCTTTAGGTGCATTCACGAGCAGTCTGGGTGTCAAAGGCTGCACCAATTCTTGGGAAGCCCATGAGCGCGATCAGCTATTTGGAGAGAATGAAAGCATCGACATTGGGCAGAGCCAAAGACTTCGAAAAGAGGGCAATGCTCGAATCAATGAGGTGTCGGCCTTGAGACCAGGTTCAGCAAAGATAATTGAGAAAGTACATAATTCAAGATGTTTTTAAAGTCCTGAAACTGACCCTCATATAGCAGAGAATGCTTGCTGTATTGATTATGCTGACACCTGGTCATCGAAACGAGTTCATTGACTGTCACAGAGCGAAAGTCCACATCGTGGTTCAATCTATTATGGCTGGGCAAACCCGTCGGAACTTGACACTGGAGTCGGTTGAGCGAGTCTACCAATTACAAGAATTCATCCGCGATTGGCTCCAAAATCCAACATACGGTGATTACCGGCCACGCTTAACGACACAGGATGAATGGACCATTGTCAAGTACGTCAGGGAAGTCTGGAGGCCATTCCGCCATTCGACACTGTCGATGTCAAAGTTGGAAACAGTCACATTGCTTCACATTATCACACTCTACAATGACATGTGCCATCATATGGATGGCGTTATGCGAGATTCCGCTAGGAAGATAACTCAATGGAAGGATGACTTGTCCATCGCCGTGAAGTTAGCGTGACAGAAGGTCTCCAAATATTATGATGAAGTGATTTCAACGACAGGTATGCTTCTCAGTTCTGAACATATCCTCGATCCTTTCCGCAAGTGGCGATCGTTTAGGAAGTGGGACAAGGGAATTGATATTAATCCTGAGGAGCAGACATCCTATCTGATCCAATACGAAGTGGCCTTGCTGAAGTATGTGGAGAATGAATACTGTGACAAATGTCGACGTGTGCCAGTCAATAACCCCAACAGCGCACGAAGCAACAATCTCGTCGTTTCCGCAACAGCGTCAGGATCCGGTCAATCATCCTTTGATCTATATGATTGGTCGAGCAATGATGAAGAATACTCAATGCCTCACAATGTGGCCGAAAGGACACCCGGATGAAGTGATCACCCAGCACACCCAGCCCACCCATTGACTGCCGCCAGGCTCCATTCGGATTCACTGCTTGAAGCCCCAAAGAACTGGGGGCAAATTAATCCAATTCTCAATGATTACACCTCTGACACAATGGAGATTAGGGGTTCATTTCGGATACCGGACATAACCGACTGGTGGCAGCAACAGGAAGAAACGCACTCAAAGTATGCTGATGTCTCCAAAGTGCCACACGTTATTTTCTCTCCCATATCACATTGTGTCTGAGTGGAGGGCAGTGATTCCCTTGGGCGAGATGTTCTCGGCTGGAGGCACTCGAAAACAACAGGCGAGATCCTTGGGGAAACTGTCATTGTGAGGCAGTTTGCTAGAGCCAATAACAGAATCTCGGCAGGCGATGAACCAGCATTGGATACAACAAACACAGAAAATGACTCGGAAATGCAGAAAGAGGCGGTGTTACAGATGTACATGATGTTACAGGTGTGATACATGGTCATGGCTGCAGGGGCTGATGCCTCCTGAATATCTCGAGTCTTTCTCCTTCTCTCTTCTCTGTACCGTAGGATACACTCACACGGTTCTCTCCAACCTCCATATCGTAACAGGTTATGAGCCCAGTAGCCACTACTCTCTAAATCTCTACTCTCTATCTTGACCGAAACCTGGAACCTTACATTTCACGAAAATATCTCGATATCGAACCGTGACCCTTCATCACCTTCGGCTTCGTTATCATCGCAATCTCCTCCTAGAACCATTTTGTTCTGAAGACTCCCAGTGGCAGTAGCACGTGACTAAATGAGAAGTTCCCCTCACCTTTGTTTGAGAAAGTAATAAACTATCACTGCATGATGGCTGACTGGTGAATGCTGCTCTCTTTACTGAATACCGAAAATACCTACCGTTATTTCTACCTATCGCTACGTCTACCAAAAATTCGAGTCTAAAGCCCTATCGGGGCCAATCCTGTTCGCTGTCAAGTCCTCTAGTTCAGCCAGTCGTTCGTTGCAGTCAAGTCCATCTGTGGGTTCACGGGACTGGTCTGTATGTGCTTTCACGGGGGCTATGTCTGTCTATTGTCCGTTGTTGTCAGTTGTCAGTTGTCAGTTGTCAGTTGTCTGTAGTCCATTGTCCATTGATTGTTGTCTGTTGTCGAGTCTCCGAATTGAAACTGTTGTCTTGTCTGGTTGGTTGTTCTCTGGTGAGTACCTTAGTCTGGGGGAAGTATTCGCTGTGCAGTTCTATCTATCCATATTAAGTACTATTCTCTGTCTCTTATGTGTATCCGGGGATGGTGTAGGTTTCTGGGGAGTTTCCTGCATCAAGGCTATCAGCTGGCCAGATGGGTCCTTCGTCTGTAGCTTCTTATTTGCTTTGTTGTTTGGCTTTCTTAGTTCTGAAGTTCTTGCTGCTTTTGTTTGATTTTCATGGAGCGCAGCGAGAGGGGGAAGTGTTACAGATGTACATGATGTTACAGGTCTGATAAACGGTCACGGCTGCAGGGGTTGATGCCTCCTGTATATCTCGAGTCTTTCTCCTTCACTCTTCTCTGTACCATAGATTACACGCACACTATTCTCCCCAACTTCCATATTGTAACAGGCGGAGGTAAGAATATTGCACAGAATGGCCAAGGTCCACAACTTTCTGGAGATATGGCAGGGCCGCCAAAACCTACGTTCTACAGAGAAGGAATCTTGCGCTCACAATACGCAGATGACTGCCATAGGATCCATTTCAGACACAGAAGGGCCGTCAAAGCATCCTGGTCACTCTTTCAACATGATGGGGTGGCTGCATTTGAATTATCAGAAAGATCACCTTTGCCACCAGCTGTGTCTGCAAAGGACCTCCCTGGAGGACGAACTGAAATATTACATGTCCGCCGAATCAGAAGGATCAACTGTCATCCAGTCGAAAGTGATGAGGATAGCGCACCTGAAAGCATTTCCGACACCGAACATTGCCTCAAGTGCAATGGTGAATTGGATCATCCAAATGACAGCGAAGATGGTCTGGCGGCAGAGGGTTGGATCTGTTTAAGAGCAAGACAATGGCATCGAGGATCTGGAATGCCTAGAGCAGTGGAATGTGAGTGCTGCACCAAATATTTCCAGATTGATTCGGCCAACACGGAAGTTAAAGAGACAGGCTGAAAAGTTGTTGGTGACATTCAATGCAATGGAAACGTGGAGGAATAAGGGAATTAAGAAACAGTAGGACAGAATGTGTCAATGTTTCACCTGTTTCTTTATGTAGCTTGTTGGAGAGTTTCAGTTACAGATATATTATTGGCGAATGGTGAGCAGTAGCTTGTGAATATCGGTTGATACACAGATGTATAGCAGGCGCAATGAATCTTTTTGCAAGATACATAAATTTTTGTTGTATGAGAGCGAACAGCCCAAGAATATTACGGCGCTCGGGTTTGCCACAGGGCCGAGTCTCAATCTGTCAGAAAGAAAACCAATAATTAGAAATCATGATGAAAACAATTATTGATGGCAACAGATGCTGAACGGACAATACTTTAAAATGAGCGTCAACAGAGCTTCAAGTATTTGTGGTCTTGAAAGTATGGTAATTGAACAGTGATTTGGTCGCTGTTATGCATACCAAATGTAATTGCAACTTTTATACGCAAAAGAGACAGCAACACAGTCACCGCCCAATTCTGAGTATGAGAGTCAACGGAGCGTCGACGATTCTTAGCTTTGCATCCTGGGTAACTTATGTTCTGATTGGTTGCAGACATCCATTCATGAAATATTTGTAGCCTCTAGGTTCAAAAACAACAGCGACACACTCCCTGCCACATCCTGAAAATGAGCGTTCATGGAGGGTCAACAGTTTTAGGTCTTGCATATCTGGTAATCAAGGAATCGCGCAGATCTTCGTGTACATAACAGAATCATTCACCGCCTTGATAGGCAAAAGTACAGTATATCATAGGAAAAATGTGGATTCCAAATTAATGGAGATTGCAAACTGCAAAACATGCAAAAACGCATTGTTGGGTTGTTGAAAATGCGATTTTTATAAGACACTATGAACAAACTGCAAAAACAAGAGCCTTATATGAATCTATTGATGGACCAGCTGGGCGACCCGCTGACAACGCGCCCAATTCAGACAGGTTGGGGGATTACCATTGAACCAGACCCAAGTTGACAGTTCGGGTTTATTGATAACCCTGACAGCCAATATGGCAATGGTTCGGTTTGGACTCGGACCCGGACCTGAAGCGACCCTCCGCAACCGTTGCTAACACTACTTATATTCTAAAAACTAGAGTGGAAAGCTAAGGATTGTATAGAGGATATTAATATATAGTGAAATTTCATCTCATCTGAATGGTAAGAATAATTGCATGTAGTAATAGGAGATGGAAGTGTACTGAGCCTTAAACTGGTATACAGAATTCAATCTGCAGCTGAAATTGCCAGGTTGTCTAATTCAGACTTCTACATACAATCTGTAAGGCTGCCATTGCATTACTGCAGACATTGTCAACAAATTAAATATCTTACTTTCTTAAATATAGCTGTTGGCAAAAACCAGACAAGCTACATTATAAATATATATTTTTCCCAATAAGTACTGTTAGTATTGGGTGGATGTTGCCTGCCAACTGATAAAGCTTCTAGTAGAGATTGCCTTTAGGATTCTTTTTGAAGGTTGTCTTAAAGGAGATTAAGTCACAGAATCTGGTTCTAGATATAGTCACTGGAGAGTTGAAATATACAATTGAGGCTGAAACTAATTAGTTCTAAGTTAGCAGTAGTATAAACTTAAATCTTTATGGAAAAGTGAAATACAAGATAACTGAAAGTTGCTAGTAATCCACTGAGTGAAAAGTATATTGGGATTCTCACACACTGAAGTAGCAGCTCTATTGACAAATTACGAGCCACTCAATACATCATAGAATTTTCAAAGCACGGGGTGAAATAGACATACTTAGTTAATTTCAAGTTATGTGTGCTTATCAGGGTTTTGTATTAAGGGTTAAAATGTGCTGGGTGCCATTTGCCAGAGAACTATTCGTCCAGAGCATGACTATCAATAGATGATAAACGTTTGTTAATGATTGATATAGTTAATAGCTGAGGTATAGTGGAATATGCAGTTTGCATATGAAAGAAAAGTTTCCTATGAATTCTATATTTAAAAATATATATATACCATTGCCTGTGGTTTGGATGGCTTCCCTATAGAAGAAAGTATTATCCAGAATGAAGCAAACTGAAAAACTGCAACAATACTTTGACTGAAATAGAGCTTGATTGGCCTGATTAGGTATTATTGGACATGTTTAAACTTTGATAACAGAGATTGTAAGTTGTCAACGTTGGCATGATACAATCAACATATATTCGTAGTTAAATCAGAGATATCACATCTCCAATAAGGGGAGTTCCAGAACATTGAATGTAAGTGAGATGATATCGGACAATGGCAATAATCAATGCAGTCAGCACTATGTGGCCCCATATCTTGTATTATAATAATTCAACCAGATTCTATATCAACTGCATTTTATTTCTGCTGAGATAGAACCATTGTCAGTTCAGCTTCTCTTATAATTAGTTTCTTATAATATACATCATACTCTGGTACACCTTATAATTATTGGATAAACAATTTGCATCCCTTGGATTTTCCCTGTAGTTGCATGCGTCCAGTATACATCAACTATGACAGTGACTAATACATCATATTCTTAACTATGAATCATCATTATATCCACAGAATCCCTTATGGTATATGTCCAGTCTGAAGAGATAATTTCCAAATACAACTTGGGTGAAATTTTGCCACTCTGGCAATATCAACATAGTATATAAGTGAGTTTAGATGAATTGAACATTGTCTGTGCAAATGGTGTCGATCTGCGTGACTGGCATTCCTGCACCATTACCATTGTGATTCTACCAATCTATCTTGTATTCTTAGAGAGGTTGTTTCTTATCAGATTTTCAGTACACTTGGGTAAGTGAGAGTGACAGAGAGAGCATGGCAGAGTATGTCAGAGAGTGGATTTCTGAGAGATCATGTCAGAGAGAACAAAATAGAGAGAGTATATCAGAGAGAATCTGTGATAGAGTGTATCAGAGAGCATGTCAGTGAGTATCAGAGCTAGATCGCCATAGAGAGGGGTTAGAGACTGTTTCAAATGGCATGGATCTGAGTCTGTTAGGGAGCATATCAGATAGTGTGCGTTTCAGATTTTCAGTGATAGTAAATCAGAGTTGTATCTGGTTAGAGTGGGTACATCATGAAGATAGTTGGTGCCTGTATTGATCAGACTTTTCTTCATATTTAAGCTTCAGTGGTGGTGTCATCATGGGTGGTAATGGTGGCTAGATCTTGAAGTGTATCATTTAACATATTCATCAACAGCTGTCCAATTCGACTATTATAAGTCTCTGAATTGTCAGTTGTTGGGGTTGGTGGTGAAAGCATATTTCCCTTTTTGTAGAATAGAGGTGGTACTGATGTTGAGTGGGTATAAACTCAATTAGCATGGTTAGTTATCGATACTGGAGTCATAAATATGTGGCATTGCTTTCTGCTGGTACCAGTTGAAACCACTGCCTTTATCATCAATTTCTTCTTCCAGTATATGCTCACCGTCACCTAATAACTTGTTATATTTCTGGAAGTCTTCAAGTGTATGCCATGCGGTGGCCATTGACTCAGCATAACATAATGAGGCAGTTGATATATGTATGATTGAAGCATCTCTCTGCCAACTCCCATTCTGTGGATATTCGACTAGAAATTGAGGTTAATCACAGCGACTACTTAGTTCTGTTCAAATCATGAAGGTGTTCCTGTTGTTCTTGATCATTCTGCCAAATGTCTCCCACCCTCTTTGTAGCTAATGTGTTCCTCTTCTGGGTTGAGTGGTGCTATTTAATCATCTCATGTATTTTGCATAATCCATTGAACAACAGGAAAGATGACCTTATGTGATGTGTAACTCATAGAGAAGCTGTTTTGGTATAGTAATACATAGGATATTTGACGCATGGCATCATGAGGTCCTGTGGACCTATGTTTTGACTAGATTTCTGTAATATGTATGCAGATTTGTGCACAAGATACTATCCCTTTGCCGGTAACCGGGTTTGGGCCCACAGATGGGCCAGCTTTTAAAATACACATCACACAACCACAATCCAGCCAAATGCCCCCAGAATAAATAGAAATACTCTACATATGGTGAA
>Ga0307515_10002693_pt1 | contig 38054 bp, 35 predicted proteins | sample 17_EM_MG_FD_194513 | JGI IMG/M metagenome (GOLD analysis project Ga0307515, IMG submission 194513) | Populus trichocarpa ectomycorrhiza microbial communities from riparian zone in the Pacific Northwest, United States - 17_EM | ecosystem: Host-associated > Plants > Roots > Unclassified | place... | reverse complement strand
GAAGCATTTTGCGTGAGAGTAGAAAGCTAATCTAATAAAGGAGAAATCTCAGTTAATGCGAGATGTTGGGGACAGGACGAAGCTCAATTCTATTGCCTCGTAGCTCGTCAAAATTTGATGTGATTGCCTAAAATCCAGCAGGTAACGAAGGAGAGATGATGCATGGATGACATGTCATCCATTGTCATCCATGCAAATGACGTCGTGTTTTATCTTAGAAGGAATTAAAGGGGCCTATACTCGAGCCCAAGCAAGTAAAGGCCCAAGATCCTTTTTTCTCTCTCTTCATGTTATTGTTTTTTAATGATTTAGCTTGTTGAATTTCTTGTTTTTTCTTTTGTTATTGTAATATTAATATAATGAAATATATCAGTTTTGTGTATTTTTTTTTTAAATCATGTTATCTTGTTTAAGATTTTATACATTATATTTCTGTGATTAAATTGGAGATTTAAAATTGTATTAAACTAGTTAATATCTTGATGCAATCTTTTAATTATTAAGTTGTTCGAAAAATATACAATAAAATACAAATGGTAATATTTGTTTTTTAAAAAATCATCTTGAAAAAGATCATTAGGGTAAAAAACAAATTTTCAAAATTAATTTCCAAAAACAATTCTTCATTTTTCATTTCTATTCTAAAATTATTTTTCTAAAAAAAATTTAGAATAACGTGCGACTCCAGTTGCTTTTAATCTACCGAATAATAGTTGGCAACTTGCAATAGCAAATAGAAAGTAAAGTTTAATTAGGGTAAAAAAACACTGATTAGAAGACCAAAAAAATTCAGTCTAGTTCGGTATTGATTTAAAACTTCTAAAATTGATTAAACCAAACCAAACTAAACCTTGATTCAAAATTGCTTTTTTTTTTCTTCAAAAAACAATTAACCGAGAATGCTCACCCTAGGTTTCATGCGAACAAAAAGGTAGAATAACCCAAAGGTCAAATGCCATGACAGGTTACCACGAGCCCCCAAAAAATTATCTGTCTGCAGCCAGCACATGCATGAAGTACATAAACTAGATATAGAGATGACAACAAATTTTCGAATCACTCATGTTCATAGTTCACATCAGAGCTATGTAGGGCTGAAAGATCATTCATACCTGCAGTTCAGTACTTGCAATTTCCAGCATTTTACAGCTCAAGAGATAAACTCACTGGCGCCTTGCCATGTCCATTAATGGAAGAAAAAACAGTAGTTTAGATCCCGAGGGATTTTTAAACGATGCTTCAAGGCAATCGCGGGTTGCAATTTAAGTTTTAGGTTCCCAGAAATTTTATTAACTCGGATCACGATGATCTTCAAATCAGTGTTCTATCCTTAACCACTCCAAATGTTTACTTCAGGAGAAATGTCGTAGAACTTCGCAACCACCATGATCTGAATCCTTACAGCATGAGCCAGGATGGTCAAGTTCCTGAAGAAAATGGAAAACACTAGTCAGATTACTACAGGCACTGAAGAATTTTTGCTGCGATATGAAAGCTTCACCATAACTATGAGTCATATGACCTCCGGTCCTCCACGATCAGAATCCACTAATAGTTTTAAGGGCAGACAAATTTCAAGTACTTGGGCACTCTCTCATTTGAGAGAGCGTGAGCTCTCCCGTAATTACAGCCTGTGCTTGCAACATGCAGGACATCACCTGGACTTTACTACCACATTGAATGATTTCAAATAATTTCCACCAATGCAGGATACTATAATATAACTTCCATATCCACAAGTGCTAAGGGTTTTAAGGAAGACTGGCTACCACATAATTACTGTAAAGTTTTACAATTGAGCACATGAAAGCATTATTTACCTACGCAAAATGTCAAACCAGATACTGACCTTCACTTAATTTGTTAAGATGAAAATGATAAATCACTTCAGCAGTCAGTTCATGTGACTGGAATAGAAGTCATTCCCGTTTGACGTTCTTAACAGCTGAAACTCTTGAAGGTAATTGCTACCATCAGTGCGTGAACTCAAGGTATGCACTTGAGGGTCATTTGGCTGTTGCTCAGTCCTCCAGTACTCTGATGAAGCAAGTGGTGAGCTTTGGGGTACCGTGTGTAGCACCGACTGAGGCATGCTGGTGTGATTTGCATGCATGGGCTGTTCAAATGAAATAGATTGTGGCTCACATGAACCCCATGAATCGGTTGACAGAAGAGAGAGAGCACGATGAAATTCTGGTGTTGCTTCCACTTTGGAAGGAACGAGAGAGTAGTCCAAACCTGTAAAGTTCACATTCCTATTAAATTTAAGCATCGATTTTAAGAAGAGAATCACTCCAGACAAAAAAGAAAGGCCTAGCATAATAGTTCTTATCTCTCTATCCATGAAGATTTGCACTATTAACTGTCTTCATAAAGTGCAACGTTTCCAAAATCATATTTCATCCATATGACTTTAGAAACAGTCATAGTTAACCATCTACATATTCTTAAGATTCTTCTATAGTCATTAAGATCCTCTGACTTGCACCAATCAGCAAAAAACACAGAAAAATGTTCACTTTGCACTCAACCACCGCATTGTACATCTCTAATTTCCAAAATTAAGCAGAGGCATGCTCAAATAAACTTGCAATTTTGTAAACCATCAGGAAAATTTAATTCTTCCTTTTTACAAGACCCCACAGGCTTTGTCACATTTACTTGCATTCATAATAGCCAAAATCAGTGGTATATCTGTCAAATATCAGATTTGGCACCCCATGGATTGCACTGCTGAATTATATATATCATGTGTATCTAACTATCATCCATTATCTTCAAAACTTTCTGATATTTTCAGAAATATCACTGTACTTTGACTCTTGAATGAGGCTCCAACCACACATGTGTCACATTAGGATTATTTTAAGCCACCAGAGCAACCAATAGTCTTTGCTTATGCTGCAATCCTGTACATCCTTGTTGCATGTACATGGATGTATGTAGCTTTGGATCTATGTAATGTAAAAGTACTATTACACAAGAAATATAGCAGGAAAACAAAGAGCAAATGAGCCTCATGACCAAGTGGACACAGACAGTGGACAAATCCTAAACTTCAGTGAATCAGAGACACCAAGTGTTGGGAAAGCTATTATTATATACAATTTAGCAGCATTGAGGTTAAAAGTAACAAATTGTATCAATTAATATAATCAAAAAATCATATTCATTTCAAATCAAATAGCATAGTGCAACCTGAATAACAGAATATGTTGTACAACGTTTAATCAAGTTTATTACATGTTAATTTTGTTATGCAGGGTTAATATTCACTTATTTATTTTACAGCAGTTACAATTAAGGCCCATCGTGCCTAGAATCCATCAGTTAAATATCTTACTTGCACATGTGTGTCAAAAAATAAAGAAGCAAAAGTGAATCGATTAATATATTCCGAAGTCCTTCAAGCAAAATTTTCATAATTTTACTACGAATTTTCCATCACTTTTTAAATGCTGATGTTGATAGGTTGACACTTGATTCAGAAGAAATTTCATAGAGGGACACATTTTTGTTTCATATCCAATGATTGAAGCATTAGCAACCTTACTTTTAGTTCTAATCGGCAGTCACAAGCCAACAACTTATGGCTTATCGCATTGGTTAAGAGCACATTCCAAGTCCATGACAAATGCCAAAGATGTATTGATGACATTGAACTCTCACTGAATAAATTGAAAAATTAAGAAATTTTTAAGGCGATGATTTAGGGTTACAGACAGGTGAAACTGGATGTTGTGAATTTCATGAAGAAAACAGTAAGTTTCCAAATTATCCACCATTTACAACACTATAAATGGACTCTCCTGGTGAATCCCACAAAGACATGCTGTGATGTTTATTCCTCTTCATGTCTTTTTCATATGAAACAAGCTCTTGTTCGATCTTTGGTTAAATGTTACATTATTTTTTGTTTTATTATTGGCTACTGGAGCACATAGTTACTTGTTAGACATATCAAGGAAACCTTGCTAAGAAATCCAAGTAAAAATTTTATATGGCACTAAACAAATCATCAACATTTAGAAACTCAATGCAATAATTGTGAGGCTTGTTTCTCAAAATGAAGACAAAACAAACCTTGGTTGAGAACCTCACCTGCAGTGCCCTTGGCCTTGGATGGTAAGAAGCCATTAGACTTATGATGGTGCTGAATAGCAATGCTATTTGTCAGATCAATGCCAGGCAAGTGGAGCCTCCTATCACTACCACCTATTTCTGCAGGCTTTGCTATATACTCTTTTGTTATTGTGAACTTGGAGGTCGATGTGCTTTCCCATGTCAAATTTGCACTGGGCCTGGAATGAACAAGTGGCGCCTTGTCCCAAACATGACTCATCTGTTGCCTCTCATCTGCATAGGTAACAAAGATCATGTTAAGTTGCATGAATGGTTACCATGCAATACCAATTTACTTGCATGAACTTAAGTATCACGAGTTTAAACAATATTTAGTCCCACATGTAAAGGGGACATATGAGATGTAGGGCTACCACAGGTTTATTTTGTTAAATAAAGCTAACCAAGAATTCATTAAGGGAAAGCCTTTTGGGGGATTGATGAAGAAAAATTAAACAATCAATGGACACAATGGATTCTGTCACATACAGCATATCACAGGGTCACAAGATATAGAAATCTCCATAACTCACACTGAAGGTTCCAATGATAAAAGCAGGTTAGACATGCTGGGAGAAATCTTTGAAACTATAATACCACACTATGCTTATTTGTTAGTGATTTCAAAACCAAATAAATTAGGACATTAACTTGCTAGTGTCAGGTTACAATCAGAAAGAAATCTTCTTCTTCTTTTCCTTTTGAATGCTCGATTAGAGGAAATTTCTATTTGGAAAAGATCGTTAAATTAATTTGAGACGTGAAGTTCATACAGAACTCACCAAAGGGGTCTCTTTCCTCCATTTGGTTTAGCCTCATTAAGGCAAAGGGAAATTTATAGCATAATCTATATAGCTTCATTTCAGAGTACATGGGAAGATTGAGAAACAACCAAAACAAAGATGAATGACAATAGCATATTCTACAAATCAGCTTCAAGAGAATAATCAAAGACTCAGTTCAATACCAATACCATATAATGATGAAGAAAGTCTTGAAGGATTCAAATGGACAGATCCTGGCTGTTTGCGGCGTCTTGCATTGTGATCAGAAAGTCGCCTGCGGCAGCTTTTCTTCTTTTCATCAAACTCTGACAGACCATGGAACCTTTGACATTCAAAATGCAGACATTGTCACACCAATTATATGAGCTGGGAATTATCATTACTATAATTACTAATTGAGGAAAATAGGCATCATCAATATATCACCCTAGATAACAACAATTGGCACCAAAACGAGTAGAAGATGACCCATTCTCATGCACTATCATCTTACAAAAAACAACCATTCATTTCATTAGAAGCTTTACCTGCTACACTGCTGGCAAAACCTGCGTTCCAAACCAGCTACAATGACCTTTGGGCACTTTGAATGGCTTTCACAAACTCTATGTTTGCGATGGTAATCTTTAGCTGATGAGAGGTCAAGGTTACAGCCTTCTACTTGACAGCGTGGAGCACGCTGACTATGATTACTGGACTTCAATTTCTTTGCTGGAGTAAAAGAAGGCACAGGAATCGTAGATATTGATGAAGACTGAGCATTGCTCCCAGCACAAGCATCTTCAAAGTAAGTTCTTTTACCAAGCTTCAAACCAAGCAGCTGGTCACCTGAACCAACTGAAGCTTCAAGCGTGGGAGAAGTATCAGTTGCCTTAGCCTTCACAAGTTCTTCCTTATTGTAATCTGATGGATTTGTTTTAGAGGCCCCCAAAGTGAATTTGGATGTTTTAACTTCCCCAGCTGATGAAGAATTGGTGGAAGCTGACTTCGAGCTCTTTGAGAAAGAAGCAAGTTCTAAGTCAGAGATAGATCCACGGCTTCTGCTTACACTCCCAGATGAATAGAAAAACCCAGAATCATTTCCTTTTTCTCCATCAGTTTCCAAATCTGTTAGGCTTAACTGCTTTGAATTTTCATTTGTTATTGCATTGAACATTATCAGGTTTTCCCAGTCCCACTGCAAGTGGGGTTTGCCATTCCACTCCATCAGTGAGACAGAACTCATAGAATCACTTCACAAAGAGTACTTCTTCATGTAATCCACAAGCGATTAGAAACCAGATCCTGCAATCATCATGATATCAACGTTTCTATAACTTAAGGAAAATAAAGAATCAAAATGCAAATTTAAACATGCAAAACTCAAAGGATACTAATATAGAACAGAATTGGAAAGAGGTTCTGCAAAAATTGATAATATAAAAAGCACATGACCCCGAAAAGGTGAAGAACACAGCTGACCTTTAAATCTTGATGTATCTAAGTGCTAGCCATCTATGTTTATGTAAATAGGAAAGCCAATCTTTATTCCCTTTACGAGAACAATATCCGATCTGCTTCTTCCCCAATATTGCAAAATAGTTCCTCTTGATGCCTACAAATGCACTGAATCTCAAGCTCAGAGAATTCGAACAAAGCACCAGATAGACTTTAACTAAACCAAGTAAAAGCAGTATCCACTAAAATAAAGGTCACTCTTTAACCCAGTATATTCTCTTGCAGAAATCAATCAATCTCCAAATCTACAAACACAAACATCCACCAATCAGTTTACAGATCTCAAGCACAGCAACTTGAAACCTCTTCACCTCGAGATGCTGACACAAAAATCTCCCCTCCCTTCAAATCAAGAAACTGAACACAAAAAACAATCCAATCCCTCTACTTTTATCCATATTTACCTCTCCTAGACCCAACCATGAACTCTCAGAGTGTTAACTAACAAAGTTGTCTCTCTCAAAATCACATCTTATCCAAGCACACCTAATAATTGCTCCCTAAAATCCTGCAACACTTTGTGGTCAAATTCCTCTAGGAATTTACCACTCATCATAAAACCCCCTCTTTCACTCCCTCCCCCCTCTCTTTCTCTCTCTCTCTCTATATATATATATATCCCAATTGTCTCTTTATATCTAACTTGTATTGAATGGACCTGGTTTCACCTTTTCGCCATCAACAAAAAGCAAGCAATAATTCACATTGAAGTTGTTTGGGCTAATCACAGTAAGTAGGCCCCTGAATAAGAACCATACCGACTCGTCACCTAACGTGTTTAAAAGAATCTTACCCCCCCACCCCAACACATCCACTAATTCACTCAGAATAAAAACACAGAACAAAACAAACTAGACTTCGTACCTTGCAAAACAAAACAAAAAAAAGAGTAAAGGTCCCCCCACTCTCAATCATTCCTATTTTTGGCAAGAAACGACACATCGTCTCGTAGCTTACTCTCCCAAGAACTGAACCAAAAAAAAATGTACCACTACTGCTACAGCCGACATAAGAGAATGGTAGAAACAAAAGAAAAGGCACTCTGTAAAATTTATTTAAAAAAAAAAAACTTTCTTTGAATGAAAAGTCCCCACTCTTAACTATTGAGAAAATGGGATTCCTCATTTTTAGAAATTCCACAGCTCTTTAGTCTACATGAAGCCACAAACTATAAATTTCCATTTACCTATATAAAGGGAAGACACGTGACATGAAGCTACGAAGAAGCTATCACCGTAAAAACCCTTTTGTCTCTCTTCTATTATTGTGATATCCCAAAGCATCACAGAGGAAATAATACTACAGATTTTCATTCTTTTTTTTCCTCAATTTGAAACTTGAAAGAGTGGAAAAAAGAAAAAAGAAAGGAAGAAAAACTACTAGTACTACTACTTACCCTTCAGGAGAGGGAGAAACAGAAGGGATCTCTGTCAAAAAGCTGCCTGAGAACTTTATTTTTAATGCTGTTTGTGATTAATGAGAGAAAATGAGGAGGTGAGGAGCATAAAATGAGGAGCTTGCTTCCTTGCTTTCATTACACCACTTGACTTCTTGTTACTGTGTGAGGGAATAAATGCAGCAATTACTGAGTCTTTCCTTTCCCTTTTATTGTTTTGTTTTTTTATTAGTGTGGGTGTTTGGTCAATTTATGCATATCTTATTTAATATCATAAATTTTAAAATTAATAATTATATAATCTTTCAATTACCTTAAAATTTATAAAATTTAAACTAATAATTTTTTAAAAATAAATCTAAAACTTACCAGTTGTGTTAATGTTGCTTTTCCTTTCTTTTATTTTTTTGGGTGGTGGATTCCTGTTTTGTTATTTTTGTGGAGGAATTGATAATCGACACGTGGAAATGGGACGTACTAGTTTGCACAGACACGCCCTCTCTGTGGGCTCTTTTCTTTTGCTTTTTCAGTCCTGTTTTTTGGAAAATAAAGAAAAAACAAGGTTATTTTCTGCACTGCGTTTGCCATGTGCGTTGGATTAATTTTTTTAAGTAAAAAAATAATTACATAAAATCTTGACGTATTGTTATTAAATTTAAGTACAACAAGCTTAAAAGTTTTAGATATAAATAAATTAAATTATATAAAATTTATTTTTTATATGATTTTATTAAATTAATAAATTAAAAAAAATTAAAAAAAAAACTCAAGATAACACAAGGTAACTTCTAACCTAGTAACACTAATCATGAAAAAACAATAAAAAAATCAATAAAAACCAACAATAATAAATGAAATTGAAAAAAAAAGGATAGACCCATGTACCTAAATCATTTATGTTTTTTTTTTATTATTTTAAGGGGGTGAATAACTTTTTTTCATATAGAAAAAGTTATATAAAATTCAATTTTATATTAACAAAGCATTATTCCAATTTTACCACTATTGTGGTAGATGAAAAAATAAATGATGATTTTTAGCTCAAAATTCAATTTTTTCAAGTAATTTTCACCTAAGAATACCATTATATCATTTACAGACCATCTAATAACCCTAAAATATCTTAAAGAATAAATGATGATTTTTAGCTCAAAATTCAATTTTTTCAAGTAATTTTCACCTAAGAATACCATTATATCATTTACAGACCATCTAATAACCCTAAAATATCTTAAAGTCACTAAAAAAAAAATCAAAATCAATCAAATTAAAAACATCTAGATAGAATCCGATCTCCTTTTTTTCATAAATGTTTAGGGAAAAAAAACAATTATTATCAAACTTCTCTTGTTAAATGAAACTCGTTGACACTAAAAATGACGAGTTTCGTTGTTGAAAAGTGACTAAACCCATGATTTTATCTCTCCTTGCTATTTTTCAGATGAATTTCTCTCTTCTCTTTTAAATCAAGGAACTAAAAAATAAAAAAAAAATTGAATCGAAATAAAAAATTATCGAGAATTTAAGATTTTCAAACCTAATTTCATATGATTAGGTCACAAAAGCATTCAACTAGAAAAAAACAAAAATAAAAAAAAAAATTTGAATTGTTTGTTTTCTTCAGCTCTTCATGTCATGAATGTTAAATCCAGCTTGATGGGTGATATGATTTAAAACCCGAGATATAAATTGTATATGCTAACTTGGATTAACTCAATTTATCTTTAAAAAATTAAAATGACATGGTTTTGAATTTTTTTAAATAATAAATTATAATGGGTTTTAACTGGGTGTGAATTTATTTTCTTCACGGATTTAAGTTTTGTTAGTTTAGACGTTGACTATTGCTCACATAGAATTCTCCCTTTGCTTGGCAGTTCCTTTCCCAGTAAGCTTTGCCTGTTATTTATTAAATCATCTTCATGTAAAAAGAATTTACGAAATCTTTATTTCTTAAGTTTTTTCTTTTTAATTTACTCCTCCTCGAGTACAACCGAAATGATGGTCAAATAAATAAATAATAGGAGGTGACATTATTGCAAACAAGTTGGACTAGTTGACAATATGATATTAAGAGCGAAGTTTCAAGAAATTAAGTCGGTCTATTGGAGCTGGCAATGCTTTTTTTAAAATAATAAAAAAGGATAAACTTAATTAATTTTACAACCAACTTGTTGATATTAAAATATGAAATCATTTTCTGATTAACAAAAAAAGGACGCACCTTGCTAGATTAATAATATAAAAGCATAGAACTGTTAATTAAAATAAAGTTAATTATAACATAGTCCTCGTAGTTTAACCAACCAACCAATTAATCCTTGTGTTTTTAAAAAATCAAGATTTAACTCCCGATCTCTCAATCTATTTATAGATCAATCCCTCTGTCAATTCCGTACTCCTTTTCAATTTATTTTTAAAAGAAATAGAATATAGAAAATAAGTAGGGAAGACGGTAAATTTGAATAAGTAAGATGGCCTTTTTGGTCAGGAACTAATTTATACTTAAATCTAAAAAAGTGTGGTATTTAAAAGATGCAAGATCTCGTCCATATGATTAGTTCAGGAGATCCACGTGGGGTCACTAGGCTATGTCTTCTAGTTTTTACTTGCTCTTTTACTGGTTCATTTTTTTTTTAAATAGAACGTGGCTACTTGACCATGCTCAGCCGGTAAAGATGTTCGGAGGATAGGATATTTCAGGGCTGTTCGTGTCAGGTGTAACCGGAATTTCACGAGATTTTGATTTATTTTGTTTTAAATTAAAATTTTTATTAATATTTTTATGTGCTATTGTTAAAAATATATTTTTAAAAATAATAATAAAAGTTTTATTTGTATGCATTTTTAAAACAAAAAATATTTTAAAAAATTACTGTTACTGTTGCCCCCCAACACCCTCGAGAATCCTCCCCAGTATATTTTATTTTAATAAAAAATTGTCAACAGATAATTTTCATTTCAAATTTTCTTGGCAGACTAGCCACACACACCCACATGAACACATGCATGTGAACGGCAGCACGTGTCACTTGAAATTCCAAGGTTATTGAATTAAATATTTGAGGAAACCAAAGCTTTTAGAAATCACAGTTGACACTACTCCTTTCGTTTTCAAGTTTTTTCTCCCACAGGTTTTGGTACTCTGAATAATAATTGATGCTTTGGCTTCTTGTTGAGTCAATTATTCACAAAAATTATTTATTTTTTAACCCTCAAACCAACGTGAAAAACAAATACCCACAGTTCTCAATCCAAGACTTTGAGAGCAGCTATGCTTGTTTTTTTTATTGACAAACAGAGTTGCTTATAAATTATTCCATATAATTCATCAAAATAATAAATAATAGATTTTGTGGAAAAAAGACAGTGTTGCTGATTCGAGTTAATTTAACTTTTAACTCGGGTTTTGATTGATTTTAAAAATTAACTTGAGTTAATTTTATTATAAAATTAACTCGAGTTAACTTTGTTGTTTGAGAGTACATTTCTAAAGCTTAATTAACCCAATTTTTTGGCCCAACCGGAGGGAATAGAATGCACTAAATTTTAAAGTCATTTACCTAAAAGAAATAATAATAATAATAATAATAATAATAATTTGAAGTGTAACAAAGGACACAAATCCCACAAACATATTCCCACAGATGGCGGGCTTCATTATACTAATAAAATCCAAACAGATACCAGTCAAAATTCAAAGCGCGCATATTCTTATAATTTATCGCAGTCATTAATCCCCACATAGTCAATCAAAGAAAAGAGACAGCAAGGCCGTGCCACTTGGACTATGTTTCATTGGCTAGCTTTCGAGTTCGTCCCCATCTTCTCTCTAAGAAGCCCTCGCATTATTTCCCTGAAGGTGGTTTTGGTATATTAAAAGAAGCCCTCGCATTATTTCCCCATGGTGGGCATTGCTTTATGATTCTTGCGTAACAGTATGTCCAAAAGAGAAAAGTCAAGCTGTTTGATCTTACTTGAAAGCCCTTGTACTTGATTAGTTCTTTGATACGATCCACTATAAAGATATCTCCATCATTGTCTAAGAACCCAATGTCACCAGTGCGCAGCCATCCATCAGTGTCAATGCTCCTGCCCGTCTCCTCCTTACTGAAGTTAGTAAAAGTCAAGCTAAATCATCCCTAGCAGTGAAGTTACACTAGCTCTAATTTCCTACGAGTTTTATCGATAATTAATTAGTATGTTTGTACCTTGCGGAACGCATTGACTTCTTACACAAATTTCACCAGGGACCGACCAGTTTCAGGATCGATGAGCTTGATTTCCAAATGGGGAAGGAGGAATCCTACTGAGTTTTTCTTTGCAATGCCATGGCCTTTACTAGGATCCCCATGAGTGAGTGTGATGCAGCTGTGCTCTGTCAGTCCATATGCCTGACCAAAAACAAGACTAGTAGCACGTTAATTTGAACATGATCTTTTCGTAAAGAATATTCGATCAGATGAAAACAATGAATCACAGGCAGAGCATTTCTTGGAAATAAATCATTCAACAATCATCTCTAATTCACAACAATGGAGCAAAATTATACTCGCCTCTTGGACTTGGACGCCAGGGAACTTGTTTTCAAAGGCAGCGAGCAGCTCTGGGGCAAGTGGAGCTGCTGCAGTTTGAGCTTGCTGAGATCAAATTCCTCCACTATTGGATTCTTAACTAAGCCAATTGGTGGCACAATTGGTGCAAAACTGACCTCCTGTGTGATCAACGCATTTAGAAATGTCCTCCCCATCACCACTACTTTCCCCTTGTTCCTTAGGGTGGCACAACATATTCCAGTGATACCATATATGTGAAAGAATGGAATTAGGCCTAGTGTGGCAACATGACCCACCATTTCTGGGTCTTCACTAAAGAGACTGGAGCACAAATTAGCCACCAGATTCCGATGGGTTAACATCACACCCTTTGACATCCCGGTGGTGCCTGATGAGAATGGAAGTGCACATAGATCACTCTGGTGGACTTCCTCACAAGCAAGTATATCGCCAGAGCGGTCAGCTGCATCAAGCAGTTCATTCCAATTCATGGCAGTGCTAATGCACATCTCACTCAGTACAATTATAGGTAGCCCTAGACCCTTCACATGTATTCTCAAGTATGCGTGTAAGTTCAGGTTCGAGCCCTGTGGTTGCTCATATGATGGCCACTGGAGGTTTACATGGTCGTTAACTTCAGAGCCCGTGGGATTAGTCGAGGTGCGCGCAAGCTGGTTCGGACATCCACGTTAAACTAAAAAAAAAACATGCGTGTAAGTTGCCCAGATATCTATTATTATAAAAAATAATAATAAAAGATATCATTAAAAATTGAACTAAATCCATGACATTACTGATTATAAGTATAGCTATCAATATGCCCGGTGGGTTACTCTAGGATCCGAGTGATCTGGATCTTGATAGGTCTGAATAAAGAAAAATTCAGATTTATAATTGGTATGGAAAAAATCATTTAATTTGCCGGGTTAATCTAGAACTTGACTCTTTTTTATCCCCCTCAAGGCAGATACCCTTCTCTTTTTTACATGTACACATCTCAACATACAAAGTTATTCCTATTTTTACGTATCAACATTCTAACATATATGCTCCCGAGAATAAGCAAAAAACTAGACATGATTTTTGTTTGCTTGGCTCAATCTTGTATACGTAGATCAACTACATTTATTTTTTTTTTATCAATTTATATCAAAATTAACTATACAAATATTAGAAGAAAATTATATTTTTTTAACATGGAATTGAAAGCCCCCCACATATATATTTTATGTTTACAAGAAGAAAATTATATTTTTTTATTGCTGGATAAAAACTTTTTTTAGTTTAAATACTTTAACTTAAAAGAATAAAATAATAATATATTTTTAAATGTGCAATAAAAAATCTTTTAATAAAATTTCTTAAATTTTATTATTTACAACATACATAGCCTACATATATATCAATGGATTCTTAACCCTTTCACATGAAATATTAAAATTTCAAATATTTTTTTTAATTTTTCTATATTAACTCGGGTTAACTTGTGTGATCTGGAACCTGGCTTTTTAGCTGGGTTGATCATGGACAGATTTTAATAACTATAAAACAATTATTGTTACAATAATTATCATAAGACTAACTAATTACCTTTCAATAGTTAAGGTCATTTGTGACAATAAGCTTAGCATCTGCAGCCTCCACATGCTACAATCACCACATATCCTTTTCTCAGGCCAAGAGACCTTAAGGCCCTAGCAAACCTCCTAGTGTCTCTAACAACCTCTGCATATGTATGTCTTTCCTGTCACAGCCTCCACAAATGCTACCTTGTCAGCATACAATTCAGCATCTTGGAGTACAAAATCATTGAGTGTGATGTCCGGCACCGGGACTGCTGGATGCTGGCTTCGGAAAATATGTTCCTCTTCTGCTGAGCATGGGATGGGAGTTTCCATGGTGGATAGGAGACAGGGGAGGAGGGAAAAATCAAGTTGTGCTTTAAAGGAAGGTGAAATCGTACAAAAATTTTTGTGGTCAGCATGGAATCAGAGAGTAATTAAGAGACAGGTGAGAGTGTGAGACTGACATGGGCTTAGGTTGGCAAGTGCTTGTTGGGTCATGACAGGATCACAGTATATGCAATCAATAGCCTTTCAGGATGCACCGATTTTTCACGAAGGAACATTGTAGGATTCTGTATTATTTGAACTCGAAACTTTGTCCTTATTCAAACAGATTTTCAAGAACCTGATTCCTGTATTTAACAGAATAAAACATGAGATTGAATCAAAAAGTGTGTATTCTATCAATTTAGACAAGTAAAGTTACATTGATTTTTGCTTCTTATAAATAGTAAGAAATTGATGGAATAAAAAATGTTTTCATGTACCTATTGTTTAACTCAGTGTAAACCTAAACTATACGAGAGTTAACTGAGACTTGATTGAAAAAAGAATATAAATAAACTTAAAATTAAAGACAAGATTGAGAGAAAAATGAAATGAAAAAAGAAAAGGAAAGGAAATTGCAAGGATAAAATCAAAATTCTTCCGACACGCCTCGTTCCACTTGCTTAACATTGCGCACTACATCGCGACCAACTTAAGCCTTTATCAATACCAAGCAATTCTTTCACGAATCTATCAAGCGAAACGGGTCAGTTTTGTGACCTCAAGCCAAGCGAAACGGGTCAGTGTTATCGCAATGACTAGAAAAAAATCTACCAAACATCTATAACTGATCTTCAGTGACGTCCTAAGCCCAGCATTAACTATCTTGACAGTAAAAGGTCAGTGTTAATTGTCATTAAGAATAATAACAAACAAAAATCAGGCTAATTTATCAACTGTGTGTGAACTGCGCAGATCCCCTTAACAGCCCTTTAAAACACAAACCCTTTGGCGCTTACCTCTTGGGGGAAAGACTAGCCCCAAATTTGATGCAATCTATAACGCGCATGAATTATGTTTGTTTTTGCATGCAAAGCAAACATCTCTAGATCAACTTCACCCCACAGATCAGTTTAATAAGCCCAGTTTTTCCTTTCCTCGTGGCCAAGAAGAAATAAATAAATAAATAAAATTTTAGATTTGCCTCAAGAATTCTACTCGGTTATTCAGTCCACCCTCTTTTATGTAAAGGCTTCCTTAACAGAAACAACCGCTCTTGCAAACCACAATTTTGGCGCATCTCTCTCATAGAATACTCATTCAGCTCTCTCTCTCTCTCTCACTCCCAAAGCAAGAACGGTACAGTACATCAATGGCTGGCAAAGATAACACTCAAATTGAACTTAAAAGTAAGATGCTATTTTTAGAATTGGATCATTTCATTGCAAAATCACAAGAAAAGAGTGATCGCAGCTCCAAAGAAATCACTGCTGCCAAGTTCTTCAAGATAGAAGTTGAAGCATCAGTTATTGCAAGAAACAATCTTGGTCAAGAAGTAAGTGTCAAGATTGATAAGGCAAGGCAGTGGCTGAATCAGAAGATGGATGAATTCAAGATAGAAGAAGATAGTCATGAGAATAAAGGGCTCATTGTTTCAATGCTGATTTCAAGCAACTCCAAGCTGAATTTCTTTCAGTGCTTGCCTTCTGATCAAGAAGCAATGGCCGCTGACCACCATAAGTCTAGTCTTCGAGGAGGCAATAAGCAACTGATGAATGCTGCTCTCGGCATTTCAGAGGATACATTGCCTGGTCCTTGGAATCCCTTACCTGAGGAAATTGAGCGAGTCAAGGCTGCTGTATGTGAATGCTTGGACAAGGCCAGGTAGCTCCATACATGTACCTCAGAATTTTTACTATGTTTTCTGGTTTAGTTCAGGGTCATATTTGAGCTTCTTTTGTTAGTATTTTTTTTCTTTTTTCTTTTTCCAGAGTAGAAATGCACTAACTTGTTCACTTTGATCCAGATGAAACCATTTTCCACATATTCTTCTTGTAAATTTTGCACTCTATACATGGACTTTAGAAATGTTTATCTTATTTTTTTGCTAGAGTAGAAATGTCTTTCTCACCCTCTCTCTCTTTCTCTCAGAGTCACGAAGAGATTAATTCGTTCATCAATGGCTGACGAAGATAACGCTAAAATTGATCCAGAAACTCAGAATCTTGTTAAGAAACTAGATGTGTGCATTGCGAAGTTTGATCAAAAGAGGCAGGTTTTACAGAACGCAATTGAGTCAGAAACCGAAGCACTCAAGAAAGATCAAAATGAAACCAGGGAACTAAGGTTGAGTCTTGTTCACGAATCTGGTGCTACGAGCAGCAACATTGAAGCTGGAAGCCGGAAGATTGCTAATGTGAAGCAATGGCTGAATCAGAAGGCACTGATCAGTGGTGACACTAGTGGAGATCATGATCAGGGGCATGTGTATTTGCTCTTAAATAATAATTGTTTACGTTGAATTATATTAAAAATCATAATATTTTCAGTCTTTTCTATGTTTCCAGCAATAGTTACTCTGTGCTTATTGTTGATGATGATCGTGAATTCGTGATGCTCGAGACACCATTCAGAGATACACGATGCCAGTTGGGACAGAAAAGCATCGTGCAATGGAATTTCAAGAGGCGAAGAATGGGAAAGAAGCTGTTTATCTTCATCTTGCCAGCGCTTCTTTTGATCTCATTATTATGGACAATCAAATGCCCATCATGACTGGAATTCAGGTATATATTTTTTGACCAGCTCCAACTAATTATTATTATCATGGACAATATTCATATGCTGGGGCTTCTTTTGATCTCATTGTAGTTTTTTGGATAAAATTGGAATAAAGAAAGCTTCTTCTTTATTTTCTTGATAAATCATGATATAGTGACAGTTTTTAAGAATCACCAACTTGGTGAAATAACTGTCAGTCTGCAAAATCTGAAATTGAAAGTTGACCCATCATGATTCTGAGGCCATTTTGGTCCAGTCTTGAAGCATAAAATTGTAAATTTCGTTCCCTGTATAAAATCTTCAACTGCCAATTAATGTCGTGATATACATTTTATATGATATTTACATCTGTTCCTGATCATACACATATATGTCAGGCAACACAGCTGCTACGTAAGATGGGTGTTAAGAGTCCGATTATAGGTGTCACTTCTGAGTCTGACCACCAAGCTTTCATCGACGCTGGCGCCGACGAATGCCTTAAAATGCCACTGGATACTGCATAGATCACTGCATTCCTTCCTACATTGGAATTTACATCTGTTCCTGATCATACACATATATGTCAGGCAACACAGCTGCTAGTAAGATGGGTGTTAAGAGTCAGATTATAGGTGTCACTTCTGAGTCTGACCAACAAGCTTTCATCGACGCTGGCGCCGACGAATGCCTTAAAATGCCACTGGATACTGCATAGATCACTGCATTCCTTCCTAATTCCAACAAGCAAAGAAGGGCTGATGCTTCACAAGCTTGAGAGTATCTGGGTCTCCTTGGTCTGTGTTCGTTTTTTCCCCTTTGTCCTTTGATGTAGAGATGAACTTAAACAATATCTGGTTCTTGCATATTTTCTTTTCCTTGGCTAGTTAAAAGGTGGCGCTGCTAATTCGTGGTGTTAATAAAGGTGGCCGAGCCGAACTTATTTAACTCACACCTAGTTTTTCTTTAAATTCGGCAAAAGCCGAGTTGTCAAATCACTATGCTATCTACCACGTTTAACCTGATTAAATAATATTGTTGAAAAATTTACCGTGACAATAAATTGGCACTAAAACTGAAAATTTAAACAAAATTATAATAAAGTATTTTAAAATATTTAAGAAATATTTGTTTTATTTTTTATTTATATTTATAAATGGAGTCTTGGATAATTTTCATTTAGTAACTGAGAACAATCTTTATTTTATAAAATATTATTAATAAATATATCTTATTTATTCTTAAAATCTTAAATAGAGCCTTAGATTATTACCCAACTTGGCCTTAATTTGAGCCAGCTGTGTAAAGCAATGGCCAATAACCTCTCGACACTATATTGTATGCAAACTCTTTTTATGGCAAGGACATATCATATAGCTGCGCTTGAACATTTCCACATATCCATCCATTTGAAGCATTGATGAAATTTATACGAAGAATACATGAAAATTAAATAATAATATGTTTTTTTTTTAGAATAAATTTTAAATAATTTTTATATAAAGAATACATCAACACAGACATAATAGAAGTTCAAAAAGAAAACAAAATGAAGACTTAATTTAAGTATTTTTTTAATACTAAATGTAAATATTTATATCCTGCTTTATATCATAAATTAAAAAGAATACACACTTCACTTTATATGTATTTTAAAATGATTAATAAAACAATTTTAAAAATTCACTCAGGATTAAAACTGATAAATTTAAATTCTGCATGAACTGATCAACTGTTTGGGTATACTAAATTAATTGGTCGAACGCTTGTTTATTTTTTATGAACATCTAGAAATTATATAGGAATCGGTCGAACAATTAGTTTGATCAATTTGAACTGGCTGACCATTTCAGTTGCCAATAAAATTATAACGACTATAAATAATTAGTTTTTAATATATATATATATATATATATATATATATATATATATATATATATATATAGCTTGCCAAATTGTAAATCTTACAAGGAAATCCAAACATATATCATATACAAACTATTTTAAGAGCAAAAACAACTTTACAATCATCCATCCTTACTCATTCTCATATTTGTGCAATCAAATCTTTATAATATTGCATAAAAGTATATATTTATATTCTAACAACACTTAAAACTTTTTAGTCTCTTAAGTGCTATCTAATAAGATATAAAATTACTTAGATTTTCAATTGTAAAATTTACTTTGTTGAGAAAGTAATTTCGTGATAACAAAATCACATTTATAAATCCTTGAGAGTTTGAGAAAAAATCTTGACATTGATGATGTATTGTCATCAAGAAAAGATCTCGAAGGTCAAGTAGCGTGAAAAGTTTGGTGTGAATTCATCAAGTGATAATTGTACCTTTTGATTTGGACTGATAAATAAATACAATATTTAAATACAATTTGGTACATGAGGTGTTGATATAGTCTTCTTAAACCACATTATTAAAAACCAAGTTTATAATTTATTTCTCTTATCTTTTATTTTTATTTTAAGTATTTTAATTATATTTAATTATATTTGTGTAAAAGTAAAAAAGTGAACTCATGTAGAAAAGACACTATTTTTCCTGCATCAAATGTAAAATGTTTATCAACATACATTTTAGAATTGCCTCAAGAATTCTACTCGGTTATTCAGTCCGCCCTCTTCTATATAAAGGCTGTCTGCCAGTATCACCCGCATGTGACAAATCACAACTTCTTAACAGAAATAACCGCTCTTGCAAACCACAAATTTGGCGCTTCTCTCTCATAGAATACCCCCCCCCAAAGCAAGAACAGTACAGTGCATCAATGGCTGTGGAAGATAACACTCAAATTGAGCTTGAAAGTAAGATGCTATTTTCAGAATTGGATCATTTCATTGCAAAATCACAAGAAAAGAGTGATCGCTGCTCCAAAGAAATCATTGCTGCCAAGTCCTTCAAGATAGAAATTGAAGCATCAGTTATCACAAGAAACAATCTTGATCAACAAGTAAGGGCCAAGATTGATAAAGCAAGGCAATGGCTGAATCAGAAGATGGATGAATTCAAGACAAAAGAAGGTAATCATGAGGATATAGGGCTGATTGCTGCATCGCCGATTTCAAGCAACTCCAATCAGAATTTCTTTCAGTGCTTGCCTTCTGATCCGGAAGCAATGGCTGCCGACCACCGTAAGTCTAGTCTTCAAGGAGGCACTGAGCAACTGATGAGTACTGCTCTTGGCATTTCGGAGGATACATTGCCTGGTTCTTGGAATCCCTTACCTGAGGAAATTGAGCGGGTCAAGGCTTCTGTACGTGAAGGCTTGGACAAGGCCAGGTAGTTCCTTGTATTTCTTGAATCTTGTAAAAATCTTGTATATTTTTACTAGAGCAATAATTAATTTGCATTAAAAAAAATAACAGGGAACGTTCATTCGTTTATAAAGAAGCCTTGTCCGATTTGGATAAGTTTTTGTCAAAAAGTTTACCATCAAAGACAACTGATATTGATGAATCAAAGAAAGAAGACAATGGGAATGCATTTAGTCATTCTGGGGAACAAGCTATGGCTGACGAAGATTACACTCAACTTGATCCAGAAATCCATAAGCTAGTTAAGAAACTAGATGAGTGCATTGCAAAGATTGATCAAAAGAGGCAGGTTTTAGAGAATGCAATTGAGTCAGAAATCGAAGCACTCAAGAAAGATCAAAATGAAACCAGGGAACTAAGGTTGAATCTTCTTCACGAATCTGGTGCTACGAGCAGCAACATTGAAGCTGGAAGCCGGAAGATTGCTAATGTGAAGCAATGGCTGAATCAGAAGGCACTGATCAGTGGTGACACTAGTGGAGACCATGATCAGGGGTATGTGGATTTGCTCTTAAACAATGATTGTTTACCTTGAATTATATTAAAGATCATAATATTTTCTGTCTTTTCTATGTTTCCAGCAATAATTACTCTGTGCTTATTGTTCATGATGATCGTGATGCTCGAGACATCATTTGGAGATACGTGATGGTAGTTGGGACAGAGAAGCACTTTACATTGGAATTTCAAGAGGCGAGGAATGGGAAAGAAGCTGTTTATCTTCATCTTGCTGGGGCTTCTTTTGATCTCATTATTATGGACGATCAAATGCCCATCATGACTGGAATACAGGTATATGTCTTTTGACCAGCTTCAACTTATTAATGTTTTTCAAAACCTCAACCCCTTTGTAGGTTTTTGATAAATTTGGAATGAAGAAATTTTCTTGATAACTCATGATAAAGTGATAGTTTTTAAGAACCACTAACTTGGTAGAGTGGAAAGTAAACAACTGTAAGTCTGCAAAATCTGATCTTGATCTTGATGAAATACATAGGAACTCAATGAAATTGAAAGTTGATCCATCATGATTCTGAGGCCATTTTGGTCTAGTCTTGAAGCATAAAATTGTAAATTTCGTTTCCTGTATAAACACTTCAACTGCCAATTAATGTCATGATATACGTTTTATATGATATTTACATCTGTCCCTGGTCATATACATATATGTCAGGCAACACAGCTGTTACGTAAGATGGGTGTTAAGAGTCAGATTATAGGTTTCGCTTCTGAGTCTGTCCAACAAGCTTTTATCGACGCTGGCGCCGACGAATGCCTTCAAATGCCACTGGATACCGAATAGATCACTGCATTCCCTAATTGCAACAAGCAAAGAAGGGCTGATGCATCACAAGCTTGAGAGTATCTGAGTCTCCTTGGTCTGTGTTCGTTTTTTTTTTTTCCTTTGTCCTTTGATGTAGAGATGAACTCCATGGATAAAGTTTCTGACTACCTTGTGATTCTAAAAGAGAAAATAGTTGTAAAAACTAATAATCGCTGTGCTTCAAGATGAATATGGAAGTGTTGCTTGCAAAAGCATAGTAAATGGAATGGAATGGTAGAAATTGTTAGAACTTGTTTTCACGTTTTTGTTCTGATGTTGATCATTCAGCTTCGTAATTGGTCATTGCATGCTTACATTTTTTTACTGAAATTAAATTAAATTAGTCCCACATTTGTTCTATGCTCTGCAAAACTTAACCATGGGTTATTCCAATATTTGGTTCTATGTTCCAAGGATGATTCTGTCGTGTGCTTCTTCTTTCCATGTATATTATCATAGTTCTGGCTTAAAAGGTGGTTTATCTGTTTTGCTATTAATATATATTGAGGTTTTACATATAGAATTGACTTATTATCTATGTCCCACATATTTTCTTTTCTGTGGCTATCACTAGATCAACTATCACTCGGTTTATTTTGAAATCCAGCCTCGTCTAAAAACCTAGTCAACAAATCGTCATTTTAACTTATCACAAACGCGATTTCAACTGTAAAAATGACATTATTGACTTGTGAGTCCATGGTGTTCATATGTAGCCAAAGAAGAGAACTAACTGAGTTCATTCTTCATTAGAGAAGAAAAAAACAAAATTTACAAATCACAAAACGCGATTTCAACTGTAAAAACATAACAGTACCTAAGTTATACAGTCCACCCTCTTTTATATAACGTTTTCTACGAGCATCACCAGCATGCGAGGTGGAATGTTGTGATTTAACTTCAAGAGAAGTCTTCCGATCCTCAAAAGATCAGCGGGTTTCCGAGGATTTCGACGCTGACCCAAATATACAGTTCCTTTTCAGCATTTTCCTTCCCTGTCTTCTTTCAATATTTTGTACCTCTCGAGGAATTGCTTCCGCAATGGCTCTCAGTGATGATTGCCAGCTCCTTTATGGAAATTTTCTTGGTTTCATAGTATAGCTGCAGAAACACATCCATTCCACTTTCATAATAAAACTGAAAGGAATATGGAGAATCAGAAAGTGGTGTGTATAAGAAAGAGTGTGGTGAGAGGACATAGGGAAATGAGGCTTTTAGAAATTTTACCTTCTCTGTTTCTCTGTTATGAGCTTTGTTGGTTTCACAATTGAGTTGCCTCTTCACATAAAATGCTTATTTATGTTCTTCAGCTTCACTGATGATCTGTTGTCCACAAGATTGAGGCATTTTTCCTGCATCAAATGTAAAAAGTTTATCCACATACAAGCTTAAGGAGAATATATGTCCATAATCTACAACTTAACAGAAATAACCGCTTTTGTAAGCCACAAATTTGGTGCTTCTCTCTCATAGAATACTCATTCAGCCCTCTCTCTCACTCCCAAAGCAAGAACAATGGCTCACAAAGATAACACTCAAATTGATCTTGAAAGTACGATGCTATTTTCAGAATTGGATCATTTCATTGCAAAATCACTAGAAAAGAGTGATGGCGGCTCCAAAGAAATCATCGCTGCCAAGTCCTTTAAGGTAGAAATTGAAGCATCAATTATTGCAAGAAAAAATCTTGATCAAGAAGTAAGGGCAAAGATTGATAAAGCAAGGCAATGGCTGAGTCAGAAGATGGATGAAGTCACGACAGAAGAAGATAGTCAAGAGAAAAAAGGGCTCATTGTTTCAATGCCGATTTCAAGCGATTCCAATCTAACAAGAAGCAGCTCTCGAGTAGCCAGTGGAGAAGCGCTGAATTTCTTTCTGTGCTTGCCTTCTGATCCTGAAGCAATGGCTGCAGACCACCATATGTCTTGTCTTCTAGGATGCTTTGAGCAACTGATGAATACTGTTCTTGGCGTGTCTGCTGAAATTGAGAGAATCAAGGCTGGTGTAAGTGCAGGCTTGGAAAAGGCCAGGTAGTTCTTTGGATTTCTTGAATCTTGTACATTATTGTACATTTCTAATAGTGAAATAATTTAGTTGCATAAAAAATAACAGGGAAAGTTCATTCGTTTTTAAAGAGGCCTTATCCGAATTGGATGAGTTTTCCCCAAATAGTTTACCATCAAAGACAACTGATATTGATGAATCCAACAAAGAAGACGACAATAGGAATGCATCTGATCATTCTGGAGAACAAGGAAAGGAACACGCTTTGCCTAGTAAGAAGCAAGATGGTGGAGATGCAGAAGAAGACAATAGGAATGCATCTGATCATCCTGGGGAACGAGGAAATGAACACGCTTTGCCTAGTAAGAAGCAAGATGGCGGAGATGCAGAAGAAGACAATAGGAATGCATCTGATCATTCCGGAGAACAAGGAAAGGAACACGCTTTGCCTAGTAAGAAGCAAGATGACGGAGAAGCAGAAGAAGACAATAGGAAGGCATCTGATCATCCTGGGGAACAAGGAAATGAACACGCTTTGCCTAGTAAGAAGCAAGAAGGTGGAGATGCAGAAGAAGACAATAGGAATGCACTTGATCACTCTGCGAAACAAGGAAAGGAACAAGCTTTGCTTAGCAAGAAGCAAGATGGTGGAGATGCAGAAGAGTATGCGTTAAATTTTTTACTACGTCTTTTGTTTAGTTTCGGGTCATATTTGAGCTTCTTTTGTTAGTAGTTTTTTTTCTTTTTTCTTTTTCCAGAGTAGAAAAGAACTAATTTCGGGTCATATTCTTCTTATAAATTTTGCACTCTATATATGGACTTCAGAAATGTTTGTCTTTTGTTGACGGAGTAGAAATGTCTTTCTCACCCTCTCTCTATCTCTCAGAATCACGAAGCCATTAATTCCTTCATCAATGGCTGACGAAGATAACACTCAAATTGACCAAGAAATTCAGAATCTTGTTAAGAAACTCGATGTGTGCATTGCAAAGTTTGATCAAAAGAGGCAGGTTTTACAGAAAGCAATTGAGTCAGAAACCGAAGCACTCAAGAAAGATCAAAGGGAAACCAGGGAACTAAGGTTGAATCTTCTTCACGAATCTGGTGCTACGAGCAGCAACATTGAAGCTGGAAGCCGGAAGATTGCTAATGTGAAGCAATGGCTGAATCAGAAGGCACTGATCAGTAGTGACACTAGTGGAGAACATGATCAGGGGCATGTGTATTTGCTCTTAAATAATGATTGTGTACCTTGAATTATATTAAAAGTCATAATATTTTCTGTCTTTTCTATGTTTCCAGCAATAATTACTCTGTGCTTGTTGTTGATGATGATCGTGATGCTCGAGACACCATTCAGAGATACACGATGCCAGTAGGGACAGAAAAGCATCGTGCAATGGAATTTCAAGAGGCGAAGAATGGGAAAGAAGCTGTTTATCTTCATCTTGCTGGGGCTTCTTTTGATCTCATTATTATGGACGATCAAATGCCCATCATGACTGGAATTCAGGTATATATTTTTTGATCAGTTTCAACTTATTAATGTTTTTAAAAACCCCATCCACATTATAGATGATCATAATATAATGATAGTTTTTATGAACCACTAACTTGGTATAGTGAAAAGGAAACAACTGTCAGTCTGCAAAATCTTGATGAAATACAAAGGAACTCAATGAAATTGAAAGTTGATCCATCATGATTCTGAGGCCATTTTGGTTTAGTCTTGAAGCATAAAATTGTAAATTTCGTTTCCTGTATAAAAACTTCAACTGCCAATTAATGTCATGATATACGTTTTATATGATATTTACATCTGCTCCTGATCATATACATTATGTCAGGCAACACAGCTGTTACGTAAGATGGGTGTTAAGAGTCAGATTGTAGGTGTCACTTCTGAGTCTGACCAACAAGCTTTCATCGACGCTGGCCTCAACACCTGCATTCGAAAGCCACGGAGTCTTGCATAGATCACTGCATTCCAACAAGCGAAGAAGGACTAATAGATCACAAGCTTGAGACTTTCTGGGTCTCCTTGGTCTGTGTTAGGTCTTTTTTTTCATGATCCTTTGATGTAGAGTTGAACTCTACGGATAAAGTTGTAAAAACGAATAATATCTGCGGTTCAAGTTGAATAAATAGCTTAAGCATAAAAAGGCTGCTAACACGTTCGCCTTCAGGTTTCTACACACCTCGTTTTGCGAAGCGTTAGCATACTTGATAACACATACAGAATTTTTCTTTTTACCAATGTTATTTTAGATGTCTTTGCCCCCTTGAGAAAAGGTCAGCAAGGCATCGGCCAGCACAATTCTCCACGAGAGGTCATTCAGTAAAATGAGGCAGCAAACTATCAAAATATCAAAGATTAATGAGTTATAAAGAAACAGGTAATGTTCTAATTTTTTTGAAAATTAGAGTTACGAAAAAACTGGAATTAATTCAAATGCACAGAGGGGACATTATACAAGGCATTTCAAACAATCATGTCAACAAAAGCATCACCTACTATGACAGAATTTATTAATCATCTGTTCACATGAACAAGCTCCTATGATCAACTAGCAAATAACGAAAGCATCTAGTACAACAGAAAGTAGAGCTTAGACAAGTACAATGGAAACATGATTTTTTATTAAATAAGGGAAAGGCTGAAAGAACTCTAAAGTCATCAATCTTTTCCGGTATTGAGTTTAATTTGAAACAATTGAGTGATATCAAGGTAATGGCAATATACAAGGCAGATGGCCCTAACCATGATTCTGGACGACTGCAAACATTTTGCTTCCACAGGGCACATGGCCAAATGTAATGTACGATGGGCATGTTGATCAGTCCACAAGCACCTTACAAGGACGACTCCCAGTTCTGGTTTATCTGGTTTGCTATTAATATTGTGGTCAGATGAATTTACTAATGAGTTCCGATAGTGTAGCTTTAAGGCGATCTCTTAAAGAATAAACCACAATAATATGATACAGCTTGTTAAAAGGGCAGCAAATGTATGTGAGTGTCATTGTGAAAGCTGCAGAAACTTATCTGTATTCATTCAGATTAGAGAGCTTAACGAAGAAGATGTTGTTGCTCTTCATGCTTCTTAATTTAGGTTACATTCAAAGAAGTATACATCGACCTGCTTGCTAATATTCTAACTCTTAAGAATTATTTCATGGAAGGTGTCCCTTTTTTTCTCATTTCTATGCTATGAACATGCATGTTCTTTTTACTTACTCGCATCTACTTCTTCAATCATAATTTCCTGATAGGCAACAACACAGTTTTTGCTATCTTATGTTCCTCGTAATTGGCATGGTTCCAGTTTTGATATTCACCATGGGATTCATAGAAGGAAACATGGGAGAATGAGGCTTCTGTAGCATTTAAATTTCTGCTATCCATTTGTTGAAAATAATACTGATGATCATAACCTAGCCATAAGTCTTGTGAGAACCTCGATTCCTTCTTAGCCTCCTGAAATGAAATTTAATTTAATTAAATTATTAAATTACACATTGCAAGCCTCCTCAGGCGCATATTTTTTATTCAGTAATACCATTCCATGTTTATGCTTGAAATCTTGAATTGTTTTATGCTTTTTATTAATTCAACCGTTTCTGTGTGGTGTTGGGTTTAGCACACTACCTTTTTACTTGAGACTTTTATGCTACGAACTATCTCCGCAACTAGTTATATGTCTATCTAAAAAACTGGTTGCCAGCACACAAGATTTTTCCTTCTTTTTTTTTCTTTTTTTTTTCATCTAGCTCGAACTGGGTGATGATTCTTGCCTCCGAAACTTGTAGAACATGTTTGGGAATTTAAATAATCTTCGAATGAAATTGGACGGCCGCAAATGGAAAGGAAGCTGTTGATAGTCTTTCGCGGTGGTTTCTTTCAGAAATGCATGTTTTTTTTTTTATCATAACTGAGGGACCTACTTGAATTAATTAATAAATTATGATACGGGACTTGAAGCAGGTCTCCATGTTTTCGTGTTTGTTGGTATTTTTTTTAAAATATTTTTAATGTTGAATTATATTAAAATAATATTTTTTTATTTTTAAAATAAGTACTTTATCAAAAATTAAATAAATAATAATAATAATTTTAGCCTACGACTTTTGAGATAATCGCTCCTTTTCTCTTTAACCCAACAAACAATTACTCTTCCTCCTAAAACCAAAACTACAAATCATTATGGTACTTCATAATTCATCTTTTAATATTTTATTTCTCAAACTTTTTTTTTCTTTCTAATTTCTACCTTTCAGATTTTTTTCTTTAATATTTTATTAATTTTAAATTAATCACAGTAAAACCATAGTTATCAAACCCGGTTCGAAGGTTAACCCGGTCAAGAAGCCGGGTCCGGGATTTTATGGGTCAACCCGGGTTAACCCGGATCAACCCGAAAAAATTTTAAAAAAATTATTTAAAGTTAATGCATCAATATTACACCTGCCAAAGCTCAACACATCAAGCAATACAAGTGTCCAAGTTGCAGTGGCAAGAGAGCTGGGGTTTAAAGTTAGATGCTGGAAGTCAAAGATGACATCATTTAGACTGTTTTTTTCTATAGTTTCCTCTCAAATGACTCCCTTACTGTATAGAAAGATTTCAATCAGAACACTACGCCACAAACCAAAAACAAACCACAGAAACAACAGCTTGCACCTACTTGCAACAGCTTGCACGCCCTCTACCACCACTGCTAGCGACATCACCATCTTGAGAGCCAACCCTTTTGTTCCCATCGACTATCAGACGACAATTCCTCGAATAATCATGGATTTTCTCTCCCAGAACCGGCCACAGCTTCCCTTTTCCAGGCCAAAGCAACAGCCACAGATGCCTGGCCACAGCTTCCCTCATCCATATCTTAGTCATCCCCCTGGCTTTTTGGCCAAAACTAGAGAGCCCCTCCTTCTTCTTCATCAGCCGCCTCCATCTCTTGGTCAAACCAGAGCCGCCGCCCACTGACACAGGAGACCAGCCCCACAGACGCCGTCTCCAGCTTCCCTCATCTCTGCTAAACCGAGACTCGGCTCTCTCTCTTTCGACCAGCCTCCAGCTGCCCTTTCCCTTCTTCTTCTTCGCTGCTAACAGCAGCTCATTGTAGAGAAGATGAAGAAATAAGAAGGGAGTCCGAAGGACAGAAACCAAATTTGAAAAGGAAAAAAGCATCGGGTCTCGTCCGGGTTCGCCCGGGTCATGGGTCAATCTGCCGGGTCGACAGGGTTTTTCCGGGTTGTTGTACTGATCGGTCTTTTAACAAACCTGAACCGGTCCAGCCACCGGGTCGACTGGGTCCCGGGTCGACCAGCCGGGTCGGTCCAGGTTTAATAACTAGGAGTAAAACACCTCAATTTTTTTTTATTTCTCAAAATTTTGTTCTCTTTATCTTTTATTTTTTACTTTCACCTTTCAAATTCTTTTCTTTTAATTTATATTTTAATATTTTATTTTTTTAATTAGTTGTTATAATCTTTTTCTTTCTTGTGCCAAAATTTCTTTTTATTTTCTTTTAATTGAATTTTTTATGGTTTTTTCAATTAATTTCGTTTGGTTTTTTTAAGTTATTATAGTTTTGTTGCTTAATTTTAAGACTGTTTATTTATTTTTTTATTATATTAGAAAGTAAAAATCTTTTTAAAAAATAAAGTTTTTAAATATAGTTAAATTCATTACAAGTAAGCTGCAAATCACGGGTCGGCTTTGTATGTTACCATCTCAATTTTAATTTAATTTAATTTAATTGTAATATATATATATATATATATATCCTCTTTTATATAATAGCAAGTTAGCAACCAACACCTCTCCCGCATGTGAAAGAACCATTTCTCCTTAACAGAAATAACTGCTCTTCATTTGGCGCTCTCTGGAAACTCACCAATTTCGGCCCCTCTCCCAAAAGCAAGAAAATCAAGAAACATACATCAATGGATGGCCACATATCACACTCTCATTGAACATGAAATCTCTCACATACTTGAACAGCTGAGTTTTTGTCTTGGAAACTTCAGTCAAAGGATGAATGAATCTCCCAAGGCTCGCAGAGAAGTAATCCAAATAATAAGGGAAGGAGCTAGAAAAACCTCCCAAGAAAGTTCAACCCATATGTTAATGGCTGACGAAACCTCTCAAGTTTGTTATAACCTTGAGAGTACCGTTGCAGAACTGAATGATTACATTACTGAAACTGGTCGAAAGATGATTGCATCTGCCAATGTGTTCACGGAAGGCATCGAAGAACTGAAGAAAAACCGAGAAGAATCCTTAAAGTTATTCAGTGATTTAGTGATCAATATGAGGGGCATTGGTCGTGGAATAAGCCTTCTTGAAGCACGCAAAAAGATTGCTTATGTGAATCGATGGCTGAAAGAAAGGACCGTTGTTATTGATGAAACCATGAAAGAGGAACATAGTGCAACTGGATTTGATCAAACTACTGCTCCTGGAAGGGAGCAAGATGTGCTTGGTTTGGGGAATGGTAGTGAAGAAGACGCAGAGGGGTAGGTGTTGTAGTTTTTATCATGCTTTCGCTTTTGGACTGTAGAAGGTAGAACTTGCATCTTAATTAACCCTGGTTCTCTTTTGATCCCAGAAAACTGCATTAAATTCCAATATCGCTACTATAGTTTTAGTCTTGGATCATATCGTGGGCTCTCTTCAGATATGGCTTACTTTAAAGTTCCAAGATCGTGTAAAATTAATTCTAAGAATTGATATCCATTTTCATGTTCACAGAAGCCGAAAAGAGAAGAAACCGGGGCATGAAGAGGTCAAGAGCAGCTCACAGGGTTCAAGTTCAACCGCTAGCGACAAGTTCTCTGTGCTTCTTGTGGAATATGAATCTTCTGATCGCTTATTCAACAACACGCAGATAATCGAGTTTGGAAGGGAATATAATCTTGGGATGGAAGTTAAAGTGGCCAAAAGTGGAGAAAAAGCTATTTATCTTCATAGTCAAGGGGCTTCTTTTGACCTCATTCTTATGGATATGGATATGCCTGCTCATGTAACGAGTGGATATGAGGTATAGTTTTTTGACCTTCAACTTAAGAGAATATATTTTCGTAGCTTAAGGCAATCTCTTAAAGAACAAACCACAACAATACGATACAGCTTATGAAAAGGGCAGAAACTTATCTGCATTCATTCAGATTAGAGAGCTTAACGAAGAAGATGCTGTTGCTCTTCATGCTTCTTTAGGTTACATTCAAAGATGTATATACATCGACCTGCTTGCTAATATTCTAACTCTTAAGAATTATTTCATGGAAGTTGTCAGTTTTTTTTCTCATTTCTATGCTATCATGAACATGCATGTTCTTTTTACTTATTCGCATCTACTTCTTCAATCATAATTTCCTGATAGGCAACAACACAGCTGCGAAGCTTATTTGGTGTGGAGAGTAACATTGTTGGTCTCACCTATACGTCAGAGTCTGAGGAAATAAATGAGTTCATTCGAGCAGGCCACCTAAATGGCTGTATTGAAAAGCCACTGACTGATGAAAAGATTGACTCTCTCATTCCTATTCCGGAAGGCAATAACTTACCCACAGCAGGAAGACAAAGGACTGCTCTATCCATGAGCTTTATGATTTGAGTTTTGGGTGTTATAGTCCATGCTACTTTCTTGTAGATGTAGGAGGATAAATGAATTGTTGAACCAAATAAAACAGTCAGGGGAGAATAAAGACAATAGTAGCTACAGATCGATAAGCTTCTATTACAGATTTGGCTAATCAGGAATCTAGGAGAGGTGGCTACCTTGACTGGAAATTGTCTGTGCTGTTTTAGCTATTGTGCTTTGTCTCCAAGAACGGAAAAAAAAAAAGCCGAGGACAGGACTTCTTAGAAGTTCTTATGGTAGTTGTCGTTACACGCATAGATTTGAGCATTGCAGAAATGAGTGGAATCTACATCTGAGAAAATTAGGCCATGATCTTTTTTCTTTCTTTCTTTTACTGGTAATGATGAATACTGTATCAGAATCTTGCTACCAGAAGACTTCTAGTTCCTGCTCTCCTATGTTCCACCTGATTGGCACGGTTCCAGTTTTGAATTTCACCATGGGATTTAAAGAAGGAAACATGGGAGAATGTGGCATCTGAGTTTCTTCTATCCATTTGTTGAAAATGATACTGATGATCATAACCTTATGAGAACCTCCAATCCTTCTTAGCTTTTGTATACATTAGGAAAGGTCTAGCCTACTAAACAACACAGAAATGATAAGCGAAGAGATCCCAGACATTACTAAAAAAAAAAAAAAATAGATGTTTTTTTATTTATCAATTATTTTGATTTTTTTGTGTGCAAGTGATTTTCATGTGTTTTTTAACGAGTCTAATAGAAAGGATGTAAATTTGAATAAGTAATAGTTCAACTACTAAAATCTTAAAAAATAACAATAATTCGACTATTGAAATTAGAGAGAGAGAAAGCTCAGCAAGTGTAAATAAAAACAAAAAGGGGGTAATACTAATAGCTCAGGGGTTTGTACGGACTGGCCTAAAATTTGCGTGATGACCATTGCAGCCTCGTTTCTCCTGGGCTCATGTCATCATCTTTTCGTGGGCTTTAACAACGTATGACTCAAAGGGCCCTGGCCCAAATGTATCTTCCAGCAAGTGGTATCATTAACTGGTTTCTCCCTAGCTCTCATCGCCTCAACAGTCAATCGGAAAACGTTGTTTGTTACTTCGCGAGGTCTAATCTCTGCCTGCTGAACAGGTAATCTCTGCCATCAATACTTTTTATAAGTTGATTATTAATTTGGTTCTATTAGATCGCTTTCATTATTATAAATTGATTGTTAATTTTGGTAGTTCTAGGTTCTTAAATTGTATACCTATCAGGTCCAAATTTGGCCAGAATACTTGATTTGGGTCTGCTTTGAGGGAATTCATGAACTGGGTTTTTTAATTCTGTGCGTATTTGATTTGAACGTTAGGTTTTTTAGGAAGAGAAGATGGGGTTTATCATGGAATTTGCTGAGAATTTGATTCTGAGGTTAATGGAGGATCCAAAGGAGAGGGACCGGAAGTTCAGGGAGCGTGTATATGCAGTTAAGGATCGATGCCAAAAGACCAAGGAAATGTGGAGCTATCCTCTTCGCCCTTATGGGTTTTGGACATTTGAGCGCCACAATGCGCAGCTTGCTTGGGATGCTAAGATTAGCCAGGTACCTGGTCGGAGGGACCCCTATGATGACCTCCTTCAAGATAGTTATGGCTTCCCCAAGTGAATGAATTCACTCAAGGTTTGTTTTTCCAGTTCTATTGAGTTTAAATTAGATTGGTTTTATGTTGATATTTGTGGGGTGAGGAGTATGTTATGCTGAATTATTGATTGAGGGTGTTGTGGTATTTTCGTTTTGTTGGTTTTGTGCTCCAATGTTTTCTTGGATTCATGTGGCGTCAAGTGTTTTATTGAATGACATGGTTGTTGCAAAGTATATGATCGTGCAACGATAGGCTTTTATTTTCAGGGGCATGGAAACTAAGGTGATTTTCAGTTTACTCTATCTTAGAAGATCTGCAATTTGAGATAAATTGTCACTTAAACTCAATCAAAGAAGCTTTTTGCTCTAGAATGAATGACTTTTGTAACTCTTGATAAATATATCAATTGCTTTGACAATGAGAATATGAGATTGCTTGGAGGGGCAATGATGGCTTAGCTATTGAAAATGTAAGAAAATGCAGTAATATTTTAATCTCATGATGGATTTGTTGGCGTAAGACTATATTTTCCTTCATTTGATTTCACTATTTGCATGCATGCACTTTTTATCTCTGTTTGTTAGAAGGGATAAGCTTCATGTCTATTCTAATATTGCAATGAGTTGTTTAACTCTTTTTTTTTTTTAATTGTTTCTTTGCCTTTTGAGGATTGTAACCAACAATTCAAATATAACTGATGTTTAGCTTCATAATTTTAGTTGAAAGTAACCATACTGCTTGCTCGTAGTGGAGTTTGTTTGTGTGGAATACCAGTCTATAATACATTTCTTATTCTTAGGTTTTTATATATTTTGAATATTTCTATGAGATTTATTGCATCTCACCAGATTTGGGATGAAGCAGCATAGATTATGTGTTGGAACCTTGAAACTGATTTAGTGGTTGATTGGAAAGGTGCACAGTGTGTGAAGTTATTCAATTTTTGGTATTTTCCATAGCAAATAAAAGTTATTTTTTCTGTACTTCTAATTATGTATGGTGCCGACTTCATCCAAAGCTTCATCTTCTGGGTTATTGCATAGACTTTGTTAAAGTGAAACCTAGTTTATCATCTTATCAAGATATATGTGGAAGCGTATTTTATTTGAGTCTCGTGGAGAACTTTTTTAAAAAAAAAACCTTCCAAGTCTAATAGAGAACCATAACTGACTTGTTTGATCATGCGATCAGTACTCATAAATTTTGTCCCATTGATGCAGAAAGTTCATTTTCCATTAGCAGACTGACAAGAAGCTTTCTTGGAGAAACGAGTGTGGAGATTGATGTTTAAGCTCTTTTCTTTTTCCTGTCTCACAGTCATGTATTCTGTGGACTGTACGGATGTCAGCTGATTTCGTAATACCCTGGATGTCCGAGACTTGTTCATGAGTTTGAATAATTGCCCATATAACTCGTCTATGGAATTGAATGTTCATGATTACTCCTATTCTTCTTACTCTTTCCTCACAAATAAATTCCCTCCGGTGTTCTTGAACTGGGTCAGTGAAAGTTTTTTTTATTCTTCTTATACCTCGGCATTGTTCCTGGATTTTCCTGCCATCTTGCTACTCTTCCTTCGTGGGGGATGGCATCGACAGAGTAACTAGTTAGAATTTGTACTGCAAGATAATTAAGAATAACAGATGCAACTGCTCCTAGTGATTCTTTTTAATAATGTTCAGATTTCAAACCATGAAGACGATTTCTGAGATGTTTATTAGCCTGTTCATCATGCTGTAAAACCTGCTCTATGCCATCTCTTCACGATGGAACAGAATATTTTGAGAACTGAAGCAGTAGGAACCTACGCGTTCTCTAATGAAAATAGAAGCGACGTAAACTTGAAACCCTGAAGCACACAGGATCTTTATCCTTGTTATATAACGCAAAGTAAGATGTACTGAAAAAGCATACCACCCATGAAGCAGCATCCAATTTAAGGCTTTATTCCCACACGAGAACCATATCTGGCGGAAGGCAAGCACCCACTGCTTTAAACAAGACAATGGCAAAACGAAACAGGGTCCAGCGAGCCAGCCCATCAGGCCAGAGGATTCTAGATAAAAGGGAGCATATCCTAACGACATAATCTAATACAGTGCTGTAATCTACGAAATAGATACGAGGTAGAATTACAAAAAACTCACATCCATTGATATGAGAAAAAGGGTCCGCTGAATTAATTTACATATTAGCACGCAGTTCATATTTCAACCAACACCCTCAAACCCTATCAGATTTACATATTAGCACGCAGTTCATGTTTCAACCAACACCCACAAACCCTATCAGATTTTCACCAGCCATGCTACTAGGCTAAGGATGCCCTTGCACGAAATGCATTTTTTTTAATCAGAGTCTGATGAACTCGAATCTTTATGTGCAGTTGCATCTTCTTTCTTCTCTGCCTCTTCTTGCTTGAATGCCTTCGAGATCTCCTCAATCGGAACCACTGGCAAGTAACCAAACACTGTATAGCCCTTCTGGTTCATCTCCTTGACGAAATGGTTGTACTTATCTGACCAATGCGCAGCTGCTGGAACAGCCACCCCTGCAACTTTGTGGACAAAGCTAAACTGGTCGAGTTTAACCCACACCTTCACAGATTCAGTGAGGAACAAATGCTTAGACTCTGTAGCTACATAGTGCAAAGCAGCGCGTGGTCCTCCTGCTTGGAATTCATTCGCAAGTACTTTCGCCTTTTCTGAAGCTTTCTCAATCAAATAGTGTGCTTGGCTCACCACTTGCTTCGCAACAGGAGGAGCATGCTTATCAAACTTGGCTGTTGCTCCATCTACCTGCAGACATAGAAAGAAAAAACCTCAAGAATCAAATGAGAAAAAAAAGATGACCATGAATCAAAATGGGATGAAAAGATTACCTTGTGATCAAGAAAGACAAGAAGATGATCAGGGACGCCCTTGAGTTTATCATAAACAGGACTCACCACAGCACTAACAGTACCCTCAACAGCTCCAACGGGAGATCTCAAAGGCCCGGAGTTACGTTTCGCATAATCATAAAGACTGGAAACGGAAACCAAAATCTGAATCGTAGCTATCCTCACAAACCCTAAGTGCTTCAGCTCTAAATCTTTCTTACTGCTCTCTACCTCCATCATCCGCATCAAGATTTGTCTACTTATTTGTTTCTGATTCTTTGCGGTTCTTCAGATTTTGGAGTATTTAGAGTTTAGAGTCAGGTTTTGCGTTTATCTATATAGAAAGGAAGGGAGTGTGATTCGTGTGTGAGTGAATCTGATTCGTAAGGGTGATCTGACGGTTGAAATGAGATCTAGATGGATGGTATCATAACGTGTCCCCCTTCTTTGGATCCAGATTTGATGAGGATGTGTGGGGTCACGTGGTGGGGTCTAGGAGGAGGCTTCGTGAAGGACACGTGGTTATGGGTGGAGTGGTGGAGGGAGGAAATATCTGGGAAGCTGCAACAAAATTTCGTGCTTGGCTAAATGCGCCTTTAGCTGCCCTTTTTTGGTTGGCTGTTGTGGAGCATTGCTTTGGACAAATGGGGTTTTGTACTTCCCATGACCGACAAATTTACTAAGTATTTTAAGAAAAATAAAAAATAAAAAATGTTTCAAATTAATTTTCTTTTTTTTTTCTTGGACATTCAAGGGGTCCATAGAATATCTACGGAAATAAAATATATAGATCCCTCTTCCCAAGAGGCGACCCTCTCCTTTCTCATAATATATACAATATAAAAATTTGATGAACTAAAATATATTAGAATTGCGTGCAGCGTTAACTTAATAAAGAATCGTCAATATATGGTGGTCAGAGGATAAATAGTCAGGAGATAATGCCTCATCATTGATAAGCGAGAAAAGTTTTAAAAAATTCTTTTTTAAAATATAACTTAATTGATATTTTAAGTTTGTTATTTAAAAATTATTAATTTAAAAAAAATTATTTAATTATTAATTTTAAAACTTATAAGATTAGTAAAAACACATATAAATTAACCGGAAATTCATATTAATAATAAAAAAAATTTAAAGCAAGTTCTGAGCATAGCAGAAATTTACACGTAAGATTATGATTTGATTGATACACCATCCATGGCATTTTCCCCCCGTTTAGGAAAGAAGAAAATACCAGGCTATACTTGGAAATCCAAGCTAGCTAAACAAGCACGCATGTAGGTAGGGGTGAGCATTCCCGTAATTCAGATTAAAAAATATTATCAATTCATAACTTTTTTTGAATTTTCCGATTTTTTTTTTCAAATTTTCTAACCCGAATTATTTTTTTATTCTTTGGATTATATTTTGAAAAATTCGAGTGAATCTCTTTTTGGCTCCGATATCTTAGTGACAAATTACTTATATATTTATGAATTGAAAAAAAATATATTTTTTATTTCGAGTAATTTGGATTTTCTTGAACTCTTACCCTCTGTTCTTTAAAATTATTTTAGAGAATTCCGGAACTTCTTATTCTCTGAATATTTTAAAAAACCTTTACTTGAATAGGTTCAGAATTTTCAAAACTTTTTAAATAATAGGCTTCTTCCTATATATATATAGGGGAAACTTACTGACCCAATAATCTAATCTATATCAATAATTGTTTGATGCTCATAACCAGTAGTATAGCATTTAACCTATATTTATCAAGGAGGATGGATTGAGTAAAAAGAAGTGATAAAAAAAAAAAGGGATGGATAACTTACTATCCATCTAGTTGTTTAGCTAAAAGAAATGGGAAGTATAAGAACAAATCATCTAAATTAAAAATTACAAAGATTATATAAAAAAAAAATGGTAGTGGTCAATTCTTCTTTCTAAACTAGAAAGGGTTGGAGGGATCCCTCATTTCTTTAATTAGGTCTTAATTTATCCTTATTATCAAACTAAGAATCCGCGTTCTTAAAAAATTAAAAAAAAAATTTGACTAAAATTTAATATGTTTTGTATGTTTTAGATCGTTTTGATGTGCTGATATTAAAAATAATTTTTAAAAAATAAAAAAACATCATTGGCATACATTTCGGCATAAAAAATTATTTGAAAAACAACTACAACCACACTGTCAAATATTCTCTAAGTATACACCTAATTAATTAATGAGATTACTAAAAACCTAGGTCATGAAAGGTCTTCCAAGGCTATAAAGGATTAAAAGGGTGGTAAAGTTGGATTAGAGCAACTGCAAAATCTACAAAAACAAGTTTCTTTATATA
>Ga0307515_10002692_pt1 | contig 38057 bp, 30 predicted proteins | sample 17_EM_MG_FD_194513 | JGI IMG/M metagenome (GOLD analysis project Ga0307515, IMG submission 194513) | Populus trichocarpa ectomycorrhiza microbial communities from riparian zone in the Pacific Northwest, United States - 17_EM | ecosystem: Host-associated > Plants > Roots > Unclassified | place... | reverse complement strand
CTTTTGCAACAACGACGATTCGCGCGGTCGAAAGGATTCGGTCGCTCCGCATGTCGGCAACTGCGTTTGTGCGACAAAGTCCCACGAAAGCGTCCTGGCTATTACATCTTCACAACAACGCACCCGGCGATTCACGCGAGATCTGGAGGCGACAAGCCATTGCCGCCGTCGTCGGTTTCCCACGATACATAACCGACAACGTCAGGCGAAATTTCCAGGTATGACATATTGAATCGCTCTTCCCGATAGCGCAGGAAAGAGCCAGGGCATGACCATCGTGAACACATCCGGGGTCGTGAGGCTCATCGACTCCGGGTGGAGCCCGCCCGACGAGTTCGACGAGTTTCGCATCGTGCGCATGCTCGGCGCCGGCGCGATGGGCGACGTGTACCTCGCGCACGACCTGCTGCTCGATCGGCTCGTCGCCGTGAAGTTCGTCCGCGGCGCGGGCGACCCCGAGGCGCGGGCGCGGATCATCGAGGAGGCGCGGGCGATCGCGCGGCTCCAGCACCCCAACGTCGTCGCGGTCCATCGCGTCGCCGATCTGGCCGGCCATCCCTATCTGGTGTCCGAATACGTCCGTGGTCGCACGCTCCGTCAGGTCGATCGTCCGATGCCGTGGCGGCAGGCCCTCGACATCGCGCTCGACCTCACGCGTGGGCTCGCCGCGGCCCACCGGCGCGGCGTCCTGCACCGCGATGTCAAGCCGGCGAACGTGATCGTCACCGAGGAAGGTCGCGCCAAGCTCCTCGATTTCGGTCTCGCGACGATCATGGATGGCAACCCGCCGGAGGAGCTCGCCGCGACCGCGCCGATGACGCCGGCTCCTGCCGAGGGCGAGGTCGCCTTCGCCAGCTCGGACGCGGATCGGCTCCTCGTGGGCACGCCACTGTACATGGCGCCCGAGATCTGGCGCGGCGAGCACGCGACCCGCCAGTCCGATCTCTACTCGCTCGGCATCCTGCTCTACGAGCTGCTCGCCGGCACGGCGCCGCACGCCGACATCGCGCTCCCCGTCCTCGGCACCGCGGTCCAGCAGGGTGACATCCCGCACCTGGCGGATCGGACCTCGGGGGTGGAGCCGGCGCTGGCCGTGATCGTGGATCGCCTGGTCGCGCGCGCTCCGGCCGATCGGTACGTATCCGCCGACGCGCTGCTGATCGCGCTCGAGGACTGCGCTGCCCCGCCGAGCAACGGCCGGCACTCCGACGACAATCCATACCGCGGGCTCGCCGTGTTCGAATCGACCCACGCGCCGCTGTTCTTCGGGCGCCGCGGCGAGATCCGCGAGCTGGTCGAGCGCGTGCGAGCCGAGCCGTTCGTCGTGGTCGGCGGCGATTCCGGAACCGGCAAGTCCTCGCTGTGCCGGGCCGGCGTGCTGCCGTGGCTGGCGAGCAACGACGGCTGGTCGTGCATCGAGGTCATCCCGGGTCGTCACCCGGTGCACGCGCTCGCGGCCGCGCTCGCTCCGTGGACCGGCGGCGACGAGGCGGTGCTCGCCGACCTGCTGCGCGACAGCCCGGACGCGGTGGCGCGCGCGATCCGGCGGCACAGCGCGGCCGGCGAGGCTGCGTCCGGGGCGAGCCCGGCGCCGCCGCGCCGCCTGCTCCTGTTCGTGGACCAGCTCGAGGAGCTGTTGACGCTCGCCGCACCGGAAGAGGCGAAGGTGATCGCGACCGCGATCGCCGGGCTCGCCGTGCGTTCGCCCTCGGTGCGCGTCCTGACCACGGCGCGCTCCGACTTCCTGTCGCGCCTGGCGATGCTGCCGGGCCTGGGCGACGAGCTGGCGCGCGGGCTGTACTTCCTGCGGCCGCTCACCGGAGAGCACATCCGCGAGGTGATCGTCCGCCCGGCCGCCGTCAAGGGAGTCACGTTCGAGTCCGAGGCGCTGGTCGAGACCCTCGTCGCACAGACCGATGACAGCCCGGGCGGGCTGCCGCTCCTGCAGTTCACGCTCGCCGAGCTGTGGGACGCGCGCGACGTCTCTGCCCGGCGGATCCGCGCCGTATCGCTCGCCGCGCTCGGCGGCGTCACCGGCGCGCTGACCCGCCACGCCGACCGGCTGCTCGCCGGCCTCCACGTCAGCGAGCGCGACGCGGCGCGACGCATCCTGTTGCGGCTGGTGACGATCGAGGGCACGCGGACCCGCCGCTCGAAGGCCGAGCTCCTCACCGAGGGCTTCGGCAGCGACGCCAGGCGCGCGGCGCTCGAGGTGCTCGTCCGCGGCCGGGTCGTGGTCGCGAACAACGCCCAGGACGGCGCCTACGAGATCGCGCACGAGGCGCTCCTGACCAGCTGGCCGACCCTGCAAGGCTGGCGGCAGCTCGACGCGGTCAACCACGCGATCCGCGAGCGCGTCGAGCAGGCGGCCTCGTCGTGGGAGCGCATGGGCCGCGCGCGCGACCTGCTGTGGAAGCGACGGCAACTGGCGGAGACGCGGGCGCTCGATCCCGCCGGCCTGACGCCCCGCGAGGCCGCGTTCCTCACCGCCGCGGACAAGGCGATCCGCTCGCGGAGGGTGGTCGGCGCCAGCATCGCCTCTGCCCTGTTGATCGCGGCGGTGGTCGTCGGCCTGGAGATCCGCACCCGGACCCGGCGCGAGCTCGAGACCATGGTCGAGGCGCAGGCCACCGCCGCGACCAGCGCCCAGGCGGTCGCCCGGCAGATCGCCGCAGAGCGCGACGTCGCGCTGCGCCGGGCGTTCGGGCTGTTCGACGATCGGCGCTGGAGCGAGGGGGAGGACGCGTGGACCGACGTCGAGGCGCTGGCGGCTCGCGAGGAGCTCCAGTACCGCAGCGCCTCGGAGCACATCGACAGCATGCTGCTGCTCGATCCGACCCGCGCGGAGCTGCGCGGCTGGGCCTCCGAGCTCACGCTCGAGCGGCTGCTGCGCGCCGAGCGCGATCGTCGCCGCGATCTGGCCGCCGAGCTGGCCTCGCGACTGAACGCATACGGCGATCGCCGTCACCAGGCCGAGCTCCGCGATGCCGCGCGCCTCGAGCTCAGCGTCGCCCCGCAAGGCACGCAGGTGTGGATCGAGCGCGCCAGCGCAGCGCGCCAGCTCGCCGGCCAGGCGCCGCTGCCCGCCGTCACGCTGCCGGCGGGCTCGCTGGTGCTCGTGTTCGAAGCACCGGGGCACGTGGCCGCGCGGCTCCCGGTGCTCGTGGCGCGCGGCGAGACCCTCGCGGTCCAGGTCGCGCTGCCGACGATCGAGTCGGCGCCGCCCGGGATGCTCTACGTCCCCTCCGGCCGGTTCCTGTTCGGCAGCGCCGACAGCTCCGAGACCCGGCGACAGATCTTCAACACCGTACCGCTGCACGAGGTCTCGACCGCGGCCTACTTCATCGCCAGGTACGAGGTGACGTTCGCCGAGTGGATCGCGTTCCTCGACGAGCTCGCGCCGGAGGAGCGCAAGAGCCGCAGCCCGCGATCGACGACCTCGGTGACCTCGGTCGCGCTCACCGAGGTCGCCCCCAGGCGCTGGCAGCTCAGCCTGGCGCCGACCGTGCGGAGGTACATCGCCGACACCGGGCAGCGGCTGCGCTACGAGCGCAGGACCAGGCGCGCGGATGAGGACTGGATGAGGTTTCCGGTGTCCGGGGTGTCGTACGAGGACGCCGAGGCGTTCGCTCGCTGGGTCGATCGCACCGGGCGCATCCCGGGCGCGCGGCTGTGCAACGAGTTCGAGTGGGAGCGCGCCGCCCGCGGCGCCGATGCGCGGCTGTTCCCCTCCGGCAACACGCTCGCACCGGACGATGCCAACATCGACGTCACCTACGGCCGCGAGCCGCTCGCGTTCGGCCCCGACGAGGTCGGCTCGCACCCGGGCTCGCGGAGCCCGGTCGGCGCCGACGACATGGCCGGCAACGTATGGGAGTGGACGCGCTCGGTCCAGACTCCGGACGCGCCGGTCCTTCGCGGCGGCTCGTGGTACCAGGCCGAGATCAACGCCCGCAGTCTGAACCGCGAGAGCGGCGAACCGACGCTGCGCACGCCGCTGATCGGCGTGCGGCTCTGCGCCAGTCCGCGGTGAGCGCCGACATACATCGACTCACGATCTGCACAACAACGCTGAACAAGGTGGGAATCTCATGACCAGACATGTCGTCATCCGGATCGCTGCGCTGTGCCTCACGGCTTGCTCCGCCGAGGCCGCGCAGCAGGTCGATGAACAACCGATCATGACACAGCAGGGGACCGAGCTGCAGGGCATTGTGCTGCAGGGCACCCAGGTCCAGGGCATGACCATGCGCGGGTTCCGGTTCGCCGGTGCCACGCTCGACGGCGCAGCGCTGGTCAACCTCCGGCTCGACAAGGGCGAGCTGGTCGCCGAGCGGAACACGGTCACCCTGCGAGGTACCGCCCTGCTCAATGCCCACCTGTTCGCCGAGGCGGAGAACCGCAATGTCCACCCGCCGCAGAGCGCCGTCGTCGAGTACCAGATCACCGGCGTCGTCGCGGAAGACGCGAGATACGATCCGACGCAGACCGGCAATACCTTCCTCTACACGCTCGCACAGAACGTCGACAACACCGGATCCTGGCAGCCGGCCTGTCCGGTCGACAGCGACGGCCGGCGCGTCGCGATCCCGCTCGCCGACACCTGGGACGAGCGCGGCACCCGGATGTCATCGGCTCCGCTGTTCACGCTCGGCTGCACCACCGGCGCGGTCGCGAAGTGCTACCGCCTGGGCTACCGGCCGTGGGTCACCGGCTACGGCAACCTCATGATCACGCACTGGACGTGCACGCGGGTCATCCGAGCCGACTACTGCGGTGACGGCGTGTCGCACACGATGAACGGGACGCTGGTCAATCTCTGGGACAACCTGGGCGCCCCCGGCCCGATCCAGCCGAGGGGCACGACGCCGGTGGGCATGACGTTCGAGGCGGCGTGGGGCCAGAACGGCGCCGTCTGCTTCAGTCACGCGCGCTGGGACCTGCACGGAGACGTCGCCGCGGCCGCTTGCCCGAACCGGTTGCAGCCACCGGGCCAGGGCATGAAGCCCGGGACGGTGTGTGACAACGTCGCGGAGTCGCTCATGCACGGCGGCGGCAGCGCCCGGATGTTCGACGAGTCCGACCTCAACCGCTGACCGCCGCGAGGTTGCTCGCGCGCCAGGATGAGCCCGTGGTGTTGCGCAAGGTTCACAGAGCTCACCGGATCGCAGGGTGCCGAACGGAGCTACGGTTCGAGGACCATCGTGCGCATCGCCATCGCCTCGGATACCCACCTCTCGCCCCGCACGCCCGAAGCCACGGCCAACTGGGACACCGTCGTGCAGTACGTGGCCGCCACCGGGCCCGACCTCGTCCTGCACCTTGGCGACCTCAGCCTCGACGGGGCCAGCGCTCCGGACGACCTGCGCCATGCGCGCGGCCAGCTCGACCGGCTGGCGGTTCCCTGTCACGTCATCCCGGGCAATCACGACATCGGTGACAATCCTGCACCGGGCGTCGATGCAGCGGACGTCATCGACGAGGAACGGCTCGCACGCTGGCACGATCTCGTCGGACCAGACCACTTCTGTCTGCGCGGTCCCGGATGGACGGTCGTCGCCATCAATGCGCAGCTGCTCGGCTCCGGTCTGCCCGCCGAAGCGGCCCAGTGGCGCTGGCTCGAGGATCAGCTTCGTCCGCTCGCCTCCGGCGACCGCATCGCGCTGCTCACCCACAAGCCGGTGACTGCCCCCGACGCCGAGCTCGCGAACGCGCCGCACTACCGGTTCGTTCCGCCGGACGCGCGGCGGCGGCTCCGCGAGCTGTCCGCGTCCCGGCCCTTCGCGCTGGTCGCGAGCGGGCACGTCCATCAGTACCGGGTCATCGAGCTCGATGGAACGTGCCACGTGTGGGCCCCGACTACGTGGGCCGTTCTGCCCGAGCGCATCCAGCCGACCTTCGGCTCGAAGCGCTCCGGCATCGTGACACTCGTGCTCGACGCCGATCACGCCGTCACTCCAGAGTGGGTCGCGCCCGACGGGCTCGTCCAGCTCACGCTCCACGACGATCTCCCGGTTCCCTACCCGAGTCGCGGACGGTAGCCCCATGCCATCGCCGATGTGTCCGAACAACCCATCGAACCGGATGGTGTCGAGGATCGCGAGGGCGCTGCCGTCGAACGGCTCGCCGTCGACCACGGTGTGGGCTCGATCTTTCTCGCCAGAAGGGCGTGTCAGATCGGCTCGATACCCTGGTGGATGTGGGCTGGACAAAGTTTCGCCTCATCGCCCACCGCCAACGAGTTCACGATGGTCCTGCATGCTACGAGCTTGCGATTGCAGGACCTCGCGGCGGTGATCTGCGGATCGTGTACGTCGGCGAGACCCAGAACGAACGCGCTCGCATGACCTGTTACGGGCGCGATGGTTCGCACCTGTCGAAGATCATCCGGCAGCACCTCCGCAACGGATGGCACCTTTACCATCGGGAACGCGCGACGCCGACGAAGAAGGCCGCCATCACGCTGCAGAACCGCCTTCTCTCGAGGTTCCGATACGACCGGAACATCCAGCTCCACGGAAACTGACCTACCCGTCCTGATGAAGGTTCGTCCATGCGAGCCGTCGGGGGCACGGTCGGTTGGCGTCGGTGGTCACCTGCCGGCGGCCGAGCGGCGCCGCGGCACGGACAGCACAGGCCGCCTCGGATGGCGGGCACGACCGACGCAGCTCGCGTCTCGGTGCCTCCTCCCCCCACGGCTGGGCCGCCCTGCGCCCGTCCGCGCACGACCTCGTGCCAGACGCCGATGCCTCCGGGTGGCTCCCACGTCTGCCGCGAAGACCGGCGTCCGGAAGACCACATGCGTCGGCGAGAGCGTTCGGCACGGGTCCTGGCGCGGATCGGTCGCGACGGGCGTCGCCCAGCCGCGGAGGTCGTCGGCCAGAGGCGTTTCCTTTTCAGAGACAAGACCCCACCCGAGGAGAACACATGCTGGTTGCCTGTGACGCTGCGCTGGATCTGGTTCGAGCTCTGCGCTCCGTGGTCGCGCAGCTTCGGGGCTACAGCCCCGACGCCGCGGATCAGGTCGAGCGCGCGGCGAGCGGCATCGTGCTCGACCTCGCCGAAGAGGGCACCGCCATGGCCGCGATCCGAGGCGCTTCTACGACATGTCGCACGGCAGCGCCGGAGAGATCCGAGGCGCGCTCGACCTGGCGGACGCGTGGGGCTGGCAGGTCGACAGCGCGTCGGCGCGCGTGCTGTTCGACTGCGAACTGCGCCTGTCGTGGGGCCTCCCCGCCGAGGTCGGTCCAAGAAGGTTCCGGACCTCGGTAAAGATTGGCCATTACGACTGCCTATACGGATTGTACTTGACGTTGCGATTGCTGATTAGAATGTCGGGTAGACTATCAGTGATTGATCGCGCGCCAGCGGCCATGGCATGCGCTCGGCGCGCGCAGCGTGAGCAGGGGCGCAAAATTCACGCGCTGACGATTCCATTGCTGGAGATCGCAGGACGTCGCGCCGAAAATCTGCGTGCTAGAAGGAGGGCGCACGAGCGGTGTACACGAACGGTGTGCACGAACAAAGGACCAGGTGCCATGGAGCTGCAGAGCGCGAATGGACTCGACGACGGGCACGAGATCGCATCCGGGAGGGGACCGATCGAATGGCAGGAGATCGACCGCAGGCTGCGCGAGTACGCGGTGCATCGCAGCGCGCTCGACGCCGCGGAGTTCTTCGATCTGCTGCGGGCCGAGCAGCTCAAGATCTGCTTCCTGTTCGGCTACGTCAGTCACTACGAGTACATGGAGCGCGTGCTCGGCTACGGCCCGCACGCCGCGCGCGAGCGGATGCGCGTCGCCCGCATCCTCGCCGCGCTGCCCGAGACCGCCGCGTCCCTCGCGCGCGGCGCGCTGAGCTACTCGGCCGTGCGCGAGCTGACGCGGGTCGCGACCGCCGAGACCGAAGCCGCGTGGCTGACCGCCACCAAGGGGCTGGTCGCCAACCAGATCGAGCGCGTGGTCACCGGCCACCTGCCCGGCGATCGCCCGGAGGACCCGACCGTGCCGGATCTGCGCCCGCGGGTGGTACGCGTCGAGCTCCCGCCGGAGGTTCACGCGCTGTGGCGGCAGGCGCGCGCGGCCCTCGCCGCCGAGCGCGGCACCGAGCTCAGCGACGCCGACTTCGTCGAGACCTTGTGCCGCGGCGCGATCGCCCCGGGTTCCGGCGCCGACGGCCCCGCCCACCAGATCGCCTACCAGCAGTGCCCCGATTGCAGGCGCACCACGCAGAACGGTGCCGGCCGCGAGATCGACGTCGCTCCGGACGTGTTCGAGCGCGCGGCCTGCGACGCCCGGGACCTCGGCTCGCTCGACGCGCCCGCGCCCGAGCGGGCGACCACCACCGTCACGCCGCGGATGCGCGAGCAGGTGTTCGCCCGCGATCACCATCGTTGCACCGCACCTGGGTGCCGGTCAGCCCGGAACCTGGACGTCCACCACATCATCGAGCAATCCCGCGGCGGACCGCACGATCTATGGAATGTCACTTTGCTCTGCACTGGCCACCACGCCGCACTCCACAATGGCCTGCTCACGATGCGAGGAGAGGCACCTTACCACATCGAGTTCCGGTGGGTCTACGGCCCGCCCATCCCCGCCGGGCTCGAGCCCGAGGCGCGCAGGGCGCTGATCACGCAGCGGGCTCGCGAGTTCTTCGAGTGAGCCGACGCCTTCGAAGACGCGCTCCTCGATCCCGAAAGCGCGCAGTCCCAGATGGGACGCCGGGCGCGCCGAGCCGATGACGCAGACTCTGTCACGTAGCACCGTGGCCATGGCGTGACGCGAAGTCCCGCTCCGGCCGCCGGGCGGCTCGGCGCACCAGCTCCGTCGCGTGGCAATGCGTTGAGGCGCGGCGCGGCGATCTCCGGCTCGCACCCGAGCTGCTGCTCCGGCGCGGCGGCGGCGACTCTGCGCCCGGCCCCGTGGTCTTCGTCGCCCGGTCATGGATCGCCTCCCTCGTTCTCGCTCGGGGCCGTCATGTTCGAGTGCCTCAGATCATCGCGCAAGCTCGCACGTCGGACGCGCCCGCGCGTTCGCGCACAACGCGGTGGCCGCCATCGTTGCTCCATTGCGTGCAGCCTCGAGCTCGAGCTCCAGGGTTCATTCCGGATCTCGCCAAGTGATCGAGATTCCTCGACGAAGCGGCCCGTTTTCCCGAATTCACCATGTTGGGGTTCGCGCGGCCGGGCCCCCGCAAGTGATCGACCTCGTGAACTCTCGGGCTGCTCAACTGCCCAAGTTGCCTGGGAGCGCCGTAATGAGCCCTGAAGCTCGGCAATCTGTTGTTGCAGCGCGTTCAATGCCGGACGCCGATCACCGACAACCAACAGCGCGATCTCCTCGAGGTCCTCGATGACCGCCATGGCACCCGGTCCACCAGCATCAGCCAGGTACACCAAGCGCCTCCACGCCGACGCGATCTGCGACACGCTGCGCACGAGCTACCGGTTGAGTAGCCCTCGGAGGGCTTGCCATCGGCAGTTTGCATCCAGCGGCCAGGCTTGGCTCGAGCTCGCAGCGCTCGAGCCACGAGAGGAGACCCTTGGAAGCGTTGCGCGATGGTCCTGGACTGCACGCCGGCCTCCAAGTTTACGCCATCAGGCCGGTTTGCGGCGGCTCCACGCGAGCCCGCCCGCGTGCGTCAGCAACAGCCTGCCATCCGCGTGCTCGTGGAAGACGCCGGCCTGCTCGCCCGACGCGAACACCCACCTCGGCGAGCTCGGCGCGGCTGGCTCGTCGACGAGCCGTGTCGTTCCGGGTTGCCAGCGATAGAACCGTTCGTCGAGCTCGACGATCACCGCGTCCCCGTCGAACCGGACCGGTCGCACGTGGTCGCGGCGTTCGAGCGACGCGATCGAGCGGGCGCTCGCAGCGTCGAGTACACGGATCGACGTGGGGAGCGGCGGCGGCGCGCGCCGGTCGAAGCCGCCGAGTGCCACCTTGCGACCATCGGGAGACCAGATCGCGGAACCCTTGAGCTCGAAGTCGGGCGTACTCTCGACCAGCGTGCGGACGGCGCCCGTCGAGACCTCGACCACGAGACTGCCCGAGAAATCATCGCACCAGCCCCCGCCTGGGCGGCCATCGTGGAGCAGGTGGAGCGCGATCTGATCGCCTCGCGGGGATGGCGATGGGCGCGCGTTCACCATCCCGGGCAACTCGACGACGCGGCGCGCCGGCGCGCTCGGAGTGGCCCACGCGAACACGACGCTCGGTTTTCCGCTCGAGCGGGCGTACCCGACGATCCCGTCGCCGGCCCACGCCGCGTCCACGATGTCCGCCGAGTCCGCGATCGGCTGTGGGTCGGCGATCTCGAGGGCCGGAGGGAGACCTTCGGCGGTCCCGGCGGCTCGCTTGCGGAACGTATGGCGGAACCAGCGGCGAACGCGCCGGCGGACGCCCAGACGCCCGCCGCGCTCGACGATGATCTCGTCGAGCACCTCCTGGTACTCCGCGATGCCGCCGCGCTGGATGCAACGCACGAGCAGCTCGGACGCGGTGACCGTGATACCGTCACCGAGATCGATCCAGGGCTCGTTGGGTCCGGTCATCCGGGCCCAACGTTCGACGCGCCGGGGATATTCTTCAAGCGCAATCTGCCTCGTGCGCGCACCAGCTTGCTCACTTCGAGCACGGTGACCGCGCACAGCCCGAGCCCGAGCGCGGCCGCGCCGTCGCCGACCGACAGCGGCGCCAGGTCGAACACGGCGCGCAGAGCGGCCACCTGGTGCAACGCGAGCTGGGCCGCGACCGAGGCGACGATCACGACCAGCAGCACGAGGTTGCCGAACGCGCCGACCTGCCAGAACACGCGCGTCGAGCTGCGCGCGCCCGCCGCACGGAACATCTGGCTGAACACCAGGACGGTGAACGCGAGGCCGCGCGCGGTGACGACATCGCGGTGGTGGAGCGCCCAGAGGTAGACCGAGAACGTGACGATGGTCTCGAGCGCGCCGCCGATCAGGATGGCTCGCCACTCCGCCGCGCCGAGGATCGGCTCCCGCGGTGGCCGCGGCGGCCTGGTCATGACATCGGCGTCGGTGGGATCCATCACCAGCGCGAGCGCCGGCAGCCCGTCGGTGACCAGGTTGATCCACAACAGCTGGAGCGGCAGCAGCGGGAGCGGCAACCCCGCCAGCGACGCGATCAACATCACCGCGAGCTCGGCGACGTTGCCCGCGAGCACGAACACCAGCGCCTTGCGGATGTTGGTGAAGATGCCCCGACCCTCGCGGATCGCCTCGATGATCGTCGCGAAGTTGTCATCGGCGAGCACGATGTCCGAGACCTCGCGGGTGACCTCGGTGCCGGTCTTGCCCATCGCGATCCCGACGTGGGCCTCGCGCAGCGCGGGCGCGTCGTTGACGCCATCGCCGGTCATCGCGACCACGACGTCGCGGGCCTTCCAGGCGCGCACGATCCTGAGCTTGTCCTCGGGCGTGGCGCGCGCGTGGACCAGCTCCTCGGTGGGTTCACCCGCGCGCACGATGCCGAGCTCGCGCGCGATCGCGACGGCGGTGACCGGATGATCGCCGGTGATCATCACGGTGCGGATGCCCGCGCGGCGCGCCGCCGCAACGGCGGCGATCGCCTCGCTGCGCGGCGGATCGGCCAGGCCGATCACGCCGAGGAGCTCGAGCTCGTTGACCTCCCGACCGGTGCCCACGGCGACCGCCAGGACGCGCAGGCCGCGGGCGGAGAGCTGCGCCACGGCCTGGGCCGCGCCCGCCAGATCTCCGCGGCAGTGCGGCGCGACCGCCTCGAACGCCCCCTTGACGTGGAGCCGCCCGTCCGCGCGCCGGATCGCCATGTATCGCCGTGCGGGATCGAACGGGATCACATCGAGCCGCGGGCGATCGCGCTCGATCGCGGCGCGCTGGATGCCTCGGCCCGACGCCTCGGCGAGGATCGCGAGCTCGGTCGGATCGCCCGCGTCGGGCGTGTCGCCGGTGCCGAGCTCGGCGTCGCAGCACGCCGCCGCGGCGTCGAGCACGACGCGGTGATCGAAGCCCCATAGCTCGCGCACGGTCATGATGCCGGTCGTGAGCGTGCCGGTCTTGTCGGTGCAGATCACGGCCGTGCAGCCCAGGGTCTCGACGGCGGCGAGCTTGCGCACGAGCGCGTTCCGCGCCGCCATCCGGCGCACGCCGATCGCGAGCGCGATGGTGACGATCGCGGGCAACGCCTCGGGTACCGCGGCGACCGCAAGCGCCACCGCGGCGAGGAACACGTCGAACAGCGGCTGACCGCGTGCGAGGCCAGCGCCCGCCACCACGGCGACGATCGCGACGCTCGCGATCAACAGCATCCGGCTGACCTGCGCGAGCCGGCGCTGCAGCGGGGTCGCGTCGTCGCGCGCGGTGTCGAGCAGCGTCGCGATCCGGCCGAGCTCGGTCGCCATGCCGGTCGCGGTGACGAGCGCGCGCGCGGTTCCCGAGGCGATCGACGTCCCGGCGAACACGCGGTCGTGCTGTTCCGCCAGATCTTGCGACGCGTTCGCCTCGGCCAGCTTGTCGACCGGCAGGCTCTCGCCGGTGAGCGCCGCCTCGTTCGCGGTCAGCGCGTGGGCCTCGAGCAGCCTCGCGTCGGCCGCGACGATGTCACCGGCCTCGAGCGCGAGCACGTCGCCGCGCACGACCTCCGCCGCGGACACGGTGACCTGGCTGCCGTCGCGGACCACGCGGGCGCGCGGCGCGGTCATCGTGCGCAGCGCCAGGACGGCGCGCTCGGCCCGGTACTCCTGGAAGAATCCGACGACCGCGTTGATCGCGAGGATCGCGGCGATCGCGATCGCGTCGACGAGCTCGCCGAGCGCGGCCGAGATCACGGCGCCGGCGAGCAAGAGCCAGATCACCGGGCTCGCGAACTGGCTCGCGAGCATGCGCCACGGCGAGGCGGCGTCGCCCCGTGCGAGCTCGTTGCGGCCGTCTGCCGCGAGCCGGCGGGCGGCTTCCACCGACGACAGCCCGACGGGCGGCTCGGGCTCGTGGTCGCTTGCTCCGGAGCCGTGCCACGCGGCGATGGCGAGCTCGTCCCCGGCAGGCCCGCCCGATGAGTGAGCCACGTCGTAGGTCATATGTCAGGAGTCAGCACGACGCGTGCCGACCGGGGACCGCCCCCCCGGCGCCGTGAGCTTGCACGCGGTGCCCGGCGCTCGCGTCGGCGGCAGGCTCGCGGACTCGATCGCTGCAGCTCGTGCACGTGGCGATGCGATGCGATGCCGCAGGAATTGCGCGCCCGGCCGATCGCAGCGAGTCGAGCGACGCGGCCGCGGCCGCGTCGGCTGCGCTCATCGCCCGGACATCGTGCGTCGAGCGACGCGGGCTGCGCAGAGCTGGGCTCCGCCGTCGGCCACGCGATAGCCGACCGCGTCGCCGAGCTCGAGCTCCGAGATCTCGCCGAGCACGGTCGTCGCATGGAAGTACACGCGCTCGCCGGCGGGCCCGTGGAGATAGCCCCACTGTTTCGACGGGTCGATGTACGCGATGCGCCCCGCGATCTCGCTACCTGCCCGCTCGTCGATCACCATGACGGATCGCCCACGATCTCAGCATTCCAGGTCGGTGACGGTGGGGGCGGCCGGCTGCGCCGCGGGCGGCGCGTCGGCGGGCCGCGGTGCCATGAGCTCTTCACGCAGCCAGCCCGCGACCTCCTGGATGAAGCGCGTCACCGAGGCCTCGGCGAGGTGGTGCCCGGCGGCGGCATCGAGCACCTCGCCGAACTTGCCCAGCGGCGGCTCGTAGGATCCCCGGAGCTCGAGCTGGGTCTCGGTGGCCGACAGCGCGAAGATCACGAGGGTCGCCTTCATCGCTGGAAAGATCCGCGGGTTGTTCGTCGCCTGCCATTCGAGCAGGATCCTCGTGGCCGGTCGATCGTAGGCGGTGTCGTGCTCGACGCCCGTGATCTTGATCGCGACGTCCTTGCCGATATCCACCCCGGCGAGGCGGACGTGCAACGCCGCCCCCTGCGCCGCCGCGGCTGCCGTCGCGCGCCGGAACACGTGGTGCGGGTTCGCGAGCACGACATCGCGGACGAGCGGATACGGGTGGTTCACGTAGTCGTAGCAGTACAGCGCTCGGTCACTCATGTTGGCGTTCTCCTCGCCTATCTGCTCGCAAGCCCCGAGCCAGGCCAGAGCGCCGCACGACGGGCGGGATCGCGAAGATCATGCGCGACCACCGGGCTCGCGCGCAGGATGCGCGGGTCATCCGGGGCTGCAATCATCGCGCAGGGTTTGCGCCACGCCGGGGTGATCGGCGCTAGAGTGATCGTGCAATGTCCGGGGGCACCACCATCCTCGTCGTCGATGACAACGCCGAGAATCGCGCGCTGGCGCAGGCGACGCTCGAGGACGAGGGCCATCGCGTGGTGCTCGCCAGCGGCGGTCAGGAGGGCATCGCCGCGTTCGAGCGCGAGCGCCCCGACTGCGTGCTGCTCGACGTGCGGATGCCCGGGGTCGATGGCCCGGCAGCCTGTGAACGGATCCGGGCGTTGCCCGGGGGCCGCGACACGCCGATCGTGTTCGTGACCGCGCAGCGCGATGTCGACACCTTCGATCGCACGCTTCGCGCCGGCGGCGATGACTTCATGACCAAACCGTTCCGTCCGATCGAGCTGGTTGCGCGCATCGACGCCGCGCTCAAGCTGCGCAGGCTCGCGACCGAGCGCAGCGAGCTCTACGGTCAGGTCAAGCAGCAGCGCGATGACCTGCTGCGGCTCCAGCTCCAGAAGGAGCAGCTGGTGGCATTCCTGGTTCACGACCTGAAGAACCCGGTCAACGCGATCGAGCTCCACGCCGAGCTCGTGCTGCGCGATCGCGACGCCAGCGACCGGTCGCGACGCGCGGCCGAGAAGATCCGCGATGACAGCCGCGCGCTGCAGCGGATGATCACGACGCTCCTGGACATCGCCAAGGCCGACGAGGGCCGGCTCGCGCCGGTCCGCCGCACGATCGACCTCGACGCGCTGATCGGCGACGTCCTGGGCGAGCTCGAGGTCCGCGCGCAGGCGGCCGGGGTCCGTCTGGCGCGCCAGATCGAGGTACCGTCGCTGTGGGCCGACCCCGATCTGTTCCGGCGGGTCCTCGAGAACCTGGTCGAGAATGCGATCCGACACGCCCCCGAGGGCTCCGACGTGACCATCACGGCGCGGCCCTCGCCGGGCGGCACCGAGCTACGGGTACGCGACACCGGCGCCGGTGTGCCACCCGAGCAGCGCGAGGCGGTGTTCGAGCGGTTCGTCCGGGCCGGCAACGAGCCGACGCGCAGCAATCGCGGCCTGGGGCTGGCGTTCTGCAAGCTGGCCGTCGAGGCCCACGGCGGCAGGATCTGGATCGAGGACGCGTCGCCCGGAGCCGCCTTCTGCATCGGGATCAACCATGCTGATTGATCCCGATTCGCTGCCGTTCCGCGAGCTGGTCGAGGCCGCCCCCGACGGGATCCTGGTCACCGGCCAGCAAGGGACGATCCTGCTCGTCAACGCCGAAGCCACGCGGATGTTCGGCTATGCCCGCGACGAGCTCGTCGGCAAGCCGATCCACCTCTTGGTCCCCGAACGGCTGCGTGAGCGGCACCCGGAGCACGTCAAGAGCTTCCACGACGCGCCGCGGCTGCGGCCGATGGGCTCGGGGCTCGAGCTGTCCGGTCGCCGGAGCGACGGAACCGAGTTTCCGGTCGAGATCAGCCTGTCGCCGATCCAGCACGCCGGCCAGCGGCTGGTCGTCGCCGGGATCCGGGACGTCACGGATCGCCGGATGATCGAGCGCGAAGCCAAGCGGGCCAACGCGTACCTGGTCTCGGCGGTCGACGCGATCCAGGACGCGTTCGCGCTGTACGACGAGGAGGATCGCGTCGTGCTCGTCAACAGCGCGTTCCGCCAGCTGCTCGGCGGAACGCTCGCCGGGGCGATCAAGGGCCGCCGGTTCGACGACATCCTCCCCGACGCCCTCACCGCCGGCGTGTTCGACTTCAGCGACGAATCGCGCGACGCGCTGATCCAGCGCTGGCGCGCGTACCACCGCGCACCGTCGGGCACGCTCGAGGTCCGGACCGGCCGGGGCCGCTACCTGCGCGTGATCGACCGCAGGACGCCGGAGCACGGCACGGTGTCCGTGCTGATGGACGTGACCGACGATGTGCTTCGCGAGGCCGAGCTGCGCAGCGCGAGCGCGGCCAAGAGCGAGTTCCTGTCGTCGATGAGCCACGAGCTGCGCACCCCGCTCAACGCGGTGCTCGGCTTCGCGCAGCTGCTCGAGCGCGATCGCAAGCAGCCGCTGACCGACCGGCAACAGGAGCGGCTCCAGCACGTGTTGCACGGCGGCGAACACCTGCTGCGACTGATCGACGACGTGCTCGACCTGTCGCGGATCGAGGCCGGCCGGATCGCGATGTCGTGCGAGCCGGTCACCGTGCGCGACGTGCTCTCCGAGGTCACGACGACGCTCGAACCGATGGCCGCGCGCGCCCGGATCGCGCTCGAGCTCGCGCCGATCCCGGCCGATCTGCCCCGCGTGCTCGCCGATCGGACGCGGCTCGCGCAGATCTTGATGAACTTCGGCTCGAACGCGATCAAGTATGGCAAGCCTGAAGGTCACGCCAGGTTCGAGGCGATCAGCGATGCCACCAGCGTCCGGTTCTCGGTGATCGACGATGGCATCGGCATCCCGGCCGACAAGCGCGACCGGCTGTTCGAGCCGTTCCAGCGCGCGGGCCAGGAGACCGGACCGATCGAGGGCACCGGCATCGGCCTGGTGATCAGCAAGCGGCTCGCGGCGCTGATGCAAGGCTGCGTGGGGTTCACCAGCGAGGCCGGGAGAGGCTCGCGGTTCTGGGTGGAGGTGCCGATCTACCAGGTCGCCGAGACCGCCGTCGTCGCGGACCGACCGGTGATCCGACAGACCTCCCCACTCGCCACGATCACTGCGCGCCACAAGGTGGTCTACGTCGAGGACAATCCGTCGAACATCGCGTTCATGCGCGAGCTCGTCGAGGACCTCGCCAGCGTCGAGCTGTTGACCGCGCCGACCGCGGAGATCGGGCTGGCGCTGATCCGCGCGCACCAGCCGTCGGTCGTCATCATGGACATCAACCTGCCCGGAATGAGCGGGTTCGATGCGGTCAAGCAATTGAAGGAGTGGCCCGAGACCCGGGACATCCCGGTCGTCGGGCTGTCGGCGGCGGCCCTGCTCAAGGACACGACGCGCGCCAAGGGCGCAGGCTTCTACCGCTACCTGACCAAGCCGGTGAAGGTCGCCGAGCTGACCGCTACGCTCGAGGAGCTGCTGGTCCGCGATCCCGGCTGACCCGAGGGGTCGCGGTCTCGTCCTCGAACAGGATCCGCCGGGGCGGAGTATCGACGTCGTCGAGCTGCCCCGAGCGCACGGTCCAGGCAAAGGCCACCACCGCGGCCGCGGCAAACACCAGCGCGAGCGGAAGGATCAGGTACAGGATCGTCATGACCGAAACGCCTTGGACCGCAGGGAGCTCGCGAGCACGGTGAGGGAGCTGAGCGGCATGACGATCGCGGCGATCAGCGGGTGGATCGCGCCGCTCACCGCGAGCGCCCCCGCGATCAGGTTGTAGGCGAGCGAGAACTTGAGGTTCCGCCGGATGGTCGCGAGCGTCGCCCGCGCGCCCGCGGCGGTGTCGGCGACGTCGCGGATCGACGGCGATCGGAGGTAGACATCGGCGGCTTCGATCGCGATCTCGGCGGCGCCCGACACGGCGATCCCGGCCGAGGCTGCCGCCATCGCGGCCGCGTCGTTGACGCCGTCGCCGACCATCACGACCGCGCCGCGCGCGCGCGCCTGGACGACCGCCGCCACCTTGTCCTCCGGCGACATCGCGCCGTGGCATCGCGGCCGCGGCACGCCGAGCGCGGCACCGACCCGCTGGACGACCCGGACATCGTCCCCCGACAGGAGCTCGACGGTCCAGCCGAGCTGGGCGAGCTGCTCGAGCGCGTCGGCCGCGTCGGGGCGAACCGGATCCGCGAGCCCCGCGACCGCGATCATGACGCCGTCGCACGCGACCACGATCGGGGTCTCGCCCCGCTCGGCGAGCTCGGCGATCCAGCCCTCCATCGCGGGCTGCGACCGGCTGCGGTGCCGGACCCACGGCGGCGCACCGACCAGCACCTCGTGGCCACCGACGATCGCGCTGATCCCGCGGCCCAGCTCCTCGCGAACCCCGGTCGCGACCGCCGCGGGCTCGGCGTACGCGCGCAGCGCCCGCGCGATCGGGTGGCTGCTGCCGGCCTCGACCGCGGAGGCCAGGCCGGCGGCGTCGAGATCGCCGCGCCAGGTGACGACCGCCAGCTTGCCGGCGGTCAGGGTCCCGGTCTTGTCGACGAACAGTGTGCCGGGCGTGGCGAGGCGCTCGAGCGCGTCGGCGCCCTTGATCAGGATGCCGCGCCGCGCCGCGCGGCCCAGCGCGACGGTGACCGCGAGCGGGGTCGCGAGCGCCAGCGCGCACGGACAGGTCACGATGAGCAGCGCCATCGCGTGCTCGGCCCCGGTGGCCAGCGAGCGCATCGACCAGCCGAGCAGCGTGAGCACGGCCGCCGATGACACCACCGCGACGAACCGGCCGGCGACGCGGTCGACCAGGCGCTCGATCGGCGCCTTGACCGACAGGGCCTCGATGCTGGCGACCAGCTTGCCGACCCGCGTGGTCTCTCCGACCGCGGTGGCGCGGATCTCGATCGCCGCCGCGAGGTTCAGGGTCCCGGCGTGGGCGTGCGCGCCCGGCGCCACGTCGATCGGCTGCGACTCGCCGGTGAGCAGGGCGAGGTCGAACGCGGATCGGCCGGCGATCACCTCGCCGTCGACCGGGACGACCTCCCCGGCCAGCACCCGCACCACGTCGCCCGGCACGATCGCCTCGATCGGGACATCGATCTCCTCCCGCCGGCCGTCGATCTCCTGCCCGCCGTCGATCCGGTGCGCGCGGCTGGGCGTCAACGACAGCAGGAGCTCGGCCGCGGTCGACGCCCGGCGCTGGTGGCGCAGGACGATCCAGCGCGCGACGAGCAGCAGGAACACCAGCATCGCGAGCGAATCGAAGTAGATCTCGCCGACGCCCCGGATCACGTTCGCCGAGCCCCAGATGAGGCCGGCGAGGATCCCGATCGAGAGCGGCAGATCGAGGTGGAGGCGCCGCGCGCGCAGCGCACCGAGCGCGGTGCGAAAGAACGGCGTGGCCGCGAACCCGAGCGCCGGCACGGCGACGCACATGGACGCCCAGCGGAAGAACCCGGTGTCGGCGAACGACATCCCGCCGAACATGCCGGCGTACAGCGCGATCGCCAGCAACATGATGTTGCCGGCGGCCGCGCCGGCGACGCCGAGCTTGATCAGCAGCGCGCGGTCCTCGCGGCGGCGCAGCGCCTCGCGCTCGAGCCCGCGGTACGGATGCGGCGGGTGGCCGACGCGATCGAGGTAGCGCGCGATCGCCGCGAGCGAGGTCACGGCGGGATCCCACGTCACGTCGGCCCGGCTGCGGCCCAGATCGACCCGCACGGCGGCGATCCCGGCGACGCACCGCGGCGCGCTCTCGACCAGCCACACGCAGGCGCCGCAGCGCAGGTCCTCGAGGTAGAGCGAGGTGTGCGCCTGGCCATCCGGCCCGACGCTGACGTGCAGCTGGTGGAACGCCGGATCGTCGAGCTCGGCGTAGGCGTGGTCGGTCGTGCGGGCCGGCGTGCCGGCCTCGCGCAGCGCGTAGAACTGTTCGAGCCCGTTCGCGGCGATCGCGCCGTACACCACCTCGCACCCGGCGCAGCAGAACGCCGAGCTCCGCCCCGCCGGCACCGGCAAGCTGCAGTGCAGGCAGCTCGCCTCGGCGATGCGCTCGGTGCGCTCGATGCGCGGTATCGCGGCGGTCATCGCAGGACCTCGTGGCAGTGCGGCGCGACCGCGCCCACCGCGCCGGCGTCGGTCCAGCGCGCCGCGAGCGTCGCCAGGCCCAGGCCGATCAGCACCACGGCCGTGACCACCGGCAGCCGGCGGCGGATCCGCTCGATCGCCGGTCCGCCGAGCGCGAGCACGCCGGTCATCGCCGGCACGGTGCCGAGCCAGAACACGGTCATCACCGACGCGCCGATCCACGGGCTCGCGGTCCCCGCCGCGGACACGACGAACGCCCACAGCCAGCCGCACGGCAGAAGGCCGGTCAGGACGCCGATCAGCCAGGCGCGCTGCACCGGGCGACGGCCGCGGAGCTGCGACAGGCCGCGCCCGAACAGTGCGCCACCGGCGGGACGGACGCGGCGCCAGCCCCGCGCGACCGCGATCGCGTGCGCGCCCCAGCCGACGATCGCCGCCCCGGCGAGGATCGCCGCGACGTGCTGGACCGCGGCGAGGTGACCGGCGACGTCGACCGCGCGGCCGACCAGCCCGGCGAGCGCGCCGAGCGTCGCGTAGGTCGTGAGCCGGCCCAGCGCGTGGACCAGCGCGAGCCGGAGCGAACGCGCGCCGCCGTGCAGGCCGACCAGCGGCCCGCACATCGCGACGCAGTGCAGGCTGCCCGCGAGGCTCGACAGCAAGATCGCAACCCACAGGCCGATCATTGCGCCTCGACCACCAGGTGCTGCGTGTAGCGCGCGCCGCGCGCGTCGACGATGGCGACCAGATCGTACCGGCCGGGCTGGGCGCGGACGACCCCGCCATAGTGTCCGGCGGCCGCGGCCGACAGCGCGACGTCGACCGCGTCCGACGCGTGCGCGCGCTGGTAGCCGGTGATCCGGACCTGCGCGCCATCGATCGCGCGGCCCGCCGCATCGCGCAGCGTCGCGTCGATCGCGCCGCCGGCGATCGCGACCTCGACGCGCCAGCCCAGCGCCTGGCTGACGGTGGAGCGCGCCAGCTCGTCGTCATAGTGCGTTGCCCTGGCGTAGTAATCGGGGATCACCTGGCTGGTCCCGTGGTTGGCAAGCACCGCGAGCACGACCATCGCGACCACGTTCGCGCCGAGCAGCCCGGCGATCGCGATCAGCCACTTGAGTCCGGGGGTCATCGCGCGCCCTCGGGCTTGTCACCGGCGGGTCCGAGCAGCGTGACGGTCACGATCCGCTCGAACCCCTCATCGTCGAACACCCGCAGGTGCACGCGGCGCTCGCCGCGCGTGAAGCTCGCCGCAGCGGCCTCGACGAACAGCGGGATCTGCTGCGCGTGATGCGGCTTGATCTCCCACACCGCGAGGGCCGACTTCAGCTCGGCGTCGGGGGCACCGGCGAGCGTCACGACGTAGCGGCGAGGTGCGGACGTCGCGTTCTCGATCTTGAGCCGGACCTGCGACGCGATCCGGCCGTCCGGCAGCGTCATGAAGCTGGGCCCGTCGTTGCGCAGCGCGGTGACCTCGGCGGTCGCGCGGCCCACGACGCTCCACACCAGCAGCGAGCCGACGACGGCGAGCAGCGCCGGATACACGATCATGCGCGGCCGCAGCAGATGCCGCGGCCGACCGGCCAGCTCGTCCTTGGACGTGTAGCCGATCAGGTGGCGCGGGCGGTGCAGCTTGTCCATCACCTGGTCGCAGGCGTCGATGCACTGGGCGCAGCCGATGCATTCCATCTGGAGCCCGTCGCGGATGTCGATGCCGGTCGGGCACACGCTGACGCATGCGCTGCAGTCGATGCAGTCGCCGCGCTCGCCGACCACCGGCAGGTGCTTCTTCCGCCGGCCGCGTGGCTCGCCGCGCCCGGCGTCGTAGCCGACGATCAGCGATTGCCGGTCGAGCAGCACCGACTGCAGCCGGCCGTAGGGGCACGCGACGATGCAGGTCTGCTCGCGGAACCACCCGAAGTTGCCGAGCATGAGCGCGGCGACGCTGGCGACCACGGTGAAGCCGCCGAGGTGAGCGGCCGGCGATTCGAGCACCCACACGCGCAGCCGGTCGACCCCGACGAAGTAGGCCAGGAACACGTTGGCGATCGCGAACGCCAGCGCGGCGTAGATCGCCCACTTGACGAGCCGGCGCGGATGCAGCCGCGGCAGCCTGGCCGCCTGCGCCGGCGTGCCCTCGAGCCAGCGCTCGATCGGCCGGAACACCATCTCGAGATAGACCGTCTGCGGGCATCCCCAGCCGCACCACACGCGCCCGAACAGCGCGGTCAGCACGAACACGCCGAGCACGAGGGTGAGGCCCAGGAGCAACAGGATGAGGCCATCGCTCGGGCGGAACACCGCGCCGAACACGACGAGCTCCCGGGCGACCAGATCGATCAGCAACGACGGCCGGCCACCGACCCGGACGAACGGCAGCGCGACGAACAGCGCGATCAGCGCATACGCCACGATGCGGCGGTGGCGCAGGAACCGGCCACGCGCGAGCTTGGGTCTGAGCCAGTTGCGCGTGCCGTCCTTGTTGAGGGTCGAGAGCACGCGCTCGGTCGGTAACGGCGGGGACACGATGACTCCTTCAGTGAGCGAACGCGGGGACCGGTTTGCCCTGCGGCTCCTTGCCGGCCAGGTTCTTGCCACGCAGCGTCGAGATGAACGTCGCGACCGCGATGATCTCGGCCGGCTTCATCACCTCGCTCCAGGCGATCATCGCGGTTCCCGGCGCGCCACCCTGGATCGTGGCGTAGAGATCCATCCGGGTCGTGCCGTGGATCTGGAACAGGTCGGTGAGGTTGGGGCCGATCTGACCGCGGCCGTCGGCGGTGTGGCAGCCCACGCAGCGGTTCGCGAACACCTCGGCGCCCCGCGCCATGAGGTCCGGGCTCTCGGCCCCCGAGGCGAGCATGTCCTCGGTCACGTTGGGACCGCCGCCGCCCCCGGGACTGGCCTTGTAGTTCGCCTGCCAGTTGACCAGCGCCAGCTTGTAGTTCTCGGCGGGGGTCTTGCCCCAGCCGGCGATGTCGTAGTACGCGAGGTACAGGAACGCGAACGCGATGGACGCGCCGAACACGATGCTCCACCAGCTCGGCAGCGGGTTGTCGTACTCGCGGATCCCGTCGTAGTCGTGATCCAGCAGGCGCTCGGCGGGCGCGTCGTCGTCCGTGGCGTCGAGTGCCTCCGCGTTGCCGGTCAAGGCGTGAGCGGTCGCGTTCATCGGCGGCCTCCCTCGTCGTCGGCAAGCGGTAGCTGCGCGCACGCGGCGTGCTCGGCGGCCCGGCGCTTGCCGCCGTGGCGAGCCAGGACGCCGGCGAACACCATGAGGAACAACACCAGTGACAGCTCGGCGTAGTGCGCCGGCGTCAATGCGGAGACGAGCTCGGACAGGCGAATCACTTGGTACCTCCTTGCGTGTCCTGGGCCAGCTGGATGTCGCGACCCAGTCGTTGCATGTACGCGATCAGCGCGATCACCTCCTTGGTCTCCATCCCCTTGGGGCCGCCCGCGGCGACCAGCGTCCTGGCGACCTGATCGGCCTGCTGCCTGGCGAGCCCGTCCGCGTGAACGAGCGCCTCGGCGTCGTACGGAACCGCCAGCATCGCCATCGCGTCGACCCGCGGCTGGATCACATCCCACGGGATGTCATCCTCGAGCAGGTGCGGATAGCTCGGCATCACCGACCCCATCGAGGTCGACCGCGGGTTCTCGAAGTGACGCAGGTGCCAGAGCTCGTCGCGCCGACCAGCTTCGCGGGCGAGATCTGGCCCGGTGCGCTTGCTGCCCCACTGGAACGGATGGTCGTAGACGAACTCGCCCGGCTTGGAGTATTCGGCCGGCTTGCCGTTGCGCCCGTAGCGCACGGTCTCGTCGATGAACGGACGGACCATCTGCGAGTGGCAGTTGTAACAACCCTCGCGCAGGTAGATGTCACGGCCGTAGAGCTCGAGCGGCGTGTACGGCTTGACGGTCTTGATCCTCGGCACGTTGTCGCCGATCAGGAAGGTCGGCACGATCTCGAACGCCGAGGCGACGAGCACCGCGACGATCGTCAGCGCCGTGAACAGCGCCGGCAGGCCCTCCCATGTCCGGTGCCAGTGCACCGGCGGCTCGGCCGCGCGCTCGATCACGTTGACCGGCCTGGCCGGAAGCTTTGCCGCCCGGATCATCGGGGGCACGGCGACGTCGATCTCCTCGTAGCTGGCCGGCCTCGACCTCCAGGTCTTGAACAGGTTGTAGCCGCCGAGCAGGACGCCGGCGAGGTAGAGCGAGCCGCCCAGCGCGCGCACCCAGTACATCGGGACCAGCCGCGTGACGGTCTCGAGGAAGTCGGGGTACTGGAGGTGGCCGGCGTCATCGAACGCGCGCCACATCAACCCCTGGGTGATGCCGGCGACCCACATCGCGAGCACGTAGAGCACGATGCCGATCGTCGCGATCCAGAAGTGCGTGGTGGCGAGCTTCTTCGAGTACAGCTTGGTCTGGAACAGCCGCGGGGCGAGCCAGTAGATCATCCCGAACGTCATGAACCCGACCCAGCCGAGCGCGCCGCCGTGGACGTGGGCGATGTTCCAGTCGGTGTAGTGCGACAGCGCGTTGACGCTCTTGATCGAGAGCATCGGGCCTTCGAACGTCGCCATGCCGTAGAACGTCAGGCCGACGACGAAGAACTTCAGCACCGGATCCTCGGCGACGCGATTCCACGCGCCGCGCAGGGTGAGCAGCCCGTTGATCATGCCGCCCCACGACGGCATCCACAGCATCACGCTGAAGATCATCCCCAGGGTCGACGCCCACTGGGGCAGCGCGGTGTAGTGCAGGTGGTGCGGGCCGGCCCAGATGTAGATGAAGACCAGCGACCAGAAGTGCAGGATCGAGAGCCGGTAGCTATAGACCGGTCGCTCGGCCGCCTTGGGCAGGAAGTAGTACATGAGGCCGAGGAACGGCGTGGTCAGCACGAACGCGACCGCGTTGTGGCCGTACCACCACTGCATGAACGCGTCTTCGACGCCGGCGTACACCGAGTAGCTCTTGAACAGCCCGGCGGGGATCACCAGGTTGTTGAAGATGTGGAGGATCGCGACCGTGACGATCGACGCGATGTAGAACCACAGCGCGACGTAGAGGTGCTTCTCGCGCCGATTGCGCACCATCGCGAAGAAGTTGACGGCGAACGTCACCCAGACCACCGCGATCGCCAGATCGATCGGCCACTCGAGCTCGGCGTACTCCTTGCCCTGGGTGAACCCGAGCGGCAGGGTGATCGCCGCGGCGACGATGATCGCCTGCCAGCCCCAGAAGTGGATCGCCGACAGCCGGTCAAGCGGTCGCGCCTTCAGCAGCCGCTGCGACGAGTAGTACACCGCGGCGAAGATCGCGTTGCCGGCGAATGCGAAGATCACCGCGTTGGTGTGGAGCGGGCGGAGCCGGCCGAACGTGAAGTACGGCGCGAAATTCAGCCGCGGCACCGCCAGCTGCAGAGCGCACCACAGCCCGACCAGCATGCCCACCGCGCCCCACAGGATCGTCGCCGTGACGAACTTCCGGACGATGGCATCGTCGTACCTGACGGTCTCTTTCGACATTGCTGCATGTCCTTCGCAACTGGCGTGCCCACACGAACCGCCGTCCTGGCGATCATCGCGCGCATCGCTTGCGCGGCGCCGGCCGGCCCGCGCATCGGCTGCGGCCTGCGCGGCGATCCGCGGTCAGCGGACGAGGTCATCGCGCAGGACCTTCCGGGTCAGGAAGTAGCGCTCTTCGGAGGCGAGGTGCGCGAGCAGGCTCGCGAGCACGTCGCGCAGCGCCGCCGTCGTCGGGCTGTGGAGCTCGCGCCGCATCGAGCGATGCTCCTCGATGTGGTCCTCGACCATGCGTGAAACTCGCACGGCTCCCAGCCAGTCGGCGTCGAGCAGGACCGGCTCGAGCAGCTGCTCCTCGAAGTGGTTGTGGGCGTCGAACGCGATCCTGAGCGCGACGATCTCGCCGAGCAGCTGTGCCGGCTCGACGCGTCCGTCATCGACGCCGTCCGCCAGGTCCTCGCAGCGCGCGATCATGTCGCGCAGCCGAGCATGCTGTGCGGCGAGCTCGGCGAGCGCGTGGCTGGGTGTGGTGGGCTTCGCCATCATGTCCTCATGTCCTCAGGTCCTCAGATCGTCGGAGAGAATCGCGCCCGGGGTTCGCCCGCCTCGCCGGCGATCCGGTGATAGCGATCGAACACCATGCAGATGTTGCGCACCAGCAGTCGCCCGAGCGCCGTCGTGCGGATCGTGCGCGTGTCGCCGTCGTAGGCCGCCAGCTCGCCCAGGCCGGCGATCGCCGCGAGCTCGCGCTCGAAGTATGTCTGCTCGGCGATGCCGTGCTCGACGCCGATCCGGCGCAGATCGACCTCGCCGTCGCACATCAGGCGACTGATCACCACGCGCCGCACACGATCGTCATCGTCGAGCTCGACGCCGCGCGCGACCGGCAGCGACCCGGCGGCGACGGCGTGCTCCCACGCCGGCATCCCGGCGTGATTCTGCCAGTGCATCCGCGAGGTCGATGAGATCGCCGAGACGCCGAGCCCGAGGATCGCGTCGGCCTGGTGCTCCGCGTAGCCCTGGAACGACCGCACCATGCGGCGGTCTTCCGCGGCCCGCGCGAGTCGCGACCCCGGCCGGGCGAAGTGATCGAGCCCGAGATGGCGGTAACCAGCGCCGGTCAGCTGCGCGATCGCCTGGAGCAGCAGCGTGGCGCGCTCGTGGCTGTCGAGCACGCGGCCGGCGCGCTCGACCAGGCGCTGGTGCGGCAGCTTGCTCGGCAGGTGCGCGTAGCCGAACAGCGCGATCCGATCCGGCGCGAGATCGATCACCGCGGCGAGCGTCTTCGCGAAGCTCGCCTCGGTCTGGAGCGGGAGCCCGTAGACCACGTCGACGTTGATGTCGTCGAAGCCTGCGGCCCGCGCGCTGTCGACCAGCCAGCGAGTCTGCAGCTTCGTCTGGTGGCGATGGATGGCATCCTGCACCGCCTCCGAGAAATCCTGAACCCCCATGCTCAGCGAGCGAAACCCCGCCGCGGCGAGCGTGAGGACCTGGTCCGACGTCGTGGTCCGCGGGTCCAGCTCGATCGACCGCCGGGCTCCCGGCGTGATCGAGAAGTGGCGGTCGAGCGACGCGAGCAAGCTGCGCAGCGAGGCCGAGGACAGGAAGTTCGGCGAACCGCCGCCGAACGACAGCTCGGTGACCGGGGCGTCACGGACCGACGCCGCGAGCATCGCCATCTCGGTCGCCAGCTGGTCGATATAGGTGACGCCGCACGTCGCGTCGCGCGTCGCGATCACGTTGCAGCCGCAGTACCAGCACAGGCTCTTGCAGAACGGGATGTGGACATAGAGCGAGATCGACTCGCGGCGCTGTGCCACGAGCTCGAGCTCGCGCGTCACGCGTGCGGGTTCGATCGCGCCGAACTCGGTGGCCGGTGGATAGCTGGTGTATCGCGGACCTCGACTCGACCACTCTGCGAGCTGCGTGGCTGTATCGGCGTGGAGCATGGCGAGTGCTCCATCAAGCACCGTGCCCGCCCGATCCGGCCGCGCTCGCGCAGTTCCTGCGCTGTCCGACCGCGCAACCCGGTTCGTGCGCACGATTGCGCGATCGGGAGGAAGATGTCATGGCACGCCGGCTGCTGCGTCGCGCGACATGACGACCAAGACGAAGCGTCCGAGCGAAGCGTGGACCATCCCCCTGCACGTGGTGATGTGGACGACCATGATGGTCGGCCTCATCATGGTGTTCGTCGTCCTGATGCTCCGGTGACCTCGCGGTCGCCGTGTCGGGCGCGAACGCCTTGCGGCGACGGCCGGGGTGGGCGCAAACGCTGCGCGAGTTCGCGCGATCCGCGCTGCCCAGCGATGGCACGGGATGTGAGTACGAGGAGGCCATGCGCTGGATCTTCACCGCTCTCCTTGTTGCTGCCTGCGTCGGAGCATGTGAAGGCCCCGCCGGACCCGCCGGGGATCCAGGTGATCCAGGGGCCGACGGCGCTCCCGGCGCGCCGGGCGATGCGGGGATTCCGGGTGAACCCGCCAACCCTTCTCCGTGGTTGACGCAGGCCGGCATCGACATCCAGGTCACCCAGCTCGCGTTCACCGGCGGCACCGCGACCGTGAGCTTCACGCTGGGCGACGGCCATGGCGCCCCGCTCGATACCGCCGGCAGGCTGACCGACGGCAAGGTGGCGGTCAGCTTCGTGCTCGCGCAGCTCGCGCAGGACCCTGATGGCTCGTCGGCGCAGTACACGGCCTACACCACGCAGGTGCAGACCAGCCCGATCACCTCGGCGAGCGCGGTCCAGGCGGCCGCGGAATCGAACGGCACGCTGCGCGCCACCGACGTCACCCAGGGCACGTACACGTACCAGCTCGCCGCGCCATTGACCGGCCTCACGCAGACCCAGACCCAGACCGTCGCCGCGCTCGCGATCCGCACGGCCGGCGGCGCACAGTTGATCGCGCGCGACACGTTCTCGGCTCGCCCGGACGGTGGCGCGATCGTCGCGCGCGAGGTCGTCGCGGAGGGGGCATGCAACGCGTGCCACCGCACACTCGACGCGCACGGTGGGCGGTGGACCAAGCCGAGCCAGTGCGTGCTGTGCCACCAGCCGCAGTCGAGCGATCCCGACACCGGCAACACCGTCGACTTCAAGGTGATGATCCACAAGATCCATCGTGGTAGCAGCCTGCCGAGCGTGGTAGGCGGCACGCCCTACCAGGTCATCGGCTTTGGCCAGAGCACGCACGACTTCTCGACGGTGGCGTTCCCGCAGGAGATCGCGCGATGCACCGCGTGCCATGCCGGCGCGCAGGCCGACCGCTGGCAGACCGCGCCGGCGAAGCCCGCTTGCACGTCGTGCCACGACACCACAGCCTTCGAGCAGCCGGTCCCCACCGGGATGGTGCTGCACGGCGGCGGGCCGCAACCCGACAACGCGATGTGCGCCGTGTGTCACCCGGCGGCCGGCGGCCTCGCCGGGATCGCCGACAAGCACCTCGTCGGCCTGCTGAGCCCGACCGCGACCCGGGTCGCGCTCGAGATCCAGTCGATGACGAACACCGGCCCCGGGCAGACGCCGGCGATGATCTTCCGCGCCACGGTCGACGGCGCGCCGCGCGATCTGCTCGCCCAGCCGCTGACCAGTGTCACCGCGACGATCGCGGGTCCCAACACCGAGTTCGCGAGCTTCTGGCAGGCGAAGATCCAGGGCACCAGCGCGGTCGGGACGCTCGCGCCGGTCAACGCGGCGCAGGGCATCTTCAGCTACACGTTCCCGGCGGGCGCCGCGATCCCGGTCAACGCGACCGGCAGCTACACCGCCGGCATCGAGGCCTATCTGCAGCCGACGCCGGCCGACCCGCGATTCGCGACCCAGCCGCCGGTGTTCCCGTTCGCGGTGACCGATGCGGTGGCCCAGCCGCGGCGGACGATCGTCGACGGCGCGCTGTGCAACAGCTGCCACCGCGACCTCCAGGGTCACGGCGGCTCGCGCAAGAACCCGCAGTACTGCGTGATGTGCCACAATCCGAACAAGGCCAACGACACCCGCGTCGCGCGGTTCGAGGGCTCCACGGTGATCGCCCGGAGCGTCGACTTCCGCGTGATGATCCACAAGATCCACCGCGGCGAGCAGCTGGCGCAGCCCTACGTGCTGTTCGGGTTCCCGGCACCGACGACGGCGAGCCCCGGCGGCAGCCCGATCGACTTCGCCGAGGTTCGCTACCCGCGCGCGCGCACCGAGTGCGAGGCTTGCCACGCGAGCAAGAACTGGACGCTGCCGATGGCCGCATCCACCGCGTACCTGCCGAGCACCCAGCTCCAGCTGACGTGCAGCGAGCCGCCCGGCAACGACGCCAACAACTACTGCGACGCCCCGTTCTGGACCACGACGCAGACGACGTCGATCCCGGCGCAGACCTCGGTGTGCACCAGCTGTCACGACGCGCCGTTCGCAACGGCGCACGCCGAGCTCAACACGACGCCGGCCGGCGTCGAGGCGTGCGCGACGTGTCACGGCCCGGGCTCCGCCCAGGACGTCGGGAAGCTGCACGGGCTGCCGTGAAGTGGCTGATCGTCATCGCGGCGCTGATCGCGGGCTGCAGCGATGCGCGCGAGCTGTCCGAGCCGTGCACGGACGACTGCACCGCCGGCGTCCACCCGGCCGGGTTCCCCGATCCGGCGAGCCCCGCGTTCCACGGCCGCGAGCTCGAGCGCCGCAACTGGGACTTCGCGCTGTGCGCGAGCTGTCACGGCGCCGACTTCTCCGGCGGCACCGCGAAGCTGTCCTGCCTCACCTGCCATCGCCAGGGCCCGACCGCGTGCACGACCTGTCACCGCGACGGCCCGACCAGCAAGGCGCACCAGATCCACGCCGGCAACCACGTCCCGTGCGCCGAGTGCCACACGGTGCCGGCGCGGTGGGACGACGACGGCCACATCCTGCACGGCGGGGTGGCGATCACCGGTCCGGCCAAGGTGACGTTCGGCGCGCTCGCGGCGACGACGCACACGGCCGCGGATCGCGCCGGCGCGCCGAGCTGGGACGGCGCGACCTGCAGCAACGTGTACTGCCACGGCGACGCGTTGCACGCCGCCGGCGGCGCCGCGACCCGTCCGCGGTGGGATGCTCCGGCGACCGGAGGCTGCGATCGCTGCCACGCGAGCCCGCCGCCGAGCCACGCGAGCGCGGACTGCGCGACCTGCCATCCGGCCTCGGCGCAGCACGTCGACGGGATCGTGCAGGTCGGCAGCACCTCCGGTTGCAGCGGCTGCCACGGCACCGCGGCATCGCCGGCGCCGCCGTTCGATCTGTCCGGCCACCAGTTCACCACCGCGATCGGCGTCGGTGCCCACCAGGCGCACCTCCAGGCCAGCGCGCGGATCTCGGCGCCCATCGCGTGCGCGACGTGCCACGCGGTCCCGTCGTCGGTCGACTCACCCGGTCACATCGATTCGCCGGGGCCGGCCGAGGTCACCGCGAGCCTGGGCTGGGATCGAACGACCCAGACCTGCACGACCGCGTCGTGTCACGGCCCGGCGCGTCCGCGCTGGACGTCGACCGGCCAGGTCAGCTGCGGCAGCTGCCACGGCATCCCGCCGGCGAGCCCGAGCCACACGCCCGGCATGCCGCTCACCAGCTGCGCCACCTGCCATCCCGGCACGGTCGACGCATTCGGCAACATCATCGTCACCGGACAGTCCAGCGAGCATATCAATGGTGTCGTGGATCATCTCTAATCCGTTCATCGCCGCGGCGACTGCGTGCGCGGCAGGATCCGCGCTCCTGCTGCTGTGGTACCTGCTGCGGCGGCCGGCGCTCACCCACGCGACCAAGCTCGTGCTGCTCGCGGCGATCGGCGTCCTGCCGCTCGCGACCGCGACGACCGGGAACGTCGCCGGGTTCGAGGCGACCAAGGCGCGACGGTTCTGCGGCTCGTGTCACGTCATGACGCCGTACCGGGACGACTCGCAGGACCCGCACAGCACCGCGCTCGCGGCTCGCCACGCGCGCAACGCGCTGTTCGGCGAGGACAACTGCTACGCGTGCCACGCCGACTACGGCATGTTCGGCACCGTCGCGACCAAGCTCGGCGGGCTGCGTCACATCTACGAGTACGTCCTGCACTATCGCAACATGCCGCTCGACGAGGCGCGCCGGACGATCCACATCCGCCGGCCGTTCCAGAACGCGACGTGCATGCACTGCCACTCGACCGAGGGACCGAGCTGGAACGCGATCAAGGAACACGCGAGCCTGCTCGATCGCGTGCGCGGCGGAGACGTCAGCTGTGCGAGCGCGGGCTGCCATGGCCCGGCGCATCCGTTCTCCAAGCCGGCACCACCGCCCACGCAGGAGCAGCTGCCATGACGATCTGGTCGCGGTTGTCCGGGCTGTTCACGCTCCGGCTATCGGCGGTGCTCACCCTGCTCGGGCTCGCCTTCATGGTGTGGTCGATGCTGGAGCCGACGCCGCTCCCGGTGATGCTGGCGATGACGGTCGGCCAGGGCCTCGGCACCCTCGCGTTCGGGATCTACGTGGTCATCGTCGTGCGCGAGCTGGTTCGCGAGCTCCGACGCGCGCGCGAGCGAGATCCGTCATGAGCCGGTTGCTCGTCGTCGCTGCGCTCGCGGCGACCAGCCGCGCGGACGCCGATCCGCTCCGGCTGCGCGCCGACGCGCTGACCACGACCGCAGCTCCCGCGGGGCTACTGACCCTCGAGGCGGATGGCGCCGCAGGGCCAGGCCTGTCGGCCGAGGCCGTGGTGTGGACCGGCCGCCTCGCGGAGGAATCGCGCGGCGATGTGCTGGTGATCGCCGTGCGCGCGCGCACCGCCGACGGCCGCGCCAGCGGCCGCGTGGGCCGGTTCGTCGAATCGCTCGGCGCGCTGCGCCCGCTCCACGTCGACGGCGTCGCCGGGCGCCTCCGCTTGCCGCTGCAGCTCGCGGTCGAGACCTACGGCGGCATCCCGGTGGTGCCCGGGCTCGCGACGGCGCGCAGCTGGAGCTGGGCGACCGGCGCGCGGATCTCGCGCAGCCTCGGCGACGCGGGATCGATCGGCGTCGCCTATGCGCAGCAGCGCGACGATGGTCGGCTCGTCAGCGAGGAGCTCGGGGTCGACGCCGGGGCCGCGCTCGGCCGGCGCGACGATCTCGGCGCCAAGCTCGCCTACGATCTCGCGAACCCCGGGATCGCCGAGGTCGCGGTGACCGCGAGCCATCGCAGCAAGGCGCTCCGCACCGAGCTCTACCTGAGTCACCGCGCCGCGTCGCACCTGTTGCCGGCGACCTCGCTGTTCACGGTGCTCGGCGACGTGCCGGCCGAGCGCGCCGGCGCCGTCGTGACCTGGCGCTGTGCGCCGCGGCTCGACCTCATCGCCGATCTCGGCGCGCGGCGCGTCGATCGCGACGTCGCGCCGCAGGCCATCGTGCGCGCGCGGCTGCGGCTCGACGATCTGGGGACCAGCGCGCTGACCGGCGAGCTCCGGCGCGACGGCGTCGGGCCCGACACCTGGACCGGCGCCCGCGGCACGGCGCGGATCGCGCTGCCCCATTCACTCGCCGCGACCGCCGAGCTCGAGCTCGTGATCGCGGATCGCGATCGCGGCCTCGGCGCGGTGTGGCCGTGGGGGCTCGCGGCGCTCGGCTGGGACGACGGCACGTGGCAAGCCGCGATCGCGGTCGAGGCGTCGGCATCGCCGCAGGATCGCCATCGCGTCGACGTGCTCGGCCAGCTCGGCCGGCGCTGGGGGTCGCGATGAAGCGGCGCGCGGTCCTCGTCGTCTGCCTGGCGCTCACCGCATGCGCCGGGGTGCTCGGGCTGTCGCGCAGCGGGCCACAGCCGTTTCCACATCGCAAGCATGCGACCGCCGGAGTCTCGTGTACGCGCTGCCACGTCGGTCTCGAGGCAGCGCCGACCACCCTGCACATTCCGGACGATGCCGCGTGCACGACCTGCCACACCAAACCGCACAACCAGGGATCGTGCCTGGGCTGTCACACGGCTCCCGGCGCGCTCGCCGAGCTCGCCGAGGCGCGCGCGCACCTCGTGTTCGATCACGCCAAGCACGCCGCGCCGAGCCGCGGTGACTGCATGCGGTGCCACGTCGGCATCGCCGAGGGCGACGACCACCTGCGCCCGCCGATGGCGACCTGCTTTCGCTGTCACGACCACGACGCCGCCCGCGACGCGCGGCGCTGCGACGCATGTCACCGCGGCCTCGAGGACACCCGCCTGCTGCCCCGGAGTCACCTCGCGCACGACGGTGACTGGCTGCGCGAGCACGGCACCCGCGCCGCCGCGTCCGGCGATTCGTGTCAGTCGTGCCACCGCGAGTCGTTCTGCGCCGACTGCCACGGCAAGACGGTGCCCGCGCTGCCCGCGACCCGGCGGTTCGCCGATCCGTTCGCGGCGAGCGTTCATCGCGCAGGCTTCACGGCGCGCCATTCCCTCGAGGCCCGCTCCGAGCCCGGCGCGTGCGCGACCTGTCACTCGCCGGATCGCTGCGCGGCGTGCCACACCTCGCGCGGCATCGCCGGCGACCAGCGACGCAGCCCGCATCCGCCGGGCTGGGTCGGGCCCGCCGCCGCTGACAACGAGCACGGACGGCAGGCCCGGCGCGATCCCGCCGCCTGCGCGAGCTGCCATGACGGCGCCGGCCAGTCGCTGTGCATCGGTTGTCACAAGGTCGGCGGCGTCGGCGGTACACCGCATCCCCCGGGCTGGTCGAGCAAGCTACCGCTCGGCGCGCTGCCGTGTCGGCTCTGCCACACGGCGGGCGGCACACGATGACCCGGTGGCTCGTCGGCATCGCGTTCGCCGCGCTCGCCGCCGGCTGTGCGGCCCGCGAGGACCGCGTGCCCGAGCAGGTCCCCGCCACGTACAGCGACGTGCGCGCCAGCGCGGGTCACGCGGCCCACGTGGGCAAGCTCGCGTGCGCGAAGTGCCATGGCGATCGAGGGTTCGCGCCGCCGCCGCCCGAGCTGTGTGCGGACTGCCATGCCACGGTGACGACGCCACTCCATCCCGGGACGTCGGCGCCTGACTGTCGCGACTGCCACACGTTCGGCAAGGACCACCGCGCACCCACCCAGTGCCTGGAATGTCACGCCAGGCCACAGGGCGCCGTGCACGCGGTTGGCGCCCACGCCGATCAACCATGCGCGAGCTGCCATCGCGCGCACCGCACGCCGTCCCTCGATCCGAAGCCCTGCACCGAGTGTCACGCTGAGCGCGAGACCAAGCACGCGGGCCTGCGCGGCTGCCTCGACTGTCATCGCATGCACGAGGCCGGCCTCGCCGCCGACCAGGGGTGCGCGCGCTGCCATGCCACGCAGCCCGCGCGGCTCCGGATCGGCGCGACGGCCAGCACCGCGGGACATCCCGCGTGCACCGGCTGTCACGCGCCGCACGACTTCACCGCCGCAAAGGTCAAGCCGTGCACGTCGTGTCACCAGGGGCGCCCCGTGCTCGCGGCCAGGGCACACAACCAGTGCACGACCTGCCACGCACCGCACGACGACGCACCGCGCGCGTGCACCAGCTGCCACGCCAAGCAGATCGGCCATCCCGCCACGGCGCCCGGGACGTGCACCGGGTGCCACCCACCGCACGCCGCCTCGTCGGTGCTCGCGGCGACCGCGAAGGCCGTCGCGTGCGCGAGCTGTCATCCGACGACGGCGCACGCGACCGCGCCGTGCCTCGACTGCCACGTCGCGCACGAGGGCAAGCCGCGCCCGACCGCCGCGACCTGCGCGCGCTGTCACGTCGATCGGTCGCGCTCCGCGTCGGGCACCGGTCACGCTGCGTGCTCCGCGTGCCACACGGCCCACGGCCCCAAGCCGATCGCGAGCACGCCGCTGTGCGCGCGCTGCCACTCCGAGCGCGTCGCGACGACCCGGGACACCGGCCACGCGGCATGCGCGAGCTGCCACCGCACCGCCGAGCATGCGCCGAACGCGCCGCCGGCGGCGTGCGCGAGCTGCCACCGCGACGAGGCAGCCTCCGCCCCGTCCGGCCACCAGGCCTGCGCGACCTGTCACAAGCCCCACGCTCCGAAGCAGGCCACGCCGGCCTGCGCGACCTGCCACGCGGCCAAGGCGCAGACCCCGCACGGCCGCGCCCTCGCCTGCGCGACCTGCCACCGCCCGCACGGGCCCGGCGGTCCGGCCCGGCCGGCGACCTGCGAGACCTGCCACGCCCGGCCGACCCTGCCGGGCCTCCACCGGGTCGCGAATCATGCGACCTGTGCGACCTGCCACGCGCCGCACGAGACCGCACCGCGCAGCGATCGCGCGACCTGTCTCACCTGTCATCGCGACCGCGAGCGCCACGAACCGACCGCGACGAGCTGCGCGAGCTGTCATCCGTTCCGCAAGTGAGGCGCGGCCGCGGTGTTGCGGACCGTTTCGCCGGCGCAGGATCGGGCGCGCAGCGGTTGCACCGCCGGTCGACGTCCGGCGCAGGGTTTTCGCGCGTTGTCGGCCGGCGACCGCGCAACACCACACCGTCCGGGCAGGCCATCGGGGCACGGCCGTTGCAACTCACCGCAACGACGGCTTCATCGTCAAGACGATCGGGTATCGGAGGAATCATGCGTGAACGCAGCCAGTCTCTCTTCATCGGCCTCGTCGGCGCGTTCAGCGTCGGCCTGGTCGGGACGCTCGCCGCGTGCTCGGGCGACCCGGGGGCTCCCGGCAACTCAGGCGCGAACGCGCTGGTCAACGCCAGCGCAGAGCCTGCGGGTGCGAATTGCCCGTACGGCGGGACCAAGGTCGAGGTCGGAGTCGACGCCAACGGCAACGGCGCGCTCGATCCCTCCGAGATCAAGGCGACCGGCACGTCGTACGTGTGCAACGGCGCCGGAAAGAGTTCGCTCGTCCTGACGGGCGTGGAGCCCGGTGGCGCCAACTGTCCGTTCGGCGGGACCAAGATCGAGACCGGCCTCGACGCCAACAACAACAACACGCTCGACACCACCGAGATCAACGCCGCGGCGACCAGCTACGTCTGCAACGCCTCACCGAACGGCACCATCTCCCCCAGCACCGGCATCGTCGTCGCCGTCCGGCCGGGTGGTGTGAGCACGTCGCCCACCGGCCCGATCACCGTGCGGTTCACGATGAAGGACGACCGGGGCTTCCCGCTCGACATCGCCGGCGCCTACTCGCAGAACACGCCGATCCAGCCGCGGTTCGCGATCGGCTACTTCACCAAGGACCCGACCACCGGGATCGTCTCGCCGCTGACCGTGTACACCAGGTCGAGCAGCGCCTCGGCGCCGGCCGGGCAGCCGACCAGCTTCAACCCGCTGGGAACCGCCCCCGGAAACGGCACGCTCGTCGAGAACGGCCTGGGCGCCGGCGACTTCACGTACACCTTCCCCAGCGCGTCGATCACCAACGGCCCGATGGCGGTGGCCTACGATCCCGCCAGGCTGAACGAGACGCACGTCATCTGGATCCAGGCGTCGCGCCAGACCGACGACGTGTTCACGAACAACGCCAATACCTTCGACGCCGCCAACCAGCCCTACTACTACATTCCGGGCGGGGTCGGCACGCCGCTGGTGCGCGAGGTCGTGTCCCAGGCGGGATGCGATGGCTGCCACGCCAAGTTCAAGACCGAGAACACCGCCTCCGCGGCGTTCCACGGCGGCGGTCGCGTCGCCGCCGGCATGTGCAACGTCTGCCACAACCCGGGCCGCACGACCAACCCGTCGGCCAACTCGGCGACCTTCGTCCACCGCATCCACAACGGCGAGAACGTCGCGACCGCGAACCTGTTCCACGGGATCGCGGCGACGTATCCGCGCGACATTCGCGACTGCAGCAGCTGCCACGCCAACGCGGCGCAGGGTGCGCAGGCCCAGACCAACCCGTCGACCGCGGCCTGCACCGGCTGTCACGACTACGTGTCGTTCACCAACTCCGCGCCCGCCACGTGCATGATCATCGGCGGGCTCGCTCGCGGCAGCGATGGCAAGCCGCTGCCCTGTAACCACGTCGCCGGCCCGCAGTCCGAGTCCGCCTGTGTCACCTGCCACGGGCCGTCGGGCGGGTTCTCGGCGGCGAACTACCACAAGCCGATCGCCAAGCCCGATCCCGCCAACTCGTGGCTCGTGTCCAGCGGCGGCAACGCCAACACCAACGCGTCGTTCGTCGCCGCCGGCGGTTACGTGCCCCCCGGCGCGAGCGCCATCACCTACGACGTCAAGAGCGTCGACGCCGTGCTCGACACCAGCGTCACGCCGAACGTCAAGCGCCCGCAGATCACGTTCAAGCTCAAGGACGGCGGCGTCGGCGTCGTGTTCCAGACCTACGCGCCGGCCGCGACCCCGCCGGTGACCGAGCTCCTGCCCAACTTCGTCGGTTCGCCGAGCGTGTACTTCGCGTTCGCGGTCCCCCAGGACGGCAAGCCGACGCCGTCGGACTTCAACGCCTCGGTGAGCGGCTACCTCAAGAAGATCTGGGACGGCAGCGCGACCGGTACGGGCGCCGGCGTGCTCACCGGACCGGACGCCAGCGGCTACTACACGATCAAGCTCACCGGCGTCCAGATCCCGGCGACCGCGACGATGCTCACCGGCGGCGTCGGCTACAGCTACTCGCTGTCGAGCGCGCCGCCGCTGGTCCAGACCAACGTGGCCGCATACCCGTGGACGCCCAGCGGGCTCAACGACGGCAAGGCGCAGG